>Ga0272446_1007768_pt1 | contig 10543 bp, 5 predicted proteins | sample YNPCB0061_FD_194587 | JGI IMG/M metagenome (GOLD analysis project Ga0272446, IMG submission 194587) | Hot spring microbial mat communities from Yellowstone National Park, WY, United States - YNP-CB-006-1 | ecosystem: Environmental > Aquatic > Thermal springs > Hot (42-90C) > Sediment | place... | reverse complement strand
ACACGCACACCACCCGCGCGCGCGACCGCTCCAGCACCGGCCACAGCTCGTGCGTGAGCAGGTACGGCGCCAGCACGTTGACGCCCAGCGTCTCCTCGAGGCCGTCGGCGGTGAGGCGGCGCGTCCGGCTCTGCTGCATCACGCCCGCGTTGTGGAACAGCACGTCGAGGCCGTCGCCGCGCTCCCGCCACGCCGTCGCGAAGGCCCGCACCGACGCCAGCGACGAGAGGTCGAGCGCCGCCGTCTCCACGCGCGCCTGGGGGTGCTTCGCGCGAATCTCGGCGACGGCCCGTTCGCCCGCGGCCGCGTCGCGCGCCGTCAGCACCACGACGACGACGCGGACCAGCCAGCGCGCAGGGAGCACGGGCGGGACGCTGGCACTTCGACGGGAACGAGGGAAGAGGCCGCCCCATTCGACAGTTGCAGGCCCAACCCTCCAGCGAGTAACCCCCGCCCCCATGCTCCCCGTCCTGTACCGCCTGCGCGCCGACACCGAGGGCGCGCGCTTCGTCATCCTCGCCCTCGCCATCGCGCTGGTGGCCTACGTCATCTACAGCGGGTGGAAGGGCGCCGGCGGCGTCGACGCGAAGGGCAACCCCGTCGAGCCCACGAAGGAAGACCGCCGCAACCGCGCCATCATCTACGGCCTCATCGGCGTGGCGCTGGCGGGCTGGGGCCTCACCTACGCGCTGCCGGAAATCCCCATCCTCCACATCAAGGGCAAGGGCGAAGGCATTCCCATTCACACCTACGGGCTGCTCATCGGCGCGGGCTTCCTCACCGCGGTGACGGCGGCGGCGTGGGTGTCGCAGCGCGAGTGGCCGGGCAAGCTGGGGCTCGAGCGGCGCGACCAGCAGTTCGACTTCGCCTTCTGGGCCTTCGTCGGCGGCATCGTCGGCTCGCGCGTGCTGTTCATCATCGTCAACTGGAAGGACTATGCGGCGCAGCCGTCGCGCATCTTCGACCTCGGCGGCGGCCTCGTCTTCTACGGAGGTCTCATCGGGGCCATCATCGCGGCCATCTGGTTCACCCGGAAGAACGGCATCGACTTCTGGCGCTGGGCCGACGTGTGCATCCCCATGGTGTCGCTGGGCCAGGCCTTCGGCCGGCTGGGCTGCTTCTCGGCGGGCTGCTGCTGGGGCCGCATCACCACGCACGCGAAGGCGCCGTTCGCGGTGGAGTTCCCCGGCGCGGGCCTGGTGAAGGATCTGTTCGGCAACGCCGGCGGCACGGCCAGCCTCGCCTTCCAGTCGCAGTCCGACGCGCTCAACGAGACGCGCTGGGTGGTGGAGTCGACCGGCGAGGTGACGGCGCAGGCGCAGGCGGGCGCGGTGCGGATTTCCGAGTGGGCCAGCCAGCACGGCCACACGCTGCCGGTGCACCCCACGCAGCTGTACGAGTCCTTCGGGCAGATCATCCTCTTCGTGGTGCTGCTCTCGATGCGGCGCTTCCGCCGCTTCCATGGGCAGATCATCGCCACCTGGCTCATGTGCTACGCGGTGCTGCGCAGCACGGTGGAGCTGTTCCGCGGGGACCTCGAGCGCGGCACGCTGCACGGCCTGGTCAACGCTGTGCCCTTCGACGCCTGGTACAACATCAGCATCAGCCAGTTCATCTCCATCTGCATGTTCAGCCTCGGCGCGTGGGTGATGGTGAAGAACTTCCGGCAGGTGAACGCGCTCCCGAAGCCGGACCTGGCGGCGCTGACCGCCGCGTGAAGGCAGTCGCCCGGGTGCTGCGGGTGATCCCCCCCGGGCGCGCCTCGGGCTAGGATGCGGCGCCGTGCCGGCCCGCGCAGAAGCCTTTACTGGAGACAAGAAGCAGCTCGGTGACGCCGAGCAGGTGCTCAAGGACTGCGCCGAGCTCGAAGGCGAGCTGAACGAGCTGAAGGCCCAGTACGACCAGTACTTCCTGGGCATGGAGCGGCTGCCGCCTACCAAGCACCACGAGCGGCTGAAGAAGCGCATCCTCGAGCTCAAGCAGACCTTCGTGCGCCAGACGGCCGCGAAGTTCCGCGTGCAGCAGCTCGCGCAGAAGCTCGCCACCTACGAGCGGCTGTGGGAGCGCAGCATCAAGGAGATGGAGGCCGGCACCTACACCCGCGACCTCTTCAAGGCGCGCCGCCACCGCAAGGAGCGCGAGGAGCGCGAGAAGCGGCGGAAGAAGGGCGACGGCACCGACGAGGACTTCCACATCGACGAGGACCTCGACCTCTCGGACCTCGACGAGGGAGACAACCTCGAAGACGCCCTGGCCGCCGCGAGCGCCGCGGTGGCGAAGCCGGCTCCGGCCGTCGCGCCGGTGGCGCCCGCCGTGAAGCCCGTCAGCGGCAGCGTGCCCGCGGTGAAGCCGGTGACGGGCACGGTGCCTGCGGTGAAGCCCGTGGTCGCCTCGCCCGACGGTCGGCCCACCAGCTCGAGCGGCATTCCGAAAATCTCCGCGCCCCTCGGCACTGGCGCCACGCCCGCGGTGAAGCCTGCGGTGACGGGCAGCCAGCCCGCGCTGCGGCCCCCGGTGACGGGCTCCAACCCCGCGCTCAAGGCCGCCGCGTCGGCGAGGCCCGCGCCCGTCGCCGCGGACGGCGGCCTGTCGGACCAGAAGATCAAGGCCATCTATGACGCGTACGTCATGGCCAAGAAGCGCTGCGGCGAGGACACGCGCAGCGTGACGCTGGACTCGGTGTCGGCGCAGCTGAAAAAGCAGGTGCCCGAGCTGATGAAGCAGCACCAGGCCAGGAGCGTGGAGTTCAAGGTCGTCATCAAGGACGGCAAGGCCGTCTTGCGCGCGCTGCCCAAGGAGTGACGCGTGCCCCGGGTGCTGCGGCTGCCGGCGCAGGGCACGCTGCTGGTCGGCACCGACCTGCAGGGCAACCTCGGCGACTTCGAGCGGCTCGCGCAGCACTTCCTCGCGGCCGGCGACGACGCGTGGCTGGTGCTGACCGGCGACCTGGTGCACGGGCCCGACGACGACACCGCCAACCAGTGGCCGGACTTCCTCGGCACGCCGTACCGCGACGAGTCGCCAGCGCTCGTCGACGCCTTCCTCGCGCTGCAGGCGCGCGCGCCCGGCCGGGTGCACTGCCTGCTGGGCAACCACGACCACGCGCACATCGGCGGGCCCACCGTCTTCAAGTTCCACGACGACGAGGCGGCGGCGCTCGAGGCGCGGCTCGACGACGCCGGGCGCGCGCGCCTCAAGGACGCGGTGGCCCAGTTTCCCCTCGTGGCGGTGGCGCCGTGCGGCGTGGTGCTGCTGCACGCGGCGCCGTCGGCGAACCTCGGGTCCCCCGACGAGCTCGAGGCGCTGCGCCTCGACGGCTACCGGGACATGCACATCATGGACTTCGCGCGCGTGCCGGTGCTCGGGCCGCTCCTGTGGAGCCGCATGGCCCGCGAGCACGAGGCCGAGCGCTTCGTGCGCGCGCTGGGCGGCGAGGTGGCCATCTACGGGCACGACATCGTGCGCGAGGGCTACGCGAAGGACGGGCCGCGGCAGTTGTGCGTGTCCACCAGCTTCGGCTGCCACGACGCGGCGAAGACGTACGTGCAGGTCGACCTCTCCGCGCGCTACGGCTCCGTCGACGACTTCCGCGAAGGCGTGGAGTTGAAGCGCCTCGTTCCTGCGTAGGCGCTGCGCAGCGGGCTGCCCACCGCCGCGCTCCCGGTGCCTGTTTCCCTCGGCCTGACGTGACGGCCATGAAGTTGCTGTGCGCGGCCGGGCCATAAGAACCCCCGCGCTGATCAGCTCCCTCTCCGTCGGCCTGCTGTGCACCTCGAGCCGTTCTTGGAGCGCCAACCGCCCGTGTGTTCACCTTCCAACTGCGCCGGGTGCTGCGACTGGTAAGGGCAGTGCCGCCCGGGCCGCTTTGACCCGGTGGGCGACGACGTGCTGCGCCTCGCCGAGTCGAAGCAGCTCATCGCCGGCTTCTCCGTCAGCACCGTGCCGACGACAGGACGCGGCGCTGGCCTGGGCGAAGTGCTGCGGGGAAATCCTCGTCGACCTCGGGGGGACGTGCGGGCCCTCCAAGACGTGGCGGCGTTCGAGAGGAAGACGTGACACACTCGCGCCCGCCATGACTTCGCCCGCCAAAGGCGAGGCCCCCGCGGGGCTGCCCACCGTCGACGACGTCGAGTTCCGCGCGCTCTACAAGAAGACCAAGTACACGGTGGAGACGGCCGACGGCTGGTCGCTGGTCATCACCCGTTACCGCCCGGTGCCGCAGACCTTCCCGCAGCCGCTCTTCGGCGAGCCGATGCTGCTGGTGCACGGCTTCTCGCAGAACCGCCACGCGTGGACGAGCGGCGAGTTCGTCAAGAACCTCCTCTTCTTCGGCCTCGACATCCACATCCTCGAGCTGCGCGGCCACGGGAAGAGCAGCCTCGAGCTGCAGCACGAGCGCGCGGCGAAGTTCGGGCGCAAGCCGCCGCCGGACCTCGAGTGGGACTGGGACATCGACAGCTACTTCCTCTACGACCTGCCGGCGGCCGTGGCGGGCGTGCGGCGCATCACCCGGCGCGAGCGCATCTTCTACTGCGGCCACTCGATGGGCGGCATCCTCGGGTACGGGTACGCCGGCATCCACCACGACCACTTCGAGGGCATCGTCACCATCGGCGCGCCCGCCGAGCTGGGCAAGGGCAGCCTGCCGCTCAAGCTGCTCGCCTACGCAGGCCCGGGCATCGAGGCCACCATCGACGCGACACTGGCCGGCCTCAACGTGCAGCGCCGCGCCGGCCACGCGCTGGGCGAGCTGGCCGCGAAGGTGACGAAGAAGCAGCACGGCCAACGGCCGCGCACCCTGAAGTACCGCTACCTGCCCATCGACACGTGGCTCAAGCTCGCGTCCGACGCCCTCGGGTACGCCGAGGAGAACCCGGTGCTGAGCCTCGTCGCCAGCCGCATCAACTACCTCACCCGCTGGGACCGCATGTCGATGGACAACGTGCGCTGGCTGCTCAAGGAGGGCGGCGAGAAGGAGCCCCGCAAGGTGGTGGAGCAGTTCCTCCGGTGGATCCGCAACGGCGAAGTCCTCTGCTACCGCACCGGCTACGACTTCCAGCGCGGCTTCTCGAAGATCCGCATCCCCATGGCCATCATCTTCGGCGAGCTGGACCCGCTCGCCTCGCTCAAGTCGACCAGCAGCGTCTACCGCTCGGCCAAGAGCGAGTACCTCTTGTGGCGGCCGGTGAAGGGCAACAGCCACATCGAGCTCACCATGGGGCACGACATCCGGCAGATCTGCTATGACATCAAGAACCTCGTCGAATACGCCCGTACGCACCGCGGCCGTTCCCCGTCGCTCCCCCGCATCCGCTGACGTCGCCGCGCGCTCGCCCGAGCGAGGGGAACCGTCGCGAGCGTGGTAGCCTATCGAGACTCCTTTCGGCCGGAAGTGAGGACCACACCCACATGAAGCGCTTGTGCCTGATCCTCTCGGTGGCCGCGGCGGCCGGGTGCGGCAAGACGCCCGAAAGCGCGCTCAGCGTGCGCGTGCGCGCGGCCACGACGCTGAAGGCCGACTGCATCGAGCTGGCCATCTCGTCGGGCGGCGCGCAGCGCAAGAGCCTGATGCTCAAACGCGCGGCGATGAAGGAAGAGTGGGTCATCGGGGTGATGCGCGGCGACGACCTGCCCGAGACCGTCACCTTCCAAGCGCGGGCGTACCTCGGCACGTGCTCCGACGCGTCGACGCTCAAGCTGAACTCGCGCTCGGCCGACGTGCAGGCGACCTTCCCGAAGGAGGGCGTGGAGAACGTGCAGCCCCTGCAGCTCGACCCGCCCGACGCGACGCTGGACGGCGACCGCGACGGCTTCGTCGACGCGGCGAAGGGCGGGGCAGACTGCGACGACACCAACGCCACCACCTTCCCGGGCTCGGTGCAGCAGTGCACCACCGAGGCCGACACCGACTGCGACGGGCAGGGCGCCTGCGCCGACTCGGACTGCAGCGGCAGCGCGCAGTGCGTCGACCCGCCGGACCGCCTCGCCCTGGTGGACGTGCCGCTGCAGCTGGCGCGCACCGAGTGCCGCGGCCCCATCTACGTCGAGCTGCGGAACTCCGCGGGCCCGCGCGCGGCGGGCGTCACCACCGCGGTGCAGCTCTCGGCGATGCCGGCGGGCTTCAGCTTCTTCTCCGAGTCGTCGTGCTCCACCGCCGTCACCAGCGCCAACGTGCCGTTCCAGCAGTCGCGCACGGCGGGCCTGTGGGTGCGCGGCGACGTGGCGGGCATGGTGAGGCTGCGCGCGGCGAGCGGCGCGTTGACGCCCGCGACCTCGGACACGGTGGTGGTGCCGCAGCCGGTGACGGCGCTGGTCTTCACCACGCCGCCGCGCACCATCGTCGCCGGCAGCTGCACGGCCAACGAGATGACGCTGGAGCTGCGCGACTCGCAAGGCCGCCTCACCACCGTCACTTCGCCGCTGACGGTGTCGCTGACGGCCACGCCCAACGACGCCACCGGCAACTTCTCGGCGATGGCGGACTGCACGACGCCCGTCTCGGCGGTGTCGATTCCGGCGGGGCAGGGCTCGGTCACCTTCCGCGTCTTCTCGCGGCGGGCGGCGATGATGACGGTGGAGGCGCGCGCCGACGTGGGCGTGCCCGTCACGGCCACGCAGCAGGTGACGGTGACGGCCGACGTGCCGGCGAAGCTGGCCTTCCTGAATCAGCCGCTGGCCTTCAAGACGACGGACGCGTGCCCCACTGGGCGGCTCATCGTCGAGGTGCAGGACCAGTACGGCAACCGTGCGCCCACCGTGGTGCCGCTGGCGCTGCGCTTCACCGGCTCGACGGGCGTGACGTTCTACGACGCCACCGCCGACGCGACCGCGGGCAACTGCGCGACGCCGGTGACTTCGCTGGCGCTGGCGCAGGGCGGCGCCGAGGTGCGGCTGGCGGTGAAGTCGGCCACCCCGGGGGCGGGCAGCGTCACCGTCTCCGAGCAGTCCTCGGCCGTCACCCAGGCCACGCAGTCGCTGTCGGTGTCCACCGGCGACCCGAACCGCGTCATCTTCGAGGGCAGCCCGGGCATCACCGACTCCAACATCTGCACGCCGATTCCGGTGACGCTGGTGGCCTACGACGCGGCCAACGTGCGCGCGGCGTTCCCCACCAACACCACCATCGCGCTGTCGACGAATCCGGCGGTGCCGGGCCTGGCCTTCTACACGGCAGCGGGCTGCGGCTCGGGGTTGGTGGTGGGCAACAACGCCACCTTCCCGGCCGGCGTGTCGCAGCTGCAGCTGTACTTCCGCGGGCCGACGGCGGCGTCGAACTTCATCATTCGCGCCACGCCTCCCGCGCCCATCAGCGGGAGCGACCTCGCGGGCAACACCATTCGGCCCGGGCCGCCCGCTTCGCTGCGCTTCAACCCCACCGCGCAGACGACGACGGCGGGCACCTGCGTGGGCCCGGTGACGGTGGGGCTGTTCGACGCGGCCGGCAACGCGGCGTCCTTCACCGCGGCGACGGACCTGTCCTTCAGCGCGCCGTCGGGGGTCTTCACCTGGGGCACGTCGAGCAGCAGCTGCGGCGCGACGACGCCCATCAGCATCGCCGCGGGGCAGAGCGCCGTGCCGGTCTATTTCAGCAGCAGCGTCGCGCGCAGCTACACGGTCTCGGGCACGGCGGGCACGGTGTCCACCAGCATTCCGCTGACGCTCACCGTCACGCCCGGCGCGTCGACGGGCCTGTCCATCTTCGAGCCGTCGGGCGGCAACATCTCCCTGGTGGCGGGCACCTGCGTGCAGGCCACCGTCGAGCGCAAGGACGCGCTGATGAATGACGTGCCGGTGGGCGGCACCGGCGCCACGCTGACGTTCCCCACCGTGCCGCCGGGCGTGACCTTCTACGCGTCGGCGAGCGGCTGCCAGACGGCGATGGGCGCGGTGACGCAATTCTCGCTGACGTCCACCGAGTCGCGGAAGACGTTCTTCGTGCGCGGGCAGACGGTGGCCACCGCCGCGCCGCTGGTGGCGCGGCTGCTGGGCCAGGACGCCAACTTCTCGGTGACGGTGACGCCGGCGTCGGCCAGCGTCATCAGCTTCAACGGGCTGCCTTCGTCGCAGGCGTCGGGCGCGTGCTCGGGGGCCCTTTCGCTGACGCGCAAGGACGCGTTCGGCAACAACGCCACCGCCGACGGCGTCCTGCAGGCCAACGTGGCGGGCGCGGGCCTCACCTTCTACACGTCGCCCGACTGCACCACCGGCGCGGGCCCCGCCCCGACGCTGGACTTCGCCGCCAACCAGGCCACCTCCACGACGTTCTCTGTCAACGGGCTGACGGTGGGCACCTACCCGGTGACGGCCACCGCCGCGGGGATGATGGACACGCAGAACTTCACCGTCACCGCGGGCGCGGCCAGCAAGGTGGTCATCACCACGGCGGGCGCGACGGTGGACGCGGGCAGCTGCGTGGCGGTCAACGCGGACATCTTCGACGCCAACAACAACCCGGTCAGCGGCACGCGCACGGTGAACCTGTCGTCGGCGCCGGAGGCGGTCAACTTCTACACGACGTCCACCTGCAGCGGCTCGCCCGTCACCTCGGTGAACACCTCGGGCTCGCGCGCGACGTTCTACTTCCGGCCTACGCAGCCCACGGCCATGGGCATGCCGCTGGTCATCACCGCGTCGAGCGGCACGCTGACGGCCGGCACCCAGTCGTGGACGGTGGTGCCCGGCGCGCCCAACAAGCTGGCGTGGAAGACGCCGCCCCCCGCGACGCTGGCGCGCTTCACCTGCAGCAACGAAATCATCGTCGAGCTGCAGGACGTGGTGGGCAACGCGACGGGGAACCTCACGTCGAGCCGCACCATCGTGCTGGCCAGCAGCGCGACCGGCGCCGGGCTGACCTTCTTCTCGGACAGCGGGTGCACCACGCCGGTGACGAGCCTCACCCTCGCGGTGGGCGCGACGCAGGCGTCCGTCTGGGTGGCGGTGACGGGCAGCACGCAGACCAACCTCACCGCGTCGTCCAGCATGCCCACGCCGGTGACGGCCACCTCGCCGGTGCAGCTGACGCCGTCGGGCACGGTGACGGACAAGCTGGTGGTGACGGTGCCGGGCACGGAGCTCGAGGCGGGCGGCTGCATGCAGGTGACGGTCGAGCGGCAGACGGCGGCGGGCACGCCCCTCACCATGGGCACCACCACCTTCTCGCTGGCCAGCAACAACGCCGGCGTCACGCTGCACACCACCGCGGACTGCACGGGCAACGGCGTCGCGACGCAGATGGGCCTCACCATCGGCAACGGGGCCAGCACCAACGCGACGATGTACGCCCGCGGGCGCTCGGTGTCGGCGGTGACGTCGGTGTCGCTCACGGCCACCGACAGCAACTCGGGGACGGTGGCGGGCTCGGTGTCTGTCAACGCCTACCCGCTGGTGCGGCGCGGCAGCTGCGACTTCGCCGACACCAACCTCACGAAGCGCTGCGTGCTGAGCCCCGCCATTCCCAACAACGACATCACCCGCTCCTTCCTCGTCTTCTCGTCGTCGGGTGACATGGCCAACAACCCGGGCGGCGGCAACGTGGTGACGCCGGCCGACAGCAACGTGGAGTGCCACCTCGACGCCACCGTGTCGGACGTCGCCGTCGCGTGCAGCCGCGGCGACAACCACCAGCCCATCTCGGTCAGCTACCAGGTCGTCTCGTGGGGCCGCGACTACGCGTCGGGCGGGGTGACGGTGCGCCACTACACCAACGCCTTGGCCACCAACACGACGACGACGGACATCGTGTTGACTCCGGCGGTGGCCAACACCGCCAGCACCTTCCTGCTGTTCTCGTCCAGCTCCGCCTCGGGCAGCATCAACAACGAAGACGACTTCCCCACGGTGCGGCTGGTGGACGCGTCGACGGTGCGCCTGGCGCGCGCCGACACCGCGGGCGCGCAGCTCGTCTACAGCGTGCAGGTGGTGGAGTTCAGCGGGGCGACGGTGGCGCGGAACACGCTGTCGAACCAGACGGGCGCGGGGCCCTTCCAGGTCAACGGCCTCCCCGACACCTCCGGGCGCGCCTTCCTGCTCTTCACGGCGCGGGCCGACGTGGCCACCAACAACGACCAGTACATCTGCAAGCGGCGGCTGCGCGGCTTCCAGGGCAGCGGCACGGCCCTGCGGTTCCGCCGCGGCGCGGGCGGCGGCGGCGCGGGCACCAACTGCACCAACTCGGACATCATCGAGCTGGAGTGGGAGCGCGTCGCGCTGCCGGTGTGCAGCGCGGGCACGGGCTGCAACACCGCGCAGGAGGCGACGGTGACGCTCACCGGCGCGACGACGGGGACGCAGAACATCACGGGCGTAACCCGGCACAAGAGCATCGTCTTCTTCGCCGGGCAGGGCGCCGGTGGGCAGGCGTCGGGCGAGACGAACTACAACAACTCCAACGCCGAGACGGGGGACAACACGGGCGCGGTGCACGGCGTGGCGACGTTCGACAGCGACACGGTGGTGCGGGCGACGCGCGCGCTCAACAACGACACCGCGGTGTTCTCGCCGCAGGTGGTGCAGTTCGACCCGTGACGCTGGCGTGGCCGGCGGT
>Ga0272446_1007767_pt1 | contig 10545 bp, 8 predicted proteins | sample YNPCB0061_FD_194587 | JGI IMG/M metagenome (GOLD analysis project Ga0272446, IMG submission 194587) | Hot spring microbial mat communities from Yellowstone National Park, WY, United States - YNP-CB-006-1 | ecosystem: Environmental > Aquatic > Thermal springs > Hot (42-90C) > Sediment | place... | reverse complement strand
TTCTGCGGGGTGGTTGCTGTTGTATTGGTTTCAGTGTTGCTTGCCATGCCACTATTCTACCGCAATCTCGAATTTGACAAGCTCAAAAATGCCTTAATTTCCGACCAATGGGATTAGGGGCAGAGAGATTGGAGGCTGGGGATTCTGTCGGGTTGCTCCGCTGCAGCATGGCGGATGCGCCCAGTCGGCTGATTTTCGAATCGCTTCACCTCCTGATTTCTTTTTGCATTCCCCACCCTGCTGTGCTATACTTCGTCCCTGAAGTTGAGCAGTGTGGCGAAAGTGGGCGACCCCCACTTTCGTTGTTATATGGGGATGCAACAGAGAGAGCACTTATGTCCAAAGCATTGATTGCGGGCATCAACCAGGTGGCGACTGACAAAGGGTTGGACCGCGAAGTTATTTTCGAGGCGATTGAGGCTGCCCTCGTTTCGGCCTACAAACGCAACTACGGCCCGGTCGCCAACGTCACGGCGCAGGTCGACCGCGTCAACGGCGAGATGCGCGTCTTCACCGAACGCGAGGTGGTGGAAGAGATTTTCAACGAGCGCACCGAGATCACCGAGGCCGAGGCGCGGCGCTATGTGCCGACCGCCAAATTGGGCGACGTCATCCCTGTGCCCAACACGCCCGCCGACTTTGGCCGCATCGCCGCGCAGACCGCCAAGCAGGTGATCCTGCAACGCATCCGCGAGGCCGAACGCGACACCGTCTACGAGAACTTCGCCCACCGCGTCGGCGAGGTGATCACGGCGCAGGTGCGCAGCATCGACGCCCAATCTGGCGCTGTCTCGCTGCTGCTGGACGACAAGTACGAATGTCTGATGATGCGCGAAGACCAGATCCCCACCGAGAAGCTGCGGCGCGGCGACTTTCTCAAAGTCTACGTGGTGGATGTACACAAAAGCACGCGTGGCCCCGTTATCAAGATTTCGCGCACTCACCGCAATCTGCTGCGCCGACTGATGGAGCAAGAGATTCCCGAAGTGCGTGACGGCAAGGTCGAGATCAAGTCCATTGCGCGCGAACCAGGACAGCGCAGCAAGGTCGCCGTGCAAGCCACGATCCCTGGCCTCGACGCCGTGGGCAGTTGCGTCGGCCTGCGTGGGCTGCGCATCCAGAACATCGTCAACGAGCTGGCAGGCGAGAAGATCGACGTGGTGGAATGGGACACCAACCTGGCGCGCTACATCTCCAACGCGCTGAGCCCGGCGAAGGTGCAGGCAGTGCTGCTCGACGAAAGCGGCGCCATCAAGACCGCCACCGTCGTCGTGCCCGACCGCCAGTTGAGCCTGGCTATCGGCAAAGAGGGGCAGAACGCGCGCCTGGCGGCCAAGTTGACCGGCTGGCGCATCGACATCAAGAGCGACAGCGAAGCGCGCAGCGAAGGGCTGGATCGCATCATCGCTGACCGGGCGCAGGAGGCCGCAATCAAGGCGACCGAAGACCTGTTGGCGAAGGCGGAGCGTATTCTGCGCAGCGAGGGCGAGGAGGTCGAGGATCGCCTCTTCCAGGCGGCGCAGGCGCTGCGTTCCGGCGAGACGGTCGAAGCGCCTGAAATCCTGCCTGGCGAGTTCAAGAGCTTCGAAGAGCTGCTGGCCGAAGTGAGCGAGAGCGACCAACCCAGGCACTTTGGCGAAAGCGCCTTTATCGCCGAGGAAATGGGGGGCGGCGCACCCCTGTCCCAGCCTGGCGCACCAGAATGGCCCACGATCCTTGCCGAGGAGACTGTCCTGCCCTCGGAGGCTGCTTTCTCGGCGCTGGAAGGCGAGCCAGTCACCCCACCACCTGTCACGCCCAAACCCACGGAAGGCGCGCCAGCCGAAGTCGGCCAGGAGCAGTTGCCCGAAGTGATCACGGCGGACATGCTGCGAGCACGGATGGCGGAGCGCAAGAAATTCGCCTTCAGCGAGGAAGATTTCGAGGTGCCGGCGGAACTGCTCGCAGGCTACGAAGAGGAGGACGCCGAGGGCGAACTCTTCGAAGGCGGCGGCAAGGGCAAAGGCAAGGGCGGCAAAGGCAAGGGTGGCAAAGGCAAGCCCGCGCCGAAAGGCAAGAGCAAGAAGCCAGCGGGCAAACGCGGCTGGGGATTCGAGGACGACGATTTCTAGTGCAGGCGTGTTGCGTGTTGCGTAGTTCGTGTTGCGTGCGTGGTGAAGGTTCTGGCTCAATCACGCAACACGCAGCACGCAACACGTAGCATTGTTGTTGCGGCTGAACTGGTTTCGAGCGTTCGGCGGAAGGTGGGTTATAATGGTGAAATCGGCGTCAGGCGGACGCGTCAAGCACACGCCGATCCGGACTTGCATCGGCTGTCGGCAGACAGAGGGGAAGCGCACTTTTGTACGCATCGTGCGCACACCACAGGGCGTCGTCGTTGACCCTACCGGCAAACTGGCAGGACGCGGCGCTTATGTGCATCGCTCACCGGCGTGTTGGGAAGCAGCGCTTCGGGGCAGCCGCATCGAGCAGGCATTGCGCACGAAGCTTACGCCCGAAGAGCGCGCCGCACTTGCCGCATTTGGTGCAGGATTGGTGGAAACGTACGAAGGACAAAACGTGGGATCATGAAAAGTCAGGCAACGATGTCCACCAGGGCAGGCGGTCATGACGACCGTTGACACGGTGACTATGCGCCGACAGGAAAGCACAACGTTGCGAGCCGACGTCGTGCGGGCACGGCAGCAGTGGATTTGCGCGAGGGTGCGTATGTAACAGAGTACGCACCTGCTTTGCCCACTCATGGGCGACCTCGCTTCCTCTCCGCTTCCACTTCCTGTCCCACGCATCTCACCAAATCGAGTTGTCAAGTATCAGTTGAGCAGGTGATGGGCTGCCGTGGCGCTGCCTTGCCTGCTGTACACGCTGCACGTGTGATTCGCATCACGTTACGCATTGCACGTCACGCACTACCCGTTATCGGGTGAAAGGGACAGGAAAATGACCGTAAAAAGCAAAACATCCAACAAGGGCGGCGCTTCGCACGCCCCCTCGCGCGGCGACAAGGGCCGCCCCTACAGCGGCGGCAATCGACAAGGTGGCAGCGCCGTCAAAGAGCGCCCCATGCCGCCCCGCGAGGAGTCGCGCCCAGTCGCCGCACCGCCGCCCAAAGAGGTCATCGTCGACGACGCGATCACGGTGCGCGACCTGGCTGCACTGATGCAGCGCAGCCCCATCGATCTGATCAAAATTCTGATGCAGTATGGCATCATGGCGCCGATCACCCACACTCTCGACCACGACACCGCCGTGATCCTGGGCGAGGAGCTGGGCGTCAAGGTGAGCTGGCCGCCCAAGGTAGCCGAGGCGAAGGTCGAGGCGGAGGCCGCCGCCGAAGCTGCGCCCCAGCCGCCCAAACAGCGCACCTTCATCCAGACCACGATGGCTGGCCAGCGCGCCGACCGCATGGTGGAGCGCCCTCCCGTCGTGGCTGTGCTTGGTCATGTTGACCACGGCAAGACGACGCTGCTTGACCGCATCCGCCACACCAATGTGGCGGCAGGCGAGGCAGGCGGCATCACTCAGCGCACGGGCGCTTATCAGGTGACCGTCAAGGGCAAGAAGATCACCTTCCTCGATACGCCGGGCCACGAAGCCTTCACCGCCATGCGCGCCCGCGGCGCTCAGGTGACGGACATCGTCGTGCTCGTCGTGGCGGCGGACGACGGCGTCATGCCGCAGACCAAGGAGGCGATCAGCCACGCCCGCGCCGCCAATGTGCCGATCATCGTGGCGATCAACAAGATTGACAAGCCCAATGCCAACCCGCAGCGGGTGATGGAAGAACTGGCCAAAGAGGGCTTGCAGCCAGAAGCCTGGGGCGGCGATACAATCATGGTGGAACTGAGCGCCCTCACCAATCTCGGCATCGACGACCTGCTCGACAACATCCTGGTGCTGGCCGAAGTCGAACAATTCAAGGCCGACCCCAAAGGCGATTGCGTCGGCACCGTGATCGAAGGCGAACTGGACAAATTCCGCGGCGTCACGGCCACTTTGCTCGTCCAAAACGGCACCCTTCACCGGGGCGATACACTGGTTGTGGGCAAGACGTGGGGCCGCATCAAGGCGATGTTCGACTACGAGGGCAAACCGATCAAAGAAGCTGGCCCCTCCACGCCGACGATGGTGCTCGGTTTGCAGGAAGTGCCGATGGCCGGGGATGTCTTCGAACGGGTCGAGAACGACCGTCAGGCGCGTCAGATCGCCGAGGCGCGGCGTCTGGCGGCTGCCGTCCCCCAGCAGGAGGCGCGCCGCGCTGTCACACTGGAGGACTTCCTCAAACGCTTCGAGGGCGACGAGACCAAGACGCTCAACCTCATTGTGCGCGCCGATATGCAGGGCACGCTTGAGCCGATCATCAAAAGTCTCAACGACCTGAGCAATGCCGACGTTGAAGTCAAAATCCTGCAAGCCAGCATCGGCGACATCTCTGAGTCGGACGTGATGTTGGCTGAAGCCAGCGACGCCGTAATCATCGGCTTCAGCGTCGGCGTCGATAAGGCTGCCGCCGTGCGCGCCGACCAGTCCGGGGTGGAGATTCGCAAGTACGATATCATCTACAAGATGCTCGAAGACATCGAAGACGCGATGAAGGGCATGTTGGAGCCGGTCTACAAAGAGGTAGTGGTTGGGCACGCCACTGTGCTCCAGCTCTTCAAGCTACGCAAGGGCTTTGTCGCCGGTTGCATGGTCAACGATGGCGTCGTCAAGCGCGGCGCGCTGGCGCGCGTGCTGCGCGGCGCCGAAGTGATCGTCACTGGCGCCCGCGTCGAAACGCTGCGCCGCTTCACCGAAGATGTGGCTGAGGTGCGTCAGGGCTACGAATGTGGCATCAACCTCTCGCAAGGCGACGAACTCCTGAAAGAAGGCGACGTCATCGAGCTGAGCGAACGTGTCAGAGTCCGGTAGTGGACGCCCGTGTTGCGTGCTGCGTGTTCCGTCTCGTTACGCAGCACGCAACACGCAACACGCAACACGTAACACGCAACCAGCGGTTTATTTCCGCCCACGTCTGCTAGCGAGCAATAACTATTCCTGGATCGATCCTATGTCTTCAGAAATACGCCAACAACGCGTGGCAGGAATGATTTTTGAGGAGCTGACGATCATGCTGGCCGGTGAATTGCGCGACCCACGCATCAGCCTGGTCACGGTGACCGACGTGCGCGTGAGCAAAGATTTGCGCAATGTGCGCGTCTTTGTCAGCCATGACGATGAGAGTGTGGCGCGCCGCGACCTGCTGCAGGCGCTGCGCAACGCCACACCCTACGTGCGCACACAGCTTGCCAAACGGCTGGCGCTGCGCGCAGCGCCAGAGCTAATCTTCAGCTACGACGACGCGCCGGAAAAAGCCGCCCGCGTCAGCGAAATCCTGCGTCAGATCGCCGCCGAACGCGAGATGGCAAACAAAGAGCCACCCGGCAAGGAGTGACAAAGCATCTGTCACTCCGCAACAATGACACAACTATGCCAACCCTGCCTACCACCCTGGGCGATTTGTCGGAGCCACTGCCCGGCGTCGTCCTGCCACACGAACACATCTTTGTCGATCTGGGGCCGATTGCGGCGCGCAGTTACGCACACGCCGACGTCGCTGAAGCCATCAGCGTGATGTTGCCACACATCCAGGCCGCGCAGGCGGCAGGCGTCACTGCACTGGTCGAGTGCACACCGGTCGGCGTAGGACGCCGCGTTGACATTGTCAAGGCAGTGTCCGCCGCTGCAGCGTTTCCTGTCGTCGTCGCCACCGGCATCTACCGCGAACCATGGGTTCCTGACTGGGCGCACGCCGCCAGCGAAGCTGAACTCGCTGACTGGATGGTGCGAGAGTTGACGGTCGGGATTGAGGCCACCGGCGTGCGCGCGGGGTGGATCAAACTTAGCGCTGGCGACGATGGCATAACCCCGGTCGAGGCGAAAATCCTGCGCGCCGCTGCGCAGGCCGGGCGCGCCACGGGCGCCCTCATCGGCAGCCACACAATCCGCGGACGCGTCGTGCGCGACCAGCTTGCCATTATCGAAGCCGCCGGCTACCGCGCCGACCGCTTCCTGTGGATTCACACGCAGGCGGAGCCTGACTTTGCGCTTCATCTGGAAATGGCGCAACGCGGCGCCTGGCTTGAGTACGACGCCATCGGCAGCCCAACCTTCACCGATGCCTGGTTCATCGAGCACATTCAGCGCGTGCTCGCCGCCGGTTTTGGCGACAGGCTGCTGCTCTCGCACGATCGCGGCTGGTACGATCCTTCCAGGCCGCACGGTGGCGCGCAGTTGCCCTACACCTATCTGAGCGAGACTTTTCTGCCTGCACTGCAAGCCGCCGGGGTGGATGCGACCACGATCGCACAATTGACCGTCCACAATCCATGGCGCGCCTTCGCCCGTTAATCAGCGCCAGCTTGTCGAGCGGCGGTGACCAGCGACGGTTCCCGCCAGCGTAGGTCGCCGCCTCCGGCAACGACTTTGCTCTTCACAATTCCGATGCGGTTGCCTGCACTGCCGCTTTGGTGTAAGCTATCCACTATGTCGGTCAACTCTGATTGCCAGCCGCTAATCCGATTATCAGAAGCGACGCGCCTCGCCCCGCGCAAGGGGATGTGGCGGGCTCTCTTGCAGCTTCTACGCGTTGGCATGCGACTGGGAATTGTGCTGGCGTTGTCGCTGAGCGCAACAGTGCCGGCGCAGGCGCAGCCGCGCGTCCTGCCACCCGTAGCCGCCTACGACCACCACGTCGCCACCGCCTGGTTTGATCTGCTCAACGAGCTGGTGCGCCAGGCGCCCGGCTTTTCGCCCCCGGTGGCGTCGCGGGCAATGGGCTACGCCGGCGTCACTCTCTACGCTGCGCTCCAGCCAGGGATGCCGGACGCCCCTTCGCTCGTGGGTCAGGTCAACGGGCTGACCTGGCTGCCGCCCGCCGACGCCGCCGACGGCTACCACTGGCCGCTGGTCGCCAACAGTGCGCTCGCCAGCATCAACCGCCGCCTCTTCGCGCATGGCGGCGCTGCGGTGCGCGGCGCCATCGACGCCCTGGAGGCGGCGATCCGCACTCGCTATGAACGTGACGCGCCAGCGGATGTGGTGCGCCGCTCGATCCGGCGCGGGCGGGAAGTGGCAGCAGCGATCTTCGCCTGGTCGAAACAAGATGGCGGCCACGAAGGCTACTTCTTCAACTTCCCACACACTTATCAACCGCCGCAGGGACCGGGAATGTGGTCGCCGACGCCCCCGGACTTTCTGCGCGCCATGCAGCCGTACTGGGGGCAGAATCGCCCCTTTGCCATGCCAACTTCCGCCGCGTGTGCGCTGCTGCCGCCGCCGCCTGCGTACAGCGTCGCTCCAACTTCACAAACCTACCTCGAGGCAATGGAAGTCTACACCACCGTACAGACGCTTTCGCCTGCGCAGCGTGAGACGGCGCTGTATTGGGCCGACGACCCAACCCTGACCGCAACGCCGCCCGGCCATTCGCTCGCCATCGCCACCCAGGTGCTGCGCCAGGAAGATGCATCGCTGGCGCTGGCTGCCACCAGCTACGCCCGTCTGGGCATGGCCATGGCCGACGCCTTCATCGCTTGCTGGCAAACCAAATACACCTACAATCGCTTGCGCCCGATCACCTACATCCAGCAGGTGATCGACCCGACGTGGAACGCCACCGCCATCACCGATCCCGTGCTGACGCCGCCCTTCCCGGAGTATCCCTCCGGCCACGCCACGGAGGCTGGGGCGATGGCTGCCGTGCTCAGCGCCATCTTCGGCGATGATTATGCTTTCACCGATGCCAGTCAATTGCGGCTGGGCTTTGCACCGCGCCGCTATGCGTCCTTCTGGCAGGCCGCCGAAGAGGCGGCGACCTCGCGTCTCTACGGCGGCATCCACTTTCGCACCGCCAACACCCAGGGGTTGGCGCAAGGACGTTGTGTAGCCGCGTACGCGAATCAGATCGAACTGGGAGAATGAAAGCGCCGCGCGCATCCGCCACCTTCGACGCGTGACGACTCATGGTGAACACATCGAATACATCAACAAAGGAGCATTCGTATGCACGGAAAATTCTCGTTGGCAGCGGAAATAGAGCGCCAGCGACTTGACTGGGGCGAGTTAGGGTGGGTCAGCCGACCTGCCAATGGCGCCGCCCAAATCGTAGCTATCGAAGTGACGCTGATGCCGGGCAAAGGGCACAACTTCCACAAACACCCGCAGCAGGAAGAGGTGATCTACGTGCTCGCTGGTGTCGTGGAACAGTGGTTGGATGGCACGCGGCAGACCCTACACGCCGGCGACAGTGTCTTCATCGCTCCTGACGTTGTGCACGCGTCGTTCACCACCGGCGACCAGCCGGCGCGCCTGCTTGCCATCCTCTCGCCTTGCATTGGTGACGGCGGCTACGCCCTGGTCGATGTCAGCGGCGATGCCCCCTGGAACACATTGCGTTGACTCAAGGAGTAAACCATGACGAAAACCGTTGTAATTGCCGGCGCGCTGGACACGAAAGGCGCTGAATTTGCATTCATCAAAGCACTGATCGAAGCTGCAGGGCTGCAGACGCTGGTAGTCGATTTTGGTGTCATGGGCGTCCCCGCCTTCCCGCCCGACATCGATCGCGCTGAAGTTGCCAGGGCTGGCGGCGGCGATCTGGCGCAATGGGCAACCGGCGACCACAAGGACGCAGCCATGGAGGTAATGGCAACCGGACTGGCAGTCGTTGTGCGCCGCCTCTTCGATGCAGGCAAACTGGATGGCATCATCAGCATGGGTGGCAGTGGCGGCACTTCGCTGGCAACGCGCGCCATGCGCACCCTGCCCGTGGGCGTTCCCAAAGTAATGGTTTCTACGATGGCTGGCGGCGACGTCAGCGCCTACGCTGGCGCCAAAGATATCACTTTCATGCCTTCGATTGTGGATGTCGCCGGAATCAATCGCATCAGCCGGGCGATCTACACCAACGCGGCTGGCGCCATCGCCGGCATGGTGAAGATGGACGCACCGCCGCCTCAGGCCGAAAAGCCGTTGATCACCGCCTCGATGTTTGGCAACACCACGAAGGCGGTCGATCACGCGCGCAGTATCCTGGAAGCCAACGGTTACGAGGTGCTGGTCTTCCATGCCACCGGCGCTGGCGGAAAGACCATGGAAAGCCTGATCGCCGATGGCTACATCGTAGGTTCGCTGGACATCACGACCACCGAATTGGCGGACACAGTCTGCGGCGGCGTCTTCGACGCCGGGCCGGAACGCTGCCTGGCGGCATCGCGGGCTGGCATCCCCGCCGTGCTCGTGCCTGGCTGCGTGGACATGGCGAACTTCTGGGGTGTGGAGACCATGCCCGAAAAGTACCAACGGCGCAATCTATACCGCTGGAATCCCAACGTTACCTTGATGCGCACCAACGTCGAAGAAAATACTCGCATTGGCGAGATGCTGGCGGCGGCGGCAAATGCCGCCACGGCGCCAGTCGCCTTCGTGCTGCCGCTCAAGGGCGTTTCGATGCTGGACAGCGAGGGCGGCCAGTTCTGGGACCCAGAAGCGGATGCAGCATGTTTCGATGCCATCAAGCGTAATCTCAAACCTGGTGTCCCGGTGATCGAACTAGACAACAATATCAACGACCCAGAATTCTCCGCCACAGTAGCGGAAACGCTGCTGGGCCTCTTACAGAAAGGAGCTTAATGCAATGGCACTGTCACGACAAGAAATCCTGAGGCGGCTGCGCGCTCAGGTTGCGGCAGGCCGACCCATCGTCGGCGCAGGGGCAGGCACCGGCATCTCCGCCAAATTTGCTGAAGCAGGCGGTGCAGATTTAATCATCATCTATAACTCTGGGCGCTACCGCATGGCTGGACGCGGCTCGCTCGCTGGCTTGATGCCTTACGGCGACGCCAACGGCATCGTCGTAGAGATGGCCGCAGAGGTGCTGCCGGTCGTGAAAGATGCGCCAGTGCTGGCAGGCGTCTGCGGCACCGATCCCTTCCGTTTGATGCCGGTGTTTCTCAAGCAACTCAAAGAGATCGGCTTCTCCGGCGTCCAGAATTTCCCTACAGTCGGGTTAATCGACGGCAATTTCCGCGCCAACCTGGAAGGGACCGGGATGGGCTACGACAAAGAGATCGAGATGATTCGGCTGGCGCACGACTTCGATCTATTCACCTCGCCCTATGTCTTCGACGCTGACCAGGCGAAAGCAATGGCGGCAGCCGGAGCGGATCAACTTGTCGCCCACGTGGGGTTGACAACGGCAGGCAGCATTGGCGCCGCTGTTGCCCTCACCCTCGACGAAGCCATCGACAAAGTGATGACGATTGCCGCTGCCGGTCGCAGCGTACGCTCAGACATTCTGGTCATCTGCCACGGCGGCCCCTTCGATGAACCCGAAAGCGTCGTAGCGGCCCTGGCGCGGATGCCAGGCATCGACGGCTTCTTTGGCGCCTCCTCGATCGAACGCCTCCCCACCGAGCGCGCCATTAAAGCGCAGGTGGCGGCGTTCAAAGCGGCAAAGTTGGGATAAGTCGCTCCGTCATTCCAGCAAGCTCGTTGCGTCGCACA
>Ga0272446_1007766_pt1 | contig 10545 bp, 12 predicted proteins | sample YNPCB0061_FD_194587 | JGI IMG/M metagenome (GOLD analysis project Ga0272446, IMG submission 194587) | Hot spring microbial mat communities from Yellowstone National Park, WY, United States - YNP-CB-006-1 | ecosystem: Environmental > Aquatic > Thermal springs > Hot (42-90C) > Sediment | place... | reverse complement strand
CATATGATTACAACTTTTTTGCCATTGATTTTACTTCCTAAAGTAACTTGGATTGGTTTTTTGGTACCAACTCTTGAAGGTCAATATATTATTAAAAATTTGGTAATTATTTCTTTGGCTTTTGCTATAAGCGCGCATTTAAAAAATAAGGATTAAATTTTTTTTATTTAATAAATTTATAATTTTAAAATGGATATTTTAGCTCATAGTCTTTGGACAAATTTAGTAAAAGAAAGTTTTAATTTAAAATTTAAAAAAGAAGTTAAAACTTCTTGGGCAATTTTTTGGGGAATTTTTCCGGATTTATTTGCTTTTACTCCTTTATTTTTATGGGGATTTTTTAATTTAATTTTAGGTAGACAAATTATTCCGCCTTCGCCGGAAAAACTTGAACCAGTTAGTTTTAATTCTTTGTCAATAAGTCATTTAACAAGTGTGCTTTATAGTATTAGTCATAGCTTTATTATTTTTGTTTTGGTTTTTGGATTAATTTATTTATTTAAAAAAAGAATTTATTTTGCTTTATTTGGATGGCCTTTGCATATTTTAATTGATATTCCAACGCATTCTTATAAATTTTATCCAACTCCATTTTTATGGCCTATTTCTAATTTTAAATTTGGAGGAATTTCTTGGGCAGAACCCTGGTTTATGATTTTAAATTACAGCAGTATTTTAATTATTTACGCTTTTATTTATTTTTATAAAAAAAGGAAAGCATGATAAAAATTCTCCGCCAGAGGCGGATCCTCCTTCGGAGGAAAAATTCAAAAGTCAAAATTCAAAATTTAGGATGCTCAGCAAAAATTTCTGAAAGAAATTTTTGCTGAGCTACAATCATTTTTCCGCCGAAGGCGGATCCCTGCCTACCGCCTGCCTGCCGGTAGGCAGGGTAGGCAGGTTCCTTCGGAGGAGAATTTTTAATTATGAATTTTGAATAAATTTTGAATGATTTAAATTATAAACGTTTCAAAATTAAAAATTAGAATTTTATTCAAAATTCTAAATTCAAAATTCAAAATTATTCCTAATTCCTAATTCCTAATTCATCATTTTTAAATTTTTTGTGCAGCAACTTCTTTTTTAATTCTTTGTTTTGGCGTGACCCAAAAACCTAAACGAAATCTTCCTCCAAGCATTAAGCGTATTTGCGCTTCTAATGCTGGAATAGAACCAAAAACAATTAAAACAATAGGTAAAAGAAGCCATTGAAATAAATAAATTAAATAATGGTGTTTTTTAAACCAAATTGGTTTTGGGGGTAATAAAATAATGGCTAAAATTGCTGAAGCAATTACTCCAAACATTGAAAATTGAAGAATTGTTCCTGTTATTTTCGGAAGATTATAAGATAAAACACTATAGTTAAAATTTTTATCTCCTAAAAATAAAGGCAGCCATCCTAGAGAAAATATAATAATAGAATTTGTTGCCCAAGACCAAAAGCCTTCAATAATATGCAATGACCAATATATTTTTTTTCTTAAAGGAATTACCTTGTTTTTAATAAATCCATAAATTAAATAAGGAATATCATCTGCGCCCCAAGCCCAACGTCTTTGCTGTAAATATAAATTTTTCATTGTTTTCCAAAAAGAAGGTGAAGCGTTTGCGTCCATTGAAACAGGATAAATTAATGGTGTAACTTTAAAATCTCCATTGTAATGTAAATAACATTGCCAAAAAATTCTTGAATCTTCTTGAACAATATTTGTATGCCAAAATCCAATCTCAAACAATGTTTTAAATGGAATTGATTGTGAAGAAAAAGAAGTTAATTTATGCGGTCTTGATTGTTGCATCATTTGCCAAAAAGTTGAAGAAAAAGAAATAACTCTTGCAAGAGCCGGAGCTTCGTAAATATTATTTGTAAAAAAGGGGATTGGTTGATAAATTGATTTTAAATTATTTTCTGTATTTAAAAATACATAAGTTAATCTTCCGAAATATTCCGGAAAAACTTGTGTATCAATATCAAAAACAGAAACTAAAATTTTTTCATATGGAATTTTTAATGGATCAATAATGATTTTTTTAGCTTGTTTTGCAGCCCAAGTTTCATTTGAACCTTTTCCTGGAATTTCGCCTTCTAAATCAGCCGGATGATTAGTAATTAAAAAATTAAAAAATGAATTGCTAAAATTTTTTTCAATTTTTAAAGCTGTTTTTTTTGCTTCTTCTCCTGCTCTTTCTTCTATTGCTAATATAACGATAAATTTATCTTTTGGATAATTGGTTTTAAGCAAACTTTCAAAGCTCTCAGAAACAACTTCGTATGGTTCTTTATACATTGGGAAAATAATTAAGTGATATATATCTTTCCAGTTTTTGTTTTCATTATTTAATTTTTCTATCCAATTAATTTTTAAATTTTTTTTCATTTCAATAAAAGTAATTCTTAAGTGAAAATAAAGATAAATAGTTTTTAATAGCCAATAAGTATCAAATAAAATAATAAAAATAGCCGCAACTACTGGCATTTTCCAAGAAATTAAAACTATTAGAAAAAGCGTAGATAAAGAAAGAAACCCGGGTAAAATTTCTAAAAGTCTTTTCATAAATTGTTTTTAAAAAATTCCAAAAAATTTATCTAAAGACAAAGAGCCAGCACCGTTTAAAAGAAGAACAATTGATGTTGCTAAAATAATAAGATCTAATTCAAATCCACCAATTAATCTTTCGTGTTTTTTAATTTTCCAAAAAATAATAATTAAAAATTGTATTGTTAAAAGTAAAGCAATTATTTGAGTTAAAAATCCAAAAACTAAAAATATTCCACCAACAAATTCAACTAAAGATACTACAATTGCCCAAAAAATTCCTGGTTTAAATCCACTAGAAGACATCCATTCAGCTGTTCCTTTAATGTTTTTAATTTTAGGCCAACCATGAATTATCATTAAAAGGCCTAAAATTAATCTTAAAATAAAAAATGACCATTCATTCCAAATTAAAATTAAAGAAAACATATTTTTATTGATATTATTATATTAATAGACCTTTGCAAAAATTCTTTTTATATTATATACTTTTTATGATTTTAAAGTCAAAGACAAATTGAAATTAATCATTATTATATTGATTTATTTTAAGAAGTTTGATAATAAAAAATATAAGGAAAGAGAAATATTTTTAAAGAAAACAGCCAAGGCAAGAGAGGAAATATTTGAAAAAGTTAATAAGGCCCCGTCGTCTAGTCTGGTCTAGGACATCGGCTTTTTCCTCCAGAGGAGGATCCTCCTTCGGAGGACAAGCCGGTAACACGGGTTCAAAATGTGTTAAAATTTGTAATTAGAGATGTATTTTGTTTATATTATAAAAAGTTTAAAATATAATAGGCATTATATAGGTTTTACCGAAAATTTAAATGAAAGATTGAGACGCCATAATAAAGGTGATGTGAGATCAACCAAGTTTTATGGTCCATGGAAGCTTGTTTACTTTGAAAAATTTGATAACAAAAAAGATGCAAGAAAAAGAGAAATATTTTTAAAGAAAACAGCCAAGGCAAGAGAGGAAATATTTGAAAAAGTTAATAAGGCCCCGTCGTCTAGCCTGGTCTAGGACATCGGCTTTTCAAGCCGGTAACACGGGTTCGAATCCCGTCGGGGCTACAAATTTGAATTAGGAATTATAAAAACTCAAAAATCACCCCGCCCTTTTGCTAAAATGAAAGTTGAATTTATAGAATAAAATTTTTATGCAATTAAAAAAAATAATCTGCTATTTAATGTAATCATTAACAAAAGGGCGGGGCAAAAGTCAAAATTACAATTCAAAAGTTAAAACTTTTAAGTTTTAAGCTGAAGCTTTGAGTTTTGACTTTTGAGTTTTGAGCTTACTTTTATTCGTATTATGGTTTTTCATTTGTATTATTCGCAAATTCGTACAAATTCGTATAATTTGGATTGTGGTTATTTTTTCCTATTGTAGATTTTTAAATTATTTTAGGTTATAATAATATTATGGATAATAATTTTTTTGATTTAAATCAAAAGGTAAGTATTAAAAATATTTTAAAGGGAATGTTGTGGGGAATAATTTTTATGATAATTATTAGTTTGATTTTTTATTTAATTTTTATTTTGCCAATACAGTATAATTCATGGCAAAGGGAAAAAGAATGGAAAAAATTTAATGAAGAATATAACAAATATATACAGGAAAAAAATTTAAAAAATGAAATAAAAATTCAATAATATTTATTTAGGTCGTTTTTTATTTTTTAGGTCGTTAATTATAAAATAAAATTATGGCATATACATTACCAAAACTTAATTATAATTATGAAGATTTAGAGCCGTATATTGATGCTAAAACAATGGAAATTCATTATACAAAGCATCATCAGGCTTATATTGATAATTTAAATAAAGCAATAGCTTTGCATCCGGAATTTGAAAATTATAGTGTTGAAACTTTGCTTGCAAGTATTAATTCAATTCCTGAAGATATTAGAACAATTGTTCGCAATCATGGAGGAGGGCATGCAAATCATTCTTTTTTTTGGGAAATACTTTGTCCCGCTCAAAGTCCAAAGACAAATAATCATTTACCAAAAGAAAATTTAAATGCAGCTATTATAAAAACTTTTAATTCTTTTGAAGAATTTAAAAATAAATTTAGCGACGTAGCAAAAAGTCATTTTGGAAGCGGTTGGGCATGGCTTGTTTTGGATACAAATAATAACTTGAAAATTTATTCTACACTAAATCAAGATAGTCCTTATTTAACAGGAGATATTCCTATTTTAGGATTAGATTTATGGGAACATGCTTATTATTTAAAATATCAAAATAGGCGAGCTGAATATATTGAAGCTTTTTGGAATATTATAAATTGGGAAAAGGTTGAAGAAAATTTTTTAAAATCTCAACCTAAAAATTAAATTAAAATATGGATTCCTTGCATGAAAAAAAAGTAAAATTTTTAGAAGAATTAGCTATTAAATTAAGAGAAGATGTGATTTCAATGGTTAGCCGCGCTGGATCCGGCCATATTGCTGGTCCTTTAGATATGGCTGAAATTTTTGCAACTTTATATTTTCATGTTTTAAATCATAATCCAAAAGATCCAAACTGGCCGGATAGAGACAGGGTTGTTTTGTCTAATGGTCATATTTGTCCAATTTTATATGCAACTTTGGCTAGGGCTGGTTATTTTCCAAAAGAAGAATTATTAACTTTAAGAAAATTAGGATCGCGTCTTCAAGGGCATCCACATAGAGGTGTATTACCAGGAATTGAAACAACCTCAGGTCCTTTGGGTTCTGGATTGTCTCAAGCTTGCGGTATGGCTTTGGCTGCAAAATTAGATAATAAAAAATATAGAATATATTGTTTAATGTCTGATGCTGAACAGCAAGAAGGAAATATTTGGGAAGCTGTAATGTTTGCTTCAAAATATAAATTATCAAACATAACAGCAATTATTGATAGAAATAATATTCAAATTGACGGCTTTACAGAAGATGTTATGCCTTTAGAACCATTAAAAGCAAAATATGAATCTTTTGGTTGGAATGTCATTGAAATAAATGGTCATGATATTTATCAAATTTATTCTGCTATTGCTGAGTCTTGGGCTATTTTTGAAAAACCAACAGTTATTATTGCGCACACAATTGCTGGAAAAGGAGTTAGTTTTATGGAAAAAGATTATTTTTGGCATTCTCGTCCTTTTAAGCCTGGAGAAGCAGAAAAAGCTTTAAAAGAATTAAGATCTTTACGTGGTAAAATTAGAGGTGAGCATGAATAATTTTAAAAATGAAGCTTGATTTTTTAAACTTTGTAAAACAAAATATTAAGCCTGTTTTTTTAGGAGTTGATATAGGGACGACTTCTATTAAAGTTGTTGAAGTTGAACAAGGCAAATTAAAGCCAAAAATTAATAATTACGCTATTTTAGAAAGTCGCGGTTCTCTTTTAAGAACAAATGCTATTTTTCAATCAAGTAATTTGAAACTTTTTGACAGAGAAATGATTGAACTTTTAAAAGAAGTTATAAAAAAAATGAAGCCGCAAACAAATAAGGTTATAGCTTCGGTTCCTGTTTTTTCTGCTTTTACTACTGTTTTGAAATTTCCTGAAATGCCCGAAAATGAATTAAAGCAAGCATTATTGTTTCAAGCAAAGCAATATGTTCCATTGCCTTTAGAAGATGTTGCTTTTGATTGGCAAAAAGTTGGTGAATATGAAGATGAAAAAGGATTTAAATTTCAGGCAATACTTTTAATAGCAATCCCTCAAGACTTGATAAAAAAATATCAAAAAATTTTTAAAGAAGCTGGACTTTCTCTTTTAGCATTAGAAATAGAGCCAATTAGTTTAGTAAGAAGTGTTATTGCTCAAGATAAAACTCCTACATTAATTGTTGATATTGGAAGTCATATAACATCAATTTCTTTAGTAGAAAACGCGCAATTAAAATTTGTTTCTCAAACTGATTTTGCCGGAGCATCTTTGACTCATGCTATTGCTTCGGCTTTAAATATTAATCCTTTGCGAGCTGAAGAAATTAAACGCGAAAGAGGACTTTTAGGGGAAGGAGCTGATTATGAATTATCCGAAGTTATGATTCCTATTGTTGGTTTTATTGCAACTGAAATTAAAAGAGCTCAATATGATTACAGTATAAATTTTGGAAAATCTTTTAATTTTGAACGTATTATTCTTTCAGGAGGCGGGGCTAATTTATTGGGTATTGATTATTATATGAAAAATCAATTTAATATACCAACTTTTAAAGCTGAGCCCTTTCTTCAATTTGAATATAATGAAGAAATATTGCCATTGGTTAATGAGTTAAATCCAGTTTTAGCAGTTTCTTTAGGTTTAGCATTAAGGGAGTTTGTATAAATTTAAAAAATAATTTAAAATAAAAATATAGTTGTTGATTTTTTAAAAATAAGTTAAAATAAAAATATGCCATTACCAGAAAAAATAATTAGCGAGTTAAGTGAAGACAAGCCAAATGTTCCTGGATGGTCTTGGAGAATTTTTATGTTTAGTTTGTTTGTTTTAATAATAACGTTTGCTTTTTATGTTGGATTAGAATATGGTTTTAAATCTTATCTTAATTCTCGTATAAATAAACTTGATTCTGAATTAAAAAAAATTAATGAATCAATTTCAATTGATGATCAAAATAAATTAATTTTGTTTTATTCGCAATTAGAAAATATTAAAAAAATATTTTCAAATCGTAAAAGCATGGTGCCTTTATTTTCATGGCTTGAGAGAAATACTTTGTCAGGTGTTTCGTTTAACAAATTTAATTTTAATTCTTTAAATAATCAATTAAATTTAGGCGGATTAGCAAACAAAAAAGAAGATGCAACAAATCAAGTTTTAGTTTTTCAGTCAAAACCAGAAGTTGAAAATATAACTTTAAATAATTTATCTTTTTCTCAAGATAAATGGCAGTTTGATTTAATGATTACATTTAAAAAGTCGTTATTTGATTCTAATGAACAATGAGAGCTTCAACTAAAAGAATTTTAAGCGCAATGCTTTCTTTGCTTTTTATATTTTCTGCTTTTGTTATTGTTGCTATGTTAATTAAACCAGCATACGAAGAAACTCAAAAATTAAAAGCAGATGCTTTAAGTCGAGAAAATGCTTTAAACAATCAAAAAGTATTAGTTGATCAATTTAAAAAATTACTTAGTCAATATGATAGCCAAGAAAAAGTTCAAGAAAATCTTTCTTTAATTTTACCTCAAAATCCAGCAATAGGCGAAGCTTTAACTCAAATTAATGGATTATTAGATTTAAATCATTTAAATGTTTTATCTTTTAATATTAATAGACCATTACTTCAAAGTTATTCATCATCTAATATAAATTCAACAAGCACTCAAGTTATTAAACCATTAGGAACAATTGATATTAATTTTAAAGTTGTTGGCAATTATTCTGATTTTAAGAATTTTTTAAATCAACTTGAAACAAATATACGTATTTTTAATATTAAAACTTTAAATATTTCTCCTGTTATTATTGTAAGCGGAGATAAAAATCAAAGTCAAAATAAAACTTTATCTTATGATATTTCAATTACAACATATTATCAGGCCGATAAATAAAATTTATGTTATAATATAAAAAAATGGCAATTGTTGTTCAAGAAGAAAAACAAAGTAGTATAGGTATTTTATACATTTTAGGATGGATAATATTTGGAATTATTATCCTTGTTGGTATTTATTATGTTTTTTTCAAAAGACCTGAAATTTATGAGGCAGCTGTTCCTTTAAAGAATAATGAGAATATTAATCAAGTTGTTAAAATTGGTTCAGGTGCAAGCTTTGATTCTATTGTTGAAAACCCTGTTTTTAAATCTTTAAAAAATTATATTGATATTCCTCAAAATATTTCCACAGGAAAAGAAAATCCTTTTAATTAGTCTTCTTTTTCTTTGATATTATTTTCTTCTTTGTTATTTTCGTTTTCTTCTGGTTTTTTGTAGCTTATATATTTACATTCAGGATATTTTGAGCAACCCCAAAATATTTTTCCTTTAAATTTTCCGGATTTTACTTTTCTCATAACTATTTTGCCTGGATCTTTTGATCTTATAGGATCTTTTTGACATTCAGGACAAATAATGTTTGTTATTTCTAACCCATTATTTATTTTTTTTGTGTTTTTACATTCTGGAAATCCTGAGCATGCTAAAAATTTTCCGAATCTTCCCATTTTAATAACCATTGGTTTGCCGCATTTTTCACAAATCTCATTTGTTTTTTCTTCTATAATATTTTCTTGTTTAACTTCTTCATATTTTTTTTCTAATTCTTTTGAAAAAGGACCATAAAATTCAGCTAAAACTTTTTGCCATTGTTTTTTGCCTGCTGCAATTAAGTCTAAATCTTTTTCCATTTTTGCTGTAAAATGAATATCTACTATTTGCGGAAAATTTTCTGTTAATATTTTATTCACTAAAACGCCAATTTCAGTTGGATAAAAACGTCCGCTTTGTTTTTCAACATAATTTCTTTCTTGAATAATTGAAATAATTGGAGCATAAGTAGAAGGTCTTCCAATTCCATATTTTTCAAGGATTTTAATTAATGAAGCTTCGTTATATCTTGGAGGCGGTTCTGTAAAATGTTGATTTAAAATAACATCAATTAATTTTAATTTATCATCTTTTGAAATTTGGGGCAAAATTTTTTCATTAAATTCCATTTCCCAAATTCTTAAAAAGCCATCAAATTCCATAATACTTCCTAAAGCAGAAAGAGTGTAATTTGAATTTATTTTTTTGTTTTCTCCTAAAATTTCAATTTTAGTGCTTTTAAATTCTGCGGGCGGAAGCTGCGAAGCAATAAATCTTTTAAAAATTAAATCATAAAGTTTTTTATGATCATTTGAAAGGTTTATTTTTTGGGGATCATTTTCTAAATTCGTTGGCCTAATTGCTTCGTGCGCTTCTTGCGCTAATTTAGATTTTGTTTTAAATATATTTGGTTTTGGCAAAAGATAATTTTTGTCTAAATTATTCATAATCCATTCGCGCGCGCTTTCTTGCGCTTCTTTTGAAATGTTTGTTGAATCTGTTCGCATATAAGTAATAAATCCTTTTTCATAAAGCTCTTGAGCTAAAAACATTGTTTTTTTAGCTGAAAATCCAAGACGCGTTGCTGCTACTTGCTGTAATGTGCTTGTTATAAAAGGAGGAAGGGGATTTTTATAAACTTTTTTGCTTTCAATGTTTAAAATTTTAAATTCAGAATCTTTAAGTTCTTGTTTAATTTTTTGAGCTTCATTTTCATTTTTAATATCTAATTTTTCTATTGGTTTATTATTTTTTTTAATTAAATTAGCTTCAAAATTTCCTTTTAAAGTTTCAAACAAAGTTTTTATTGTCCAGTATTCTTCTGGTTTAAAATTTTTTATTTCTTCTTCGCGTTCAACAATCAATCTTAAAGCAACAGATTGCACTCTTCCTGCAGAAAGTCCGCGCGCTATTTTTTTCCATAAAAATGGAGAAAGTTTATAGCCAACAAGTCTATCTAAAATTCTTCTTGCTTGTTGCGCATTAACTAAATTTAAATCAATATTCCTTGGATTTTTTAAAGCATTTAAAATAGCGGATTTTGTAATTTCATGGAAAACAATTCTTTTTGCTTTTTCTTCTTTTATATTTAAAACTTCTTTTAAATGCCAAGCAATTGATTCTCCTTCGCGGTCTTCATCTGTTGCTAAAATAATTTCTTCGCTTTTTTCTGATAATTTTTTCAAAGCGCTTACTCTTTTTTTAGCTTTAATTGGAATAATATAATGAGGCAAAAAATTATTTTCTATATCTATGCCTAATTTGCTTTTCGGCAAATCTCTTATGTGACCATAAGAAGATTCAATTTTATATTCTTTGGAAATAAAATTGCTAATTGTTTTTGCTTTTGTTGGTGATTCAACAATAATTAATTTCATAATAATATTATATACTATAACCTTGATTTGTTTCTTTAACAATATTTTTAATAATAAGCATTGAAATAATTTTATTCACTGTTTGAGTTTTAAGATTAGTTATTTC
>Ga0272446_1007764_pt1 | contig 10548 bp, 9 predicted proteins | sample YNPCB0061_FD_194587 | JGI IMG/M metagenome (GOLD analysis project Ga0272446, IMG submission 194587) | Hot spring microbial mat communities from Yellowstone National Park, WY, United States - YNP-CB-006-1 | ecosystem: Environmental > Aquatic > Thermal springs > Hot (42-90C) > Sediment | place... | reverse complement strand
CACACGCATCACGCGCCTTACCAAAGAGCAGCGCCTGCAAGAGATTGCGCGCATGATTGCCGGCGAGAACATCACCGAATCGGCGCTCAGCCACGCGAAGGCGCTCTTGGCGGAGAAGATACAGTAGACGCCACAAATAACAGACAGATTTATCAATTATTCTTGACGACGGATACATGCCGGGGTAGAGTCGGCTATGCGCCCCAGTAACCTATGGAAAAAAATACTCATCCCGATCACCCTGTTAGCCCTGCTGCTCGTCGCGTGTACCCATGCAGGCAATACTTTCGAAGGCATTGAGCAGGGCCGCCTGAAGCTTGCCGACGGCAGCACCATCTCGCAGGCTGCCACAGACGACTACAGCCCGATTATCGTGCGGCTCAGCAACAACTACCTGGCGCTGGTGTTTGGTTCGACGCGCTCGTGCCCGCAGTCATGCTCCAATCATAATATCTTTGTGGCGTCGTCGGTTGCTGCATACAGTGGCGCGGGTTCTCTGCCAGCATTCAACGCGCCGCAGGTAATTACGGCGAATGCCTCGCCGCTGAATAGCACCACGCGCTGGCGCCTTGCGGTACAGGCAAGCGGTACCAATATTATTATATATGCGCAGAGCCCGGGTGGCCAAATCAGTACCAGTGCTGCAATCAACCCGGTGTCAGCCACGTACATCAACGTGGGGGCGATGCTAGCCCCCATCACCGAATACATGTGCTACTCGAACAACATGCTCGGCCTCGATGCGACGGGGCAGATGATTGCCGCCAATACCGCGGGCACGCAGGTCTATCGGTTTAACCCCAATACCTCGGCGAGCCAGTGTACCGTGGCGAATGTGGCCAACCCGAAGCTGTCCACGGGCACGCACATCAGCCTGATGCGGCAGACCAGCACGGGCATTGCCGATGGTTACATCGTCAGCGACACTGCGGGCAAGGTGAGCGCGCAGTCGGTCACGAGTTCAGGGCCGCAGTTGCAGGTCTTGATTGATGGGCTCGCGAGCAGCGGGCTCGTGTCAACGGGCGTCAGCGTGATGCAGGGTGCGAGCGAAGCGGGTGACCTGATTACGTTCTCTGCCGCGCCGTCGGTCGGTGGCCTGTCAGATCTCTACGTGCTTCTATCGCCCAAGCCAGCGGCGCTTTGGAAGCAGTACGTGGCTGCGGGTGCGCAGCCATCGCCCTGAGTGAAATTGCGCGGTTAAGCGCGCAGGCAATTAAGGCAACCGCTCATAGACCCGCAGTGCGTGGTCGAGAAAATCGGTCGAGACAACGTACCTGCCGTCGGGTGACACGTCGAGGCCGGTGGGTTGGTTGCCGCCTTCAATCTCTTCGATGACTTTGCGCGTTGCCAGGTCGATCACCATGATCTTGCCGAAGTCAGGGCCCTTGAGGAGAAATGATTTCGGGTTGTTATGCCCGCGGCATGAGACATAGAGAAATTTGCCGTCGGGTGATTCGACGATTGTGTTTGGGTTCGCAAATACCTTTGTTTCTCCGGCCTTTTGGTAGTCCTTGATAAAGTACACCCGGTTCTTCGCCATGTCTGATACAGCAAACACATCGGCTTCCGCTCTGAGCCGGACCGCGTGGCGGTGCGCGCCACCTGCAATAATGGTCTGGACAATTTTTTGAGAATTCAGATCGATTAACACGGTGCGTCCTGCGCGGTCGATATCCGACTTGCCGCCGAACATCGCCGCCACCATGGTGTTGCCGTCGGCGCTGAATGCCATTCCCCGCGGTACACTGCCGAGTTTAATCTTCTTTATTTCTTTGAGCTCCTGTACCGAGACAACCGAAATGTCGGCGCTGTTCCAGTTGCTGGCATAGACCAGGTTGCGCACGGCGTCATACGCCAGCACCTTCGTCCACTCTCCCGATACGTGAATGGTACCGCGGTACTCAAGAGTATCGGCAGCGAAGCGGTGTATCGCGGCTGCCTTCATCTGGCTCACCCAGAACTCCCCCCTGGTGGGTACCCGCACACTCTCGACGAAGCCGCCGCGTTTGGCGTATTGCGCCGGCAGTTCAAGGCGGCGGATCTCACCCGTGACGATGTCGATCACCTCGACGTGGTTGTCGTCGAGCAGGGGCAGAATCACCTGCCGGTTCGAGATAAACATCGCACTTTTTGGCTGCTTGCCTGTAGCGATGCGGCTGACGAAGCGGTGGCGGGCTGTCGGGTTATCGATGAATACCAACGGCGTTTCTGCGACCTTGTCGGCTACCAGAGAGACCGTGACGAGCCGGCTGCCCCCGGTTTTTTTATCCGTCACGGTAAGCAGAAGACTATCTTCACGGGCCGGGCGATTGATCAGCGTAAGCTCCGCCTGCGCGAGTGTCTTGTCGTGCTTCGAGAACCGCGCCTTAACTTCTTTACCTTCGACACTAAAGACGGCCGAGGCATGAGGTTGTACGTACAGCCGCAGCCGGCAGTTCTTGGTTGCCAGCCCCGCGTCTGAACATTGCGCGCGCGCGGCAATGGGGTGGGGGGGGGAGCTCAGATTTTTCTCAGCCCCGGCCACAGGGGCCAGGCGGACCACGAGTGCCTGTACGAGGCCTGGCAATAAGAGGGTCGATCGCATAGCGCTAAACCGCCAACCGAACCGGCGCGGAACAGAATTATTCGCTTTAAGGAACCGGCAGGAAATCCGACATAATGAGCAGGGTGTACGGGGTTTCCGCGGCACCCGAACGCGGCCAACGGCTATGATCGAACTCAGCAGGCTCAATGGTAAAGTATTCTACCTGAACCATAACCTGATCGAGATATTCGAATCGACGCCCGACACCGTGATCAAGCTCACCGACGGCACGAAGTATATCGTGCGCGAGAAGCCGGAAGAGCTGATCGCAAAAATCGTGTCTTTTAACCGGCAGATTTTTGCCGAGAAAACGCGGACAGAATAGTTTTTTTTTGTGATTGCCTTGCAATCACAAGAAAAAGGAGCATGGTATGGCAGACGCAGAAGACTTAGACCAGGATGACGCCGGTGAAGGAGCCGTCGCCGCCCCCACGGGTGGCGGCAGATCGCGCATAGTCACAATCCTTATCTGGGTAGTCGCGGGCCTGATTGCCCTCGCCCTGATGTTCGTCATCTCTGTAATGGTAGCGAAGTACTACAAGAACGCCGATTTCCAGGAAACCGAGAGCATCACGATTGCTCCGCCGAGCGCTCCCCCTGCAATTTTCAAAATAGCGCATGAATTTCGTGTAAACACGGCGGATACCGACGAAGCGCACTACGCGCAGGCGGTGATTACCCTCGGTTACGAAGGCGAAGTCAACAAGCAGCTCGATGCAGAGCTGGCGAAGCGCCTGCCGCAAATAATTCACATCATTAATATTATCCTTGGCGGCAAGCGCAAGGATGAACTTTTCACGCCGTTGCAGAAACTCAATCTGGGCGAAGAGATCAAGAACCAGATCAACATGATTCTGCGCGACGGCAAAATTTCTGAAGTAATGTTCGAACAGTTGGTGGTAAGTTGATGGTTAATTTCCGCAAGGGAGTTTAATCACGGAGGCAAAATGGGTGACGGTTCACTTTCGCAGGAAGAAATAGACGCCTTATTGATGGGCACGGATGACATGGCCGCTCCTGCCGGCAAAGCAGGCGGAGTTGCCACGTCTGACGGCGGTGGCCTGTCACCGACCGAACGCGAGCTTTTGGCCGACGCCTTCAACGACGCTATGCAGGTCGCGGGCGCGCAGGCCGGCGCGATGGTTGGCAAGAATGTGCAGATTACCAATGCGCAGGTAGATGAAATTTCTCCCAACCAGCTTGCCGCCGAGCTGCCCAAGGGTGGTGTACTTGCGGAAATCATGATGGGGTCAACGCAGACCGTACTCGCGTTCCCCAAGGATCTCGCGCGCCGTATCGCGCAGACGATGATGGGGGCCTCTGACGACGGCGGTGACCTCAACGATGCGCACCTTTCGACGCTGTCAGAGCTTTCGCAGAGCATCATCTCTTCGATTGCCAATGGCCTCGGTGGTAAGTTCAACGATTCACTTTCACCGTCAATGCCCGACATGAAGATCTTCAACGGGCCCGGCGACACACCGCAGTTTCCCGGTTCGATTGTTAAGATATCTTACAACATGTCGGTTGAAGGTATACCCGGCTCGCGCGTTGTGCACTACATCGACGGCGGTTCGGCATCGCGCTGGGCAAAAGCCAACCGCGGTGCCGCAGCTCCGCAGGCGGCCTCGTTCGACATGGATTTCGGCGCTCCGGCAGGTGGGGGCGGTGGCGGCGGCATGGGCGGCGGAGTTTCGGTAAACCCGGTCAACTTCCCGAGCCTGCAGCAGGGCAGTGGCGCAGCACAGCTGCCACCCAACCTCGAGCTGCTGCTCGACGTGCAGATGGCCCTCACGGTCGAGCTGGGCCGCACGAAGAAGTACGTCAAAGAAATTCTTTCGCTAGGTGAAGGTTCGATCATCGAGCTCGACAAACTCGCGGGTGAACCTGTCGACTTGCTGGTCAATGGCAAGCTGATCGCGCGTGGCGAGGTTGTGGTTATCGACGAAAACTTCGGCGTGCGCGTCACCGACATCGTTGGCCCGGCAGAACGCATGGCGAGAATGGCCGGCGGGTAATCACCGCTGACAAACGCACGGGTGTTTCTCCCGCAGGAATATGCAGGCAGCCACCGCCAGGTAGCCTGCTCCGCGCGGTTCGCGACTTTTTCAGGTATTCCCTAAGGCAAACCCGTCGCGGTCACTTCGTTCGAAGCCTCTGACCGCACTCCCTTACGCGAGTGGGCCTGCAGGCGAAAATAGTAGGTGGTACCTACTTCAAACGGCAGGACATTCGTAAAACGCTCAATTGTTACGCTGCGCACCGCATTTACATTAAATTCGCTCTTCGAATGCAGGAAGGTGGGAATGCTGCCGTTGATCGTCAGCGGCTCCATGCTGAAGGCTTCACTGTCACCGATGCTGATGCGTGAGATCAGCAGGTTGTAGCCGTCGAAGGTTTCTTCCTGATTTTGCACTGTGTATTCCACGAGCATTTTTTGCCCGGGTAGGGCGGTGACCTTAAGACCGGTGGGTCGTTTGAGGTAAAGCTCCTGATCAAAAGGTATGCTGGTGCCGCAGCCAAGCACAAACAGCACTGCAAGCAGACCCGGGGCAAATTGCATCATGGACGCATGAGGCTCACAAGACCTTTTTCAGGCAGTCAAACAGAATCGCAAGCGGTTCAGTGGTAAGAACCAGGGATTGACCATAAGCTCATGACTCCTGACACTCTCTTCACTGGGCCTTGTAGCTCTGCAGCAGGTGAGCCACGATAAGCGCATGCGAGGCAATAGAAGAATCGTTACAGCGCCGGGAAAATTGAGTCCGATAGCTACCAGTAACTGTCGAGCTCCCAATGCCAGGAGTCAAGCTCGTGCAAAAAAGGAAATGAGCCGGCTTTTGTGGCGAAGATGGTCATGTGTTGCACCAGGCGGATGGAGTTTTCGACCAAATGGGCGTCGGTGACGTACCATCTGCTATGTTTTTCCATAGCCAGGAGATACAAATAGAGCTCCAACGCCAGGCGTACGAATGCTGACATTGTTATGCCCAAATCCATCGCTGCCACGCGAATGAGCTTTTCATCATCCCCATAAAGGCACATCAAGTGACGATGCACCCCACCCTCTGCCCTTGCTATGGAAATCCGTAGCTTTGCCTTGTCATGCGCCTCTTGCAGCCGCGTTGTCCAATCTATCTGGCATTTACTGGCTAGACGCAGCACACAAAACCGCGTCATCATCGAAAAAGTCCACCCCCTTTTGCGCGCCATGTGAACAATCGTTCTCCATTGCCCCGCCGGCAAGTGCACCTCGATCAGGTTTGCAATCTGCACGGGCTTGCCTAACAGAAATTTTGGTTGTCGCATACATTGCATAGCCATCACTCCTCAACGTGTATTTTAACCGGTCGAGTGGGAGCTCCCCCTCTATATATTAAATACCAGAAAACCGCGATTTTTTCTCACGAATTTCGTTTTATTTGAAGGCGAGGCTATGGGGCAGCATGCCCCTTTCCTTTTCCATAAGCTGGCATAAACAGTCCCGCTGCCCCTTGCGATTCACTTCTCCAAACTCGTCAACCAAGCGCGCATCTCGCGCAGCAGCGTCGCCTTGTCAGTTCGCACCAATGCGCTGAACAGCACGTGGTTTCCGTCAGCAATTTCCAGGAGCCGGTTTTTTCCTAAAGTGGCGCTCCCCAGCCTGGGCATGAGCTCCCGCACCTTTGCCAGGTCGATTGTTTCGTCGTGATGCTTATCGTCCTGGTAATAAATAATTACCAAAACCGGCACACGGATTGCGGCAAAGTTTTCTGGCTTAACGATGAAGCGCCGCAGGTTGTTGAGAGCAACGAGCGCGGCAAATTTCTGTTTGGTGAGCCAGTATTTCTCATAATCGGGGTGCTTGCGGTTTTCCGGGTCGTTTTTCCAACGGGCGTCGCGTTCGGTACCCATTACCAGCTGCCCCAGAGTGAGTCCACCTGGAAAATTCAAAAGCCGGGTCAGTTTGTTGGCAAAGTCCCACAGCGGCGAGGCCAATATCGCCGCATAAATGCGCTCGCTATGGCGCGATGCAAGGTACGTTGCGATAAGCCCGCCGGTACTGGTGCCGATGACGATTGTCTTTTTCCCGAGCAGCGACATGTGGAGCAGCGCCTCTTCTGATTCGCTGAGATACTGTTCGAATGTGGCTGCTGCATGTGCTTCGGCAGTCGTGCCGTGGCCGGGCAGGCGCATATAATAGACGTTAGCCCGGATTGCCTGGGCGAGCGCGTCAATGGTGTATTCTCCTTCAGCGCGGCTTGCGCCAAAGCCATGAATATAAAGAATTGCGAAACCGTCTTTCTCCGGGTTGCGGATAACCAGCCGCTCGGTCTGGTGCTCCGGCACGCCTATTCTCAGAGATAAATTCCGTTTTTGCTCATAGAACGTTTCAAAATCGTTCGCCAAAGCTTTGGGCTGGTAATTGTACTTTAGGTTTGCCTGTCGATAATACGCCCCTGCATAAAAGAGCAACAGAGCGAGACTTGCTGAAAATAACAGTTTGCGTCGCATGGGCTATTTGCACTTGCCGCGTGAGAGTGGCGAGCTTTTTTAACCTGGTAATGTCCGCGCAGAAAAAAAACGCAAACCCAAAAACTAAACTCATCCTGATCGATGGTCACGCCATGGCGTACCGCGCCCACTTTGCCTTTGCCGGGCAGAACCTGACCGACAGCGCGGGCAATCCGACAGAAACGACTTTCGGTTTTTACCGTATGCTGGCACGGCTGATTGCCGACCGCAGACCGACGCATCTTGTAATCTGTTTCGATCCCGGGCGCGAACACAATCCGCGCTATGAACTTTATCCCGATTACAAGGCGAACCGACCGCCGATGCCCGACGAACTGCGCCGGCAAATTGAAGATATTAAGAAAATTGCGGGGGAGCTTCACCTGCCACCGCTCGTCGTCGAGGGTGCGGAGGCTGACGACACCATCGCAACGCTCATTGAGCAGCATAAGAAAGATTTTAACGCCATTGAAATAGTGTCCGGCGATAAAGACCTCTACTACATGCTCTATAGCAACGTAGTCATGTTGCGTTCCAAAAAAGGAGTGACTGACTTTAGCGAGATCGACGAGGCATGGTTAAAAAAAGAAATCGGCATCACCCGCGAGCAGATGCCCGACTATATGGCCTTGCTAGGCGACACCGCCGACAACGTACCGGGTGTGAAAGGTGTCGGCGAAAAAACCGCCGCGAAACTTATCGCCGAATATAAGTCTCTGGAGAAAATCTACCAGAATCTCGACAAAATTAAACCCGACAGCCTGCGGCAAAAGCTCGCAGCAAATCGTGATAATGCATTCCTCTCAAAGAAGCTCGTTACCCTGCGCACGGATATTCCACTGGCAATGACGCCAAACGATCTGGAGCTTAAGCTGGAAAGCGAGGGCATAAACACGTTTCGCAGTCGCGGATTCAACACGGTCGCAAGCGAATGGGAAAAACTGCTCAAATTAAACGGCGCTCCTTATAGCAGCACTATCGCAGCAGCAGGAGCGAGCGCGGTTTCCGAACATGACTCCGAACTAAAGTTTTGCCAGCATACGCTGACGATTACCACGACCAAAGAGCTCAAAGACTTACTTGCGCAGTTATATAAACTCGAAGAAGTTTGTGTGGATACAGAAACTACTGGCCTTGCCGTGCATGACAGCGAGATCTTCGGTGTTTCGTTTGCCTGGTTTGCTCCGACAAGCTCCGGAGACGGAGGCGCTGCCGCAGCAAAGACTGGCAAAGAACTGCGCAGCGCTTACGTCGCTCTGCCCAATGGAGGCGAAGCAGCGCTAAACGCCGACTACGCCGACGCCGATGGCGCGGTAAACTTACTGCCGCTGCTTAAAGAATATCTCGAGAACAAAAAAATCCGCAAGATCGGCCAGAATATTAAGTTTGATATTCAGGTGTTTCGCCGCGCGGGTATTGAAGTGGCAAACTATACCGATGATACCATGCTCTTGTCATACCTACTCGATCCCAATATCCGCCGGCACAATATGGACGACATGGCAGAAGATCATCTGCACTACAAGACAGTCACGTACGATGAACTCGTCGGCAAGGGTAAGGGCCGGCTGCCCATCGGCGCGGTGCCGCTCGAGCGCCTTGCGCACTATGCCTGCGAGGATGCCGAGGTGACGCTTTCGCTGCGTGATGTGCTGCTGCCCAAAGTAAAGAACTGTTCGCTCGAAAAACTGTATCGCGAGGTCGATGTGCCTTTGGCCAAGGTGATTGCCGACATCGAATACACCGGCATCGCGATCGACGTGCAGCATCTGGCAGAACTCGGCAAAGAATACAGAAAAAAAATTGCTGCAGCCGAGAAACAAATCTATAAACACGCAGGCGAAGAATTTAACATTGCTTCGACAAAACAGCTGCAGACTGTACTTTTTGAAAAGCTGCAGATCGCTTCGGGGCACAAGACGGAAAAGGGTGCACTCTCCACCGACCAGAGCGTGCTCGAAGAGCTGCGCGACGCACACCCCATTATACCTCCGCTTCTCGAATACCGCTTCTACAGCAAACTTCTGAGCACCTACGTCGAGGCGCTGCCGCAGCACGTCAGCAAAACGACCGGTCGCGTGCACACCTCGCTCTCGCAGGTTACCGCTGCAACGGGCAGACTTTCGAGCATTGAACCCAATTTGCAGAATATTCCGGTTAAGGGCGAAGAGGGAGCTCAACTGCGTGCGGCGTTTATTGCCCCAAAAGGGAAAAAGCTCCTCAGCCTTGACTATAGCCAGATTGAATTGCGCATACTCGCCCACTACTCCGAGGACAAAAACCTGATAGCCGCCTACCAAAACGATGAGGACATACACGATCGCGCGGCATACATGCTCTTCCGCTCGCGCTTTGACGAAACCAAGGGCGATTTTTCTGCGCCCCACCGCGAAGTTGTCTTTGAAGTGAATACGGCCGACCTGAAAAAGATGAAGGCCGCCTCTGGGTTTGCCGATTTGCGTTCGCAGGCTAAGGTGCTCAACTTTTCGATAGTGTACGGCGTAACCGAGTTTGGGCTGGCGCGCAACTTGGGTATATCGCGCAGCGATGCGAAGGAGCTCATAACCAACTACTTTGCTGCTTTTCCGGGGATTAAAACCTATATGCAGCAGGCAATTGAATCGGCGCGACGGCACGGTTATGCGGAAAATCTCTTTGGACGCCGACGCCCCATTCGTGACCTTCAGCACTCCAGCCGCTTTGTGCGCGAAGCCGCCGAGCGGCTCGCGATCAATACCCCGATCCAGTCGACGGCGGCCGACCTCATCAAAAAGGCGATGATTACTATTGCAGAAAAGCTCCGCCGCGCTAAAATGGCATCGCGCATGGTGCTGCAGATTCATGACGAATTGCTCTTCGAGGTTGCCCCGGGCGAAGAGGCCGAGCTCGAACTCCTGGCAAAGCACGCGATGGAGAATGTGGTTAAGCTTAGGGTGCCGCTACGAGTCGACGGGGCTTTTGGCCACAACTGGAACGAGTGCAAAGGATAGGTTGACGGCTTGTTAAATCCATCGGTTTTGCCTAAAGGTCGCTGATGCGGCCTTTAGGCAAAACCTAGCTCGGGTGGTGGAATTGGTAGACACGTACGCTTGAGGTGCGTATGCTTTACGGCGTGGGGGTTCAAGTCCCCCCTCGAGTACATTTCTATATCTAATCCTCGCAAGGTACCGTTTCTATCCAGAAACAGGCCCTGCGCTGGAGTTGGATTATTCATGGTTTCGGCCAGCTTTGCGGCGTGTACAACCCGGGCAGATCGGTGACAGCTACGCAACCTGCCTTGCCGTTTTTTTTTTCCATAAAACTTTTCGTGCGGCGTCAACCCGTTAAGCTCGGGCCTGCCAGGCGGGGCTGCGCGGCAGGTCGCTGCGGCAACTTTTCTGCTCCCGCAGATAACCTAATCGCGACGAATTCTTCCGCAAATTCAGGGAATTTGCTCCACGAGGCGCCTTTTGGGCGCGAATTCGTCGCGA
>Ga0272446_1007763_pt1 | contig 10548 bp, 9 predicted proteins | sample YNPCB0061_FD_194587 | JGI IMG/M metagenome (GOLD analysis project Ga0272446, IMG submission 194587) | Hot spring microbial mat communities from Yellowstone National Park, WY, United States - YNP-CB-006-1 | ecosystem: Environmental > Aquatic > Thermal springs > Hot (42-90C) > Sediment | place... | reverse complement strand
AGGAGGCCCTATGAATACTACAACAAAACGGGAAGGTTCGGTTAAGCTGGCCTTTTTTGATACGAAACCCTATGACCGGGAATACTTTGATACCTATAAAAGCAATTATAATGTCGAAATTAAATATTTCCCGGTAAAACTTTCTGCAGATACGGCAAGCCTGGCAAAGGGGTATGATGCGGTCTGCGCCTTTGTAAATGATGAACTGGATGCCCCAACTGCGGATCTATTGGTACAAGGGGGTGTAGAGCTCGTGGCAATGCGCTGTGCAGGGTACAACAATGTGGATCTTAAGGCGGTCTGGGGGCGGCTTCATGTGGTCCGGGTCCCAGCCTATTCACCCCATGCGGTGGCTGAACATGCTGTAGCTCTGCTTTTAACGCTGAACCGGAAGATTCACAAGGCCTACATCCGGACCAGGGAGGGGAATTTTACCCTTTCCGGCCTCGTTGGGTTTGATCTGTACGGAAAAACTGCGGGAATTGTCGGCACAGGCCAGATTGGACGCATTGCGGCGGAAATATTCCGGGGCTTTGGCATGGAGGTCCTTGCATCGGACCCCTATTCCAATGAGGCCTGGGCCGCTGAAAAGGGGGTCCGTTATACCAGCATGGAGGAACTCTTCCGGCAAAGCGATGTGGTGAGCCTTCATTGTCCCCTGACCCCGGAGAATCATCACCTTATTAACGAGAAGAGCCTACATTTGATGAAAAAGAATGCCATAATTATTAACACGGGACGGGGCGCACTGATAGATACAAAGGCCCTTATCCATGCTCTTAAGACCAACAGTCTTGGGGGCGCCGCACTAGACGTGTACGAAGAGGAAGATGAGTATTTTTTTGAAGATCATTCCACATCGGTTATTAAGGATGATGTCCTGGCCCGGCTTTTAACCTTTCCCAATGTGTTAATTACCGGGCATCAGGCTTTTCTGACCCATGAGGCGCTCACCGCCATAGCAACGACTACCCTGGGCAATATTCAGAAGTACTTTGAATCGGGGGACCTTACCAACGAAATTTGCTACCGCTGTACCCAAAAGACCTGCAGCCGCAAGGAAACGGGCCGCTGTTTTTAGGGGTGCCTAGAGTTTTTGATACGCCAGGACCCTGTAGCCCTGGCGTTTTATATCCCCGACCCGTTGAAACCCCCGTTGTTTAATCTTATCGAATCGGTCAGCCTCGGTGGCACTGAGGCCGATACAGAACATAGATCCTTTAGCAATAAGCTTTTCGAGGCCTGCCCAATAGGCGGACCAGCGGTCCGTTTTAGGCACCGCTTCGGGAAAAAGGAATAACAGAGGAAAGGTTCTGCCCCCTGCATTCAGGAGGTCCGCCGATGATAGGTCTGGGTCTATGGCTGGGACCAACTCAGAAGCACTTCCCGGGAGGAGATTCTGTTTGGCCGCTTCCAGAGCGAGGATGTTTCGGCCGGCGATGACCGGTTTTATACTGATTTCCCGGCTTGTATGGTTTAAAAAGCTTCTAAACCAGAGGGGGAAATGCCCCTGATCGCATTCAAAAAAGAGGACCGTCCTTTGGTCGGTATTGTGTAGGATTTTAAGAAGTCGGTCCTGAAGCTTTACTGAAAGGGCGGCCATTAATTGGTTAAGAACATGGGGGTTGTCAAAATCGGCCACCCCGTGAAGGCTCTGAAGATTGTACTCTATATCAAGAATGGTATAGGTATCCCGGTGACGGATATAGGGAGCCCAGGAAAAGGTCTTTTCATCATGTGGGCCTGGTTCCGCAAGGGGTCCCGGTGAAGCCCTGCGGTATACAAAGACCCGGTGTTCAGGCCCTGGGGTTTCTTCGATACATTCAGCCCCATATTGCAGAATCCAGCTTTTAAAGACCTCTGCCAGGCTTTCTACTATAACCACAAAGACTTTGCCCTGCATTTCCAGGAGGGCAAGGGACCGGCGGACAAAGTATTCCAGTACGGGAAGGCCCGCTTTGGCGGGAATGTTGGAAATAATCCAATCATAGGGCCCCTTGTCATACAGGAGGGCTTCGGTGTGGGCTGAAAGGCGGGGTAGTTGGAGGCCATTAAGATGACCATTACAGGCGGTAAACTGACGGGCCAGTTCATCCCGATCCTGGGAACGGATTTGAAAGTCCTCCCAACCCTGGGCTAAAAAATAGGCTCCCAGAGCAACCCCTATGACGCCCGTACCAGATCCGGCATCGAGAAGCCGGCGGGGCAGGGGCAGCGAGTGGGCTGTGGCATCATCAATATAATGAGAAAGGACCCGCAACAGTAGGCGGGTCCCTGCATCAACATCGTAGGAACTGAAGAGCCCGTGGGAAAGATGCAATTGTATTTCTGCACCTTTGAACCGTAATGGTACGGTTTTTGACCCATAGGCTTCTATGGCTTGGCAGACAGGATCAGTCATTCACCCGTTCAACGTATTCGTTGGTTTCAGTGTTCACCAGGATTTTTTCGCCCTGTTTAATAAAGAGGGGTACCCGGACGGTAAGGCCTGTTTCGGTAACAACTGGCTTGGTAGCACCCGATACGGTGTCCCCCTTTACATAGTTTTCACTTTCAGCAACGGTAAAGACGACCTTATAGGGAATTTTAATGTCGATAACCTGGCCTTCCCAGAGGAGAAGGTCATAGGTTTCGCCCTCTTTAAGATAATACTTTTTATCCTCCATGCCGGTGATGGGGACTTCGAACTGGTCGTAGGTGCTGTTATCCATAAAGTGGTAAAAATCCGCATCCGCATACTGGTACTGGCAGGAATGGGTATCTACCTGGGCGTCTTCTACTTCCAGCTGGGTGGGGATGGTCTGGGTCAGTACCGAACCGTCCCTCAGGCTCTTCATTTTAACCCGTGCAAAGGCACCGCCCTTGCCGGGATTGACGAATTCTCGTTCCACAACGATGAAAGGCTGACCTTTCTGTAATAAACAGGTTCCTTTGGCGATATCTCCGCCTCGAATCATAATGTTCCTCTCTTCTTAGAATGCGATATGCAGTAGCGGCGGCAATTATAGCAAGTTTAGAAATCTTAGTCTAGAAAGTAGGCCTTTATTATGGCATACTATGCTTTATGAGACGCAGGTTAATGCCCCTTTCGTTAAAAGTTATTTTTATTATTGTTGGGTCCCAGCTTCTTTTGTATATATTGTTTGCCCTGCTTATTTTTCAGGGCAGTACCGACGCAATTAATGCAAGTGAGGAAGATTCTTTCCGTCTTTTGGGCGATACCATACATTGGTCAATCGATGATGAACTTGCTAAGGCAGAACTTGCCCTGGACTATATGGTGCGGGATCCCCTGCTGATAGACCTTTTTGCTGGGCGAGACCGTTCTGGGCTGTATGCCTATGTAAAAGATAAATATGAGCCAATAAAGGACCGGGTTGTACGGTTCCATTTTCATTTGCCTGATGGAACTTCATTTTTGCGGGTACATAATCCCGCTTCTTTTGGGGATAATTTGCTTGAACTTCGTCCTATGGTTCGGGATGTGCTGACCCTTAAGCAAAAAGTGCGGGGGATAGAATTAGGTCGGGATGGTTTAGGGTTACGGGTGCTTATGCCCCTGTGGAAAGGAAACACCTTTATTGGGGCCGTGGAATTTGGGATGGACTTTGGCTCTGGTTTTGTGCAGACCTTAAAACATAAATTTGGGGGTGACTATTACATATTTCTCTTTGGAGGGGACCAACAATATAGCCTCATCGCGGGCACCCTGGATAAACCCCGATGCCCCACGGCAGATCGGTTAATTGCAACACTGAAACAGGGTACCGCCCAGCTTTCTCTGGATTGCAGTCATGCCAGAGCAGTAGGGTTGTATCCCTATCGGGATTATTCTGGAACAGTTATTGGCTTTATTAAGGCAGAAATGCAAAGGATACCCCTTTCGGATGCCCTTGGATCCATTCAGAATAGGCTCTTTTTGTTAGGCCTATTTCTTGTACTTTCCTTGTTGATTGCAAGCCTTTATGCAATGAATAGTTTTTTAAGTCCCTTGGGGGAGGTCGTTCAAAAAACACATCTTATTTCTGAAAAGATTCTTTCCGGCGATGTGAGTTATCGGGGAAGCATCCGTCATGGGGCGGTAGAATACCAGGAGATTATTTCAGCGGTGAACAGTATCATCGATGCTCTTCGGGATCGGGAAAATCTGCTCCAGGCCATTGTCGAAGGTATTCCCGGTATTGTGTACTATGTGGATCGAAATTTTAAAATGCTGTGGGCCAATCAGTTAACCCTATCCCGGTTTCCCCGCATTAAAGAGGAATATCTACAGCAACATGCTACAGGTTTTTTTGAACATGAGAGAAGCCTCGTTATCCGAGCCATGAACTCAGGAAATATTGAAGTTTTTGATGCCTGCTATATGTATAACAATGAAGGTCAGGAATGCTGGGAACATGTGGCGGTTCCTGTCTTTGATACAGAAGGCGGGGTAAGTCATATCATTCGTATTTCCCAGGATATTTCCGACAAGCGTAAAGCAGAAATGGAATTAAGGCAACTGAATGAAAATTTGGAACGACGGGTCGAAGAAGAAATCCAGCGGCGGCAGGAAGGAGAACGTATCGCGGAACAGCAATCCCGATTAGCGGCTATTGGAGAACTTGCTACAGGAATGGCCCATGAAATTACCCAGCCTTTAAATGCCATTGCCTTTTCGGTAGAAAACATAAAAAACCGATTTGATCAGCAAAACCTGAATGAAGCCTACTTGCATAAAAAGATTGCCGCCATTGTCTCTGATATTGAACGGGTTCGCCGGGTCATAGAACATGTGCGGCTCTTTGCCCGGGGCGGCCCCACGGATTATCAAGCTGCTTTTTCAGTGAACCACTGTGTGGAAAATGCCCTATCGCTCATGGGGACCCAGTTAGCAACCCATGGAATTGATGTACAGCTCAATCTGGAAACAGGGCTGCCAGACATAATGGGGAACCCCTTCCAATATGAGCAGGTTATCATCAATCTATTATCAAATGCCCGGGATGCGGTGGAAGAACGGCTCCTTACAGAATCGGAGGCTCATTCTTTGGATGTTCCTGCGGGGATTATTACTATTCGTACAAGCCTTTCGGATAATCAGATTATACTGGCTATAGAGGATAATGGAATTGGCCTGCCAGAGGGTGAAGAAACGCGAATTTTCGATCCCTTTTTTACAACCAAGCCTCCCGGGAAGGGAACAGGGCTTGGCTTGTCTATTTCGTATGGTATTATACGGCAGATGGGTGGCAGTATACGTTTTGAGTCTCTGGAGCAGGGCACCAGGGTTTTGGTAGAAGTCCCCATAATTCATGGTGCATCAGGCGGTATGTTATGAAAAAATCTGAGACATTAGCAGTTTTGGTGCTCGACGACGAGGTTCGGCTGGCCGATGAAATTGGCGAATATCTGGAATCTAAGGGCTTTGCTGTTTTTATTGCGGACCGGCCTTCCAAGGCTTTTCAGATTATCCATGCTCAGCCAATTCATATCGCCATGATAGATATTAAACTGCCCGAATATGATGGGCTTACCTTTTTACGGAAGCTTCGTTCAGAACAGCCCGCTATAGAAAGTATCATTATGAGCGGCCATGGCGACATGGAAAGTGTTATCGAAGCCCTGAGGTTGGGCGCCTTTGACTATCTGCGAAAACCCTTTTCCAGCATGGAATTGCAGGCCTCTATTGGGAGAATCAGCCGTTTCCTCGAGGTTCAGCAAAACTATGAGCGAACCGCAAAACGATGTACCGAGTTGCAGGATCAGCTGTTTTCTAAAAGCGAACTGATTGGGCATTCACCGCCCATGGAATTTATCCGGGAGGAGATTCAACGGGCAGCCCAGTTTGCCGATGTATCTGTCTTGGTTCATGGGGAAAGCGGTACAGGAAAAGAATTGGTTGCCCGGCAGATTCATCTTTTAAGTGAGCGTTCCAGCGGAGCCTTTGTTCCGGTTAATTGCGCCGCCATTCCCCGGGAAATGTTCGAAAGCGAATTCTTCGGCCACGAAAAGGGTGCCTTTACGGATGCCCAAATGAAACGTAATGGACTGTTCCGGACCGCCGATGGGGGGACCCTTTTTCTTGATGAGGTGGGAGAGATCCCCTTAGAGCTTCAGCCAAAATTGCTTCGAGCCCTGGAAGAAAAGCGGGTGCGGCCCGTCGGAATGGATAGGGAGGTTCCGGCGGATGTACGGATCATTGGTGCAACCAATAGGGACCTTTTGAATGAGGTTCGCCAGGGCCGTTTCCGGAAAGACCTGTATTACAGACTCGCTGTAATGGAAATTCATGTGCCGCCCCTTCGGGAACGGGCCCAGGATATACCCGATTTGGCGAACTTTTTTTATGAACAGGGGTGTCTGCGGTCGGGTAGACAGTGTAAAGGCCTCAGCCCCGCTGTGCTGGAAATGCTGTCCCGTTATTATTTTCCCGGAAATATTCGTGAACTGAAAAACCTGATTGAGCGGATGGTTATTCTTGGCAGAGATCCCAACGAAAAGGAATTAAAGGCTTGGCTGGATCCGGAGCATTGCGGCTGTATTCAGGATAATCCACTGGTCTGTGAAGATGAAAATTCCGTCAGTGAAACGCTGAACCTGGAACAAATCGAAAAGCGCACTATTCAATTAGCATTGCAGAAGGCCCAGGGAGTGCAGTCTACTGCGGCGCGCTTATTAGGAATTACCCGACAAGCCTTGGATCGGCGTCTTAAAAAGTACCATATCGAATCATAAAATCCCAGTAATTCCTGTCCCATTTCGGGCGTCCGAATTCGGGCCCTGTGTCCGATTTCGGACATCCGATGTTTCTTTGCAATACCGCTCAATAAATCATTAAGTATTTATCTATAAAGAATTATTTTAATACTTCAAGAAAAATGGTCTAGATAAAAATCTTGGCATAGATCTTGCATAAAATGGTATAGCCGAACCTAATCGGCACCAGTTTTTATGCAAGGAGTTTTATTATGGCTGAACAAACCCTCGATTGTCTTGGAGAAGCTTGCCCCGTACCGCTCATCAAAACCCAAAAAGCTTTGGAAAAAATGGCTGTTGGGGATGTGCTGATTGTTGATATCGATCATAGCTGTGCTATGAAAAATGTACCCGATTGGGCTCGTTCCGTAGGTTACAACGTAGAAATCGAAGAGGTCGCCGAAGGCGAATGGAATATTATTATTGAGAAGACAAAGTAGGAGTACCAGCATGGACGAAAAAAAGAAATACCCCTTTCATGAGAAATATTTTAAAAAAGAATGGAGCTACGCTACTGGTTCTGTTCTGTTAGCAATGCTTGCCCTGGCACTGGTTATTGTTACCGGTGGTTCTTGGGGCGTAACCGGCCCCCTCGGAATGTGGGGCGGAAAATTTCTTGAGCTTATTGGTATTAACGCGGATTCCTGGAAAGCCTATAACGGCAGTCTGGCAACATATAATTTCTGGAAAGATCAGACCGCTATTACCGATCTGGGTATCGTGTTAGGTGCCTTCCTTTCGGTTCTGCTGGCCACCCAATTTAAGATTAAAAAAATAAAGAGTATGAAGAATGTATGGGCCGCAGTGCTTGGCGGCCTTCTTATGGGTATTGGTGCCCGTTTAGCCCTCGGTTGTAATATTGGTGCCTTCTTTACCGCCCTTCCTGCTTTCTCGCTGAACGGCTGGGTGTTCTGGATTTCCATATTTACCGGTGCCGCCGTGGGCAGTCAGCTTTTGAAAAAATACTTTATGTAGGAGCGTAAAAATGAGTGATACAAATACATCTACCATTCGGCGAAGCTCGGCTCGTGTTAAGGAAACGCCAGAACAGCGGGCTCGGAAACAGAAGATTCAGTTAACCGCAGGTATTGTGGTGGCGGTCCTGTTAATACTTCTGGGCCTGTACATTCAGACCCAGAATCCGAAGGGCGCTTATATCTGGATGATTGGTTTGGGTTTTGGTTATACCCTGCAACGGTCCCGGTTTTGCTTTACCGCATCCATGCGGGATCCGATTCTGACAGGCTCTACTGATTTAACCAAGGCGGTTATTATCGCGTTGGCTCTGGCTTCTATTGGGTATATGGCCCTCCAGATGAAGCTCACCGGTGTAGATTTAAGCAACCTGGGTACAGAAAACCTGAAAGACGTCAGCAAATTACCCGGTCATGTTCGGGCTGTTGGCGTTCATACCGTAATCGGCGGCTTTATCTTCGGTATTGGTGCGGTTATCTCCGGCGGTTGTGCTTCCGGTACCTTTATGCGAATGGGCGAAGGCTTTGTCCAGCAGTGGATCGCCATCATCTTCTTTATTGCTGGTTCTGTTATCGGTATGGTGTTAATGCCTATTGTTCAGGCAAGTCCTATACTGTACCAGAAAAATCCGGTCTATCTGCCCCAGCTGCTTGGCGGATGGGTCCCTGCGATTATTGTCCAATTTGGTCTGCTCTTTGCCCTCTATGTACTGGCTGATTGGTATGGAAAGAAGAAGGCGGGGGAACTGTAATCATGGAGAAAAAAGTAGAGCACTATGATGTGGTCGTTATCGGCGGAGGTCCCGCTGGTATGACCGCTGCTCTCTACGCTGGCCGGGCTCGGCTTAAGACCCTGCTGATCGAAAAATCATTGATCGGCGGTATGGCCACCTACACCAGTGAAATTGAGAACTATCCTGGCTTCCCTGACCCGATCGATGGCATAGAGCTTATGAAGCTCTTTGATAAACAGTTCCGCCGTTTTGGGGTGGATGTAAAACTTACCGATGTTCGGTCCGTATCGGTAGAATGCAACCAAAAGGTTGTGTCTACCTTTAGAACCGACTACTATGCCAAGGCGGTAATAATTTCTACAGGAAATAAACCTCGCCTGACCGGGGCAAAGAACGAAGAAAAATTCCTGAACGATAAGGGAATTTCCTTCTGTGCCACCTGCGATGCGGCCCGGAATACGGGAAAACGCATCATGGTTATCGGTTCCGGTGACGCCGCCATAGAAGAAGGCATGTTCCTTACCAAGTTTGCCCGGGAAGTCATTGTGTCGGTAATCCATGACGAAGGCATTATGGACGCCAACAAGGTCGCCCAGGAAAAAGCCATGGCTAATCCTAAGATGAAATTCATGTGGAATACCGTGGTCGATTCCTTCGAAGGGGACGAGATGCTGAAGCAGGTGGTGCTTAAAAACATTAAGACCGGCGAACTCATCCCTGTCGATGTGGATACCTGCTTCCTTTTCATTGGCTATGTACCAAACACCAAGATTTTCGAAGGCTTTGTGGATATGACCAATCGGGGCTATATCAAAACCAACGAAAATATGGAAACGAGTCGGGAAGGGTTCTTTGCGGTCGGTGATTGCCGGGACAAGACCCTGCGGCAGGTCGCTACCGCGGTCGGTGACGGGGCCGTTGCAGGCTTTATGGCTGAGAAGTATGTAGAAGAACTGGAATATGTCCAGCGGGAAATTTTCGAAGCCAAGGGACTCATCATGGCCTTTGTCTACAATGCGGTAGAAGCTCTGGATCGGGAATTCCTTGCCCGGGTTGAACAGGTCCAGCGGGAATATAAAGACAAGGTCCAGTTGCGCCGTATCGATGTATATAAATCCGATCGGATTGCCTGCCGGTTGGATTATACCAAGACTCCCTCGCTCATATTTATGAAAGAGGGCCAAGTCCTGGAAAATATAACGGACCTGTCTAATCTGGAAAAAACTATTGCTGAGATGATTAAAAAATATAACTGATTTAGCCACGATTCCTATTTCTTTTTGATGGGTTGGCTGCCGGAGTTACCCCTGGTGACTCTGGCAGGCCAATCCTGCTTAACTTCCCTGGTTGACAAAAATGGTCATATGCCCATAATAAGCCCATCATGAGTATAGCTGTTGAGAAATTTTCCAAAATGGGAATAAAGCACCTCATTGGTGTGGTAAGCGGAAAGGGTGGTGTGGGTAAATCCACTACCAGCGTTTTATTAGCCCAGGCCCTTGCGGCTCGGGGGTATAAAACCGGCCTTTTGGATGCGGATATGACGGGACCGAGTATTCCCCGGCTTCTGGGAATCGAAGGGCTGAAGGGCGAAAGCGACGGCGAAAAAATATATCCCCTGGAAGCAGATCAGGGTATTAAGGTCATTTCGGTTAATATGTTTTTGCCCGATGAGGACGAACCGGTTATCTGGCGGGGTCCGCTGCTCTCTGGCGCCTTAAAGCAATTTTATGAAGAAGTGGAATGGGGCGAACTGGACTACCTGGTGGTAGATTTTCCCCCGGGAACCAGCGATGTGGTCTTAAGCGGTTTTCAGCAGTTGCCGCTGGATGGTATTGCTGTGGTGGTAACACCCCAGGACTTTGTATCCATGATTGTTGCAAAATCGGTAAAAATGGCCGTTAAAACACAGGTTCCCGTTTTAGGGATGGTCGAAAACATGGGTTCCATGATCTGCCCCCACTGCGGCACAGAATTCTCCCTCTTTGCACAGGGCCAGGCCCGGGAAGGAGCAGACAATTTGCAGTTGCCCGTCCTCGCCCGATTTCCCTGGCGGCAGGAACTGGCCCAGCGGGGCGCCCTTCTTTGGGACGAATTGCCAA
>Ga0272446_1007762_pt1 | contig 10550 bp, 6 predicted proteins | sample YNPCB0061_FD_194587 | JGI IMG/M metagenome (GOLD analysis project Ga0272446, IMG submission 194587) | Hot spring microbial mat communities from Yellowstone National Park, WY, United States - YNP-CB-006-1 | ecosystem: Environmental > Aquatic > Thermal springs > Hot (42-90C) > Sediment | place... | reverse complement strand
TACGGGGCTCCCGGCGTCACTCACGGCTGTCTTCTACGCAAATGGGGAACGTCCGGACCAGTGGAGGGCCTACGTCACCCGCAACGGCTTGACCGCTGCCCGACGGACTTCCAGCAGGTCGGCGATCTGCTGGCCCGCTTCCTTCAGCCCGTATGGGAGAGCCTTGCCGTCGGAGCTGAAAGTGGTGGGGACTGGTCGCCGAGCGGGCCGTGGTCGAAAGGTGGAGACACACACAGATGATCGGCGCCAGCTTTGACAGCACGAAGACTCCGCTCCAAGAAATCCTCGCGCGCGCCGCCAAGGGCTCGCTCCAGCTCCCCGACTTCCAGCGTGGCTGGGTCTGGGACGACGAGCGCATCCGCAGTCTCGTCGCGAGTGTGTCAATGTCCTTCCCGATCGGCGCCGTGATGCTCCTCGAGACCGGCGGCCAGCACGTGCGCTTCAAGCCGCGGCCCCTGGCAGGCACACACGAGGGGCTGCGCCAGGTTGCGCCCGAGACCCTGATCCTCGACGGCCAGCAGCGCCTCACCTCGCTCTATCAGGCCCTGATGAGCGCAGCGGCCGTCGAGACCAAGGACGCCAAGGGCAAGCCGATCCGCCGCTGGTACTACCTCGACATGAAGAAGGCGGTCACCAACAACGACGACCGGGAGGATGCGGTACTGAGCATCCCCGAGGACAAGCGGGTCAAGACCTTCGGCGGGGAGATCACGCTGGACGTGACGACGCCCGAGCGGGAGTACGCGGAAGATCTGTTCCCCGCGAACCGGATCTTTGCCAGCTCCGAGTGGCGGCGGGAATACAACAAGCACTGGCGGCACGATGCCGGGAAGAGCGATCTGTTCGACCGCTTCGAGGCCGAAGTCATCGACCGCTTCAAGCAGTACCTGGTGCCCGTCATCGAGCTGAAGAAAGAGACCCCCAAGGAAGCCGTGTGCCTGGTCTTCGAGCGGGTGAACACCGGCGGGGTGGCCCTGAACGTCTTCGAGCTGCTGACCGCCTCCTTCGCCGCCGATGATTTCCAGCTCCGCGACGACTGGAACGCGCGCGAGCAGCGGCTGAAAGGCCAGCACCCGGTACTGCGCAACCTGCAAAGCGACGACTTCCTCCAGGCCATCTCGCTGCTCGTGACCCAGAGCCGGCGGCGCGAGGCGTTGGCGGCCGGAACCCCTGCGGATAACGCCCCCGGCATCAGCTGCAAACGGAAGGACATCCTAAAGCTCGAGGTCGCCGACTGGAAGGCGTGGGCCGACCGCGTCGAGGCTGGTTTCGTGCGCGCCGCGCGGTTTCTCTACGGGCAGAAGATCTTCAAGGCGCGGGACCTGCCCTATCGCACGCAGCTCGTGCCGCTGGCCGCGATCTACGTGGACCTGGGCAAGGACGCGGAAACCGAAGGTGCGCGCCAGACGATCGCGCACTGGTACTGGTGCGGCGTGTTGGGCGAGCTTTACGGCGGCGCTCTCGAGACCCGCTTCGCCCGCGATCTGCCCGAGGTCGTCGCGCTGGTTCGTGGCGAGGCGGTCGAGCCGATCACGATCCAGGAGTCGAGCTTCCAGGCGAACCGCCTGCTCACGCTGCGCACGCGCAACAGCGCGGCGTACAAGGGTCTCTACGCGCTGCTCATGCGCGACGGCGGGCGCGACTTCCGCACCGGAGAGCCGATCGAGGCGCAGACCTTCTTCGACGACAAGGTCGACATCCACCACATCTTTCCGGAGAAGTGGTGCAAGGCGGCGGGGATCGAGCCCGGCGCCTACAACAGCGTGATCAACAAGACCGCGCTCGCGGCCAGAACCAACCGACAGATTGGGGGTCGCGCGCCGTCGCAGTACCTGCCGGCGGTCGAGAAGGCCGCCGGCGTCGGCGCCGAGCGGATGGACGAGATTCTGCGCTCGCACTGCATCGCCCCCGAGCATCTGCGTGCGGACCGGTTCTGGGAGTTCTACGCCGCGCGGGCCGAGGCGCTACTCCAGCGCATCGAGGCCGCAACGAACAAGACCGTCCCGCGCGAGCCGGAGCTGTTCCGCGCTGGCGTCGTCGCCGAGGCCTACGACGAGGGGCCGGAGGATTGGGATGGGGAGGAGCCGCTGGAGGAGGCGGCGTCGTGAGCGCGGCGACGGGAGCAGCGTGCCCCGCAGGCGCGCGGCGGTACAAGCCGTACCCGGCGTACAAGGACTCCGGCGTCGAGTGGCTGGGGGAGATTCCGGCGGGTTGGGAGGTGAAGAGGCTTCGCTTCGTGAGCGAATCCAACCCGGTGCCGAGCCAAGTCCGGGGACTGCCAGGCGATACCGAGGTGTCGTTTGTTCCCATGGAAGCGGTCGGTGAGCATGGGGGTCTCTCACTTGAGGCGACGAAGCAACTCGCCGACGTGAAGGCTGGCTACACCCACTTTCGCGACGGCGACATTGTCATCGCCAAGATCACGCCCTGCTTTGAGAACGGCAAAGGAGCCCTTGCGTCCGGCCTGACAAATGGCATCGCCTTCGGGACGACGGAGCTTCACGTACTTCGCACGACCGACGCCGCAGATCGTCGATTCATGTTCTACGTCACGCTCAGCGATGCCTTTCGCCGATTGGGCGAGGCGGACATGTACGGTGCGGGCGGCCAGAAGCGGGTGTCCGAGTCCTTCGTCCGGAACTTCTCGCCAGCGCTTCCATCCTTGCCCGAGCAACGCGCCATCGCCGCCTTCCTCGACCGGGAGACGGCGCGGATCGATGCGCTGGTGGCGAAGAAGGAGCGGCTGATCGAGCTGCTCCAGGAGCAGCGCACCGCCCTCATCACCCGCGCCGTCACCAAGGGCCTCGACCCGACCGTCCCCATGAAGGACTCCGGCGTCGAGTGGCTGGGGGAGATTCCGGCGCATTGGGGGGTGAAGAAGTGGCGGTACTGCTGCCAAGTCACGGAAGGGCAGGTTGCGCCCGATGACGATCGGTTTCGCGACAGGATCTTGATTGCGCCGAATCACGTCGAGTCAGGGACTGGCCGGATCCTCTACACGGAAACAGCGGATGAGCAGGGCGCGATAAGCGGGAAGTACCTGGTCTCGCCCGGCGACATCATCTACTCGAAGATCAGGCCCGCGCTGAACAAGGTTTGCATCGCTGGCGGCCACTGGCTCTGCAGCGCAGACATGTATCCGATCACCATCACCGAGAGGAGGCTGGAAGCGCGGTTCCTCCTCTACTTCATGCTGTCAGAGTCGTTCGTGCGCCTGATGGTGGACGAGTCAATGAGAGTGGCGATGCCCAAGGTCAATCGGGAAAAGCTCTCGGCCTGTCCGCTGGTCATACCCGAGATAGACGAGCAACGCACCGTCGTCGCCTTCCTCGACCGCGAGACCGCGCGCATCGACGCGCTCGTCGCCAAGGTCCGCGAGGCCATCGAGCGCCTGAAGGAGTACCGCACCGCGCTCATCTCCGCCGCGGTGACGGGCAAGATCGACGTGCGGGAGGAGGTCGCGGCATGAACCGCGTGGCCGTGAGGCCCGAGCTCCTGCGCTGGGCGCTCGAACGCTCGGGCCGCAGCGTCGAGGGGCTGGCCGCGAAGTTCCCGAAGCTCGTCGCCTGGGAGCGCGGCGAGGCGCGGCCAACGCTGCGCCAGCTCGAACAGTTCGCCAGGGCCACGTTCACGCCGGTCGGATACCTGTTCCTGCGCGAGCCGCCGCTCGAAGAGGTGCCGATCCCCGACTTCCGCACCTTTCCGGGTGCGCCCCGGCGCCGGCCGAGCCCGGATTTGCTCGACACGATCTACCTCTGCCAGCAGCGGCAGGCGTGGTACCGCGAGTTCGCGCGCACAATGGGGGAGGAGCCGCTCGCCTTCGTCGGCTCGGCGCGCGTGACCGACGACGTGGTCGCGACCGCCGCTGCCATGCGCCGCGCGCTCGGCCTCGATCTGGACGAGCGGCGGCAACTTCCCACCTGGACCGAGGCGCTGCGCCGCTTCATCGAGCAGGCGGACGCGCTCGGCGTGCTGGTGATGGTGAGCGGCGTGGTCGGAAGCAACAACCGCCGCAAGCTCGACCCCGAGGAGTTTCGCGGCTTCGCGCTCGCCGACCCGCTCGCGCCGCTTGTCTTCGTCAATGGCACCGACACCAAGGCAGCGCAGATGTTCACGCTCGCGCACGAGCTGGCGCACGTCTGGCTCGGCGAGTCGGCGCTCTCCGATGTCTCGCCTGCCTCGGCGCCGGCGCAGCGGGTCGAGGCTTGGTGCAATCGCGTCGCGGCCGAGCTGCTGGTGCCGCTCGCCGCGTTGCGCGAAGCGCTGCCGCCCGGCGACGCGCTGGGCCACGTGTCGGCGCTCGCGCGGCGCTTCAAGGTGAGCACGCTGGTGATCCTGCGCCGGCTGCTCGATGCCCGGCGTCTCTCGCGCGACGCGTTCGACGCGGCGTATGAGGCGGAACTCGAGCACCTGCGCGCGCGGCCGAAGACGAGCGGCGGCGACTTCTACCTCACGCAGGCGGCGCGGCTGTCCCGACGGTTCGCGCGCGCGCTGATCGTGAGCACGCTCGAAGGACAGACGCTCTACCGCGATGCCTTTCGCATGCTCGGGATCGCCCGGGAGGCGACGTTCCGCGAACTCGGCCACCAGCTCGGCGTGGGTTACTGATGGCCTACCTGCTGGACGCGAACGTCTTCATCGAGGCCAAGCGGCGCCACTATGGCCTCGACTTCTGCCCGGCCTTCTGGGAATGGCTCGTCGAGCAGAACGGCGCCGGGCGCGTCTACAGCATCGAGAAAGTCGGGGACGAACTTCGCGCCGGAGGAGACGAGTTGGCCGATTGGGCGGATGCGCGCGGGGAGACGTTCTTCCTGACCCCGGACGAGCCGCTGCTCGCGAGCCTGAGTGCGGTGGCCGAGTGGGTGCAAGGGCAGCACTTTCGGCCGGCCGCGATCGGTGCCTTTCTCGACGATCCCGACTACTACCTGGTGTCGCACGCGCACGCCCACGGCCACGTCGTCGTCACCCACGAGGTGCCGAGCGACGGCGTGCGGCAGGTGAAGATTCCGAACGTGTGCATCGGCATGAAGGTCAAGTGCATGACACCGTTCGAGATGCTCCGACTGGAGCGCGCCCGGTTCGTGCTGGGAAGTGGCGATCCGCCGGCGTGATCGGCAAGATCGACGTGCGGGAGGCGGCGGCATGAGCCCGGGGCGGCGCGGGATGGACCTTGAAAATCGAAAGTCGCGCGTTCGATTTTCATGGTAGGCTGGCGCGATGATCGGGCGCGAACGATGGCTGTCGGAAATCCGTGCGGCGCTCAGGCGCAGCCGGGTCGTGGCGCTGCTCGGGCCGCGGCAGGTCGGCAAGACGACGCTCGCCCGCCAGATCGTGCCGGCGGACTCGAACCGCTACTTCGATCTCGAGAATCCCGTCAGCCTCGCGCGCCTCGACGAGCCGATGACCGCGCTCGCGCCGCTGCGCGGGACGGTCGTCATCGACGAAGTCCAGCGCCGGCCCGATCTGTTCCCGGTGCTGCGCGTGCTCGCCGACCGCCGGCCCCTGCCGGCGCGCTTCCTGCTCCTCGGCAGCGCGAGTCCGGACCTGCTCCGGCAGTCGTCCGAATCGCTCGCCGGCCGGATCGAGACGCTCACGCTCGACGGCTTCTCGCTCGCGGAGCTTGGCGACGCAGCCTTGCGCCGGCTCTGGCGCAGAGGTGGTTTCCCTCCCTCGTACCTGGCCCGCTCGGAACGCACGAGTTTCCTCTGGCGCCGCGAATTCATCCGCACGTACCTGGAGCGCGACCTGCCGCAGCTCGGCGTGACGGTTCCGGCTGCGACGCTGCTGCGCTTCTGGACCATGCTGGCGCACTACCATGGCGGAGTCTGGAACGCGGCCGAGGCCGCGCGCTCGCTCGGCGTCTCCGAACCGACGGCGCGGCGCTACCTCGATCTGCTCGCGGGGTTCTACCTGGTGCGCCAGCTCCAGCCCTGGCACGAGAACCTGAAGAAGCGCCAGGTCAAGGCCCCGAAGGTCTACCTGCGCGACAGCGGCCTGTTGCACGCACTGCTCGGCCTCGGCTCCGAGAGCGAGATCGAGCGCCATCCGAAGCTCGGAGCGTCCTGGGAGGGGTTCGCGCTCGAGCAGACGCTGCAGGCGGTGCGCCCCGATGCGGCCTATTTCTGGGGCACGCACGGCGGCGCGGAGCTCGACCTGCTGCTCATGGTGCGCGGGAAGCGCTACGGCGTCGAGTTCAAGTCCCAGGACGCGCCGCGCCTCACACCTTCCATGCGCACGGCGCTCGACGATCTCGGGCTGGCGCACCTCACCGTGCTCTATCCCGGTGACACGCGCTACGACTTGGAACGTCGCGTGACGGTGGTGCCGCTGGGCGAGCTGGCGAGGCGCGGCGCCGCCGCCGTGATCCCTGGACGCGGCACGGTTCGTGCTCGAGGTCGAAAGTCATGAGTCCCGAGATCTCCGAGCGCAGCTTCGAGCAAGCGATCGAGTGCGCGCTGCTCCAGTACGGCCCGGACGCCTGCGCGGGCGATTCGATGGCGGTGCGCGAGCCGCCGGCAACCTATGGTGAGGCGCCGCCGGGCGGCTACCGCCGGCGAAGTCCCGACGACTACGACCGCACGCTGTGCCTGCTGCCGCGCGACGTGGTGGACTTCGTCCTCGCGACACAACCGAAGGAATGGCAGAAGCTCGCGCAGCACCACGGCGCGGCGGTGCGGGAGCAGTTCCTGAAGCGCTTGGCCTCCGAGATCGAGCGGCGCGGGGCGCTCGACGTGCTGAGGAACGGCCTCAAGGACTCGGGCTGCAAGTTCCGGCTCGCCTACTTCCGGCCTGCAAGCGGGCTCAACGAGGAGACGCGGCGGCTCCACGCGGCGAACCTCTTCGCCGTGGTGCGCCAGCTCCGCTACAGCACGAAGAACGAGAACAGCCTCGACTTGGTGCTCTTCCTGAACGGCATCCCGATCTTCACCGCGGAGCTCAAGAACCCGCTCACCGGCCAGGACGTCGAGGACGCGATCCGCCAGTACAAGACCGACCGCGACCCGCGCGAGCCGCTCCTCACGTACGGCCGCTGCCTCGCGCACTTCGCGGTGGACCCCGATCTGGTCTACGTTACGACGCACCTCGCGGGCGCGAAGACGCGTTTCCTCCCCTTCAACCAGGGCAAGTTCGGCGGCGCCGGCAACCCGCCCGTGCCGCCCACCCGCGGCGGCTACGCGACCGAGTATCTGTGGAACGAGACTTGGTCGCGCGACAGCGTGCTCGACCTCGTGCGCCAGTTCATCCACGAGGTCGAGGAAGAGGACGAGAAGGGACGCAAGACCGGTCGGCGTTTCCTGATCTTCCCGCGCTACCAACAGCTCGACTGCGTGCGCAAGCTCGTGCGCGATGCGCGCGCCCGCGGCGTGGGGCAGCGCTACCTCATCCAGCACTCGGCCGGCAGCGGCAAGAGCTTCACGATCGCCTGGCTCGCGCACCAGCTCGCGACGCTCCACGACGCAGCCGACCGGCGCGTGTTCGACTCGATCGTGGTCATCACCGACCGGCGCGTCCTCGACCGCCAGCTTCAGACCACGATGCGCCAGTTCGAGCAGACGCTCGGCGTCGTCGAGAACATCGACACTACCTCGCGCCAGTTGAAGGACGCGCTCGAGTCGGGCAAGACGATCATCGTCACCACGCTGCAGAAGTTCCCGGTGATCGCGAAGGAGATCGGCGCGCTCCCGGGCCGGCGCTTCGCGGTGATTGTGGACGAGGCGCACTCCTCGCAGTCGGGCGAGAGCACGAAAAGCCTGAAGGCCGTGCTGAGCGCACGCTCGCTCGAAGAAGCGGAGAAGGAGGAAGCGAAGGCGGACACACCCGAGGAAGAGCTGGAGAACACGATCCTCGCCGAGATGGAGGCGCGCGGGCGGCTGCCCAACCTCTCGACCTTCGCTTTTACGGCCACGCCGAAGCCGAAGACGCTCGAACTGTTCGGTACCAAGGGCCCCGACGGCAAGTTCGCGCCCTTCCATCTGTACAGCATGCGCCAGGCGATCGAGGAAGGGTTCATCCTCGACGTGCTGGCGAACTACACCACCTACAAGGCGTACTGGCGGCTGCTCAAGAGGGTCGAGGACGACCCGCGCTACGACAAGAAGAAGGCGGAGTACCTGCTCAAGTCGTTCGTCGAGTTGCACCCCCACGCGATCGGCGAGAAGGTTCGCATCATGGTTGAGCACTTTGCCGCCAAGGTGCAGGGCGAGATCGCGGGCAAGGCCAAGGCGATGATCGTCACCCGCTCGCGGTTGCATGCGGTGCGCTACAAGCTGGCGATGGACAAGGTCCTCGCCGAACGAGGCTACCCGTTCAAGGCGCTCGTCGCCTTCTCAGGCACCGTTCAGGATGGCGGGCAGTCCTACACCGAGTCCGGCATGAACGGCTTCCCGGAGGCGCAGACCGCGAAGACCTTCGAGCAGCCAGACTACCGCTTCCTGATCGTCGCCAACAAGTTCCAGACCGGCTTCGACCAGCCGCTGCTGCACACGATGTACGTGGACAAGAAGCTCGGCGGCGTGAACGCGGTGCAGACGCTCTCGCGCCTGAACCGCACGCACCCGGAGAAGCGAGGGACGATGGTGCTCGACTTCGCCAACGAGGCCGACGAGATCAAGGCCGCCTTCGAGCCCTACTACGAGACGACGCTGCTGTCGGAGGCCACCGATCCGAACCTGCTGTACGAGATCCAGACTCGGCTTGCGGCCTTCCCGGTCTACACCGCCTCCGACGTGGAGGCCTTCGCGAAGGTCTACTTCGACCGCAAGGCGACGCAGGATAGGCTCTATGCGGTGCTCGCGCCGGTGGTTGAGCGCTTCGGGGCGCTGTCGCAGGAGGAGCAGCACGACTTCCGAGGGCAGCTCACCGACTACGTGCGGCTGTACGCGTTCCTCGCGCAGGTGCTGACCTTCGCCGATGCCGATCTCGAAAAGGTCTATGTCTTCGCGCGCCACCTGCGTCGGCTGCTGCCCGCCGACCGCGAAGAGCTACCGCGCGAGGTGCAGCGGAACATCGACATGGAGTCCTACCGCATCCAGCAGACAGGCAGCGGCAGGATCGCGCTCGATCGGAAGCCTGGCGTCCTCGACCCGGTGAGCACCAAGCCGGGCCATGGCGCCGCGCCGGAGGAGCTGGAGGCGCTGTCGCGCATCATCGCCGAACTGAACGAGCGCTTCGGCCTGAACCTCGGCCCCGAGCACCGGGTAACGCTCGGCCAAATGATGGCCAAACTCGACGACGACGCGGCGCTCGATGCCGCCGCGCGCGTCAACACGCGCGAAAACGTGCGGCTCACCTTCGACCAGAAGGTCGAGCACGTGATCCAGGAGATCGTCGACTCGAACTTCGAGCTGTACAAGCGCATCACGGATGACCGCGCGTTCGGAGAGGCGATCAAGAACCTGCTCTTCGATCAGTACCTTCGCGAGCATCGCAATGCCGAAGAGCTGATCAAGCGCGGTGAATCGAAGACGCTCGAGTTCAAGTCCACGCTGCGCTGGAGCCTGAAGGAGGACCGGCAGGACGACAAGGGCGTGACGCACGCCGTGCTGAAGACAATCGCCGCGTTCCTGAACACCGAGGGCGGCGACCTGCTGATCGGCGTCGCCGACGACCGCACGATCGTCGGCATCGAACGGGACGGGTTCGACAGTGACGACAAGTTCATGTTGCATCTGGCCCAGGTGGTGCGCAATGGCCTTGGCGATCGCGCCGGGACCTGTATCGACCCGAAAACGCAGATCGTGCAGGGCAAGACGGTGTGCGTGGTGAGCTGCCAGCGGAGCCCGGAGCCGGTGTTCCTGAAGTGGAAGGGAATGGAGAGCGCGCCGGAGGGCGACTTCTTCGTGCGTAGCGGCCCAGGCACTGTGCGGCTGCCGCCGGACAGCGCGCGCGAGTACGTCCGTACGCGCTTTGCGGGCAGCAAGCTCGGTCAGGCCCCGAGCGCGCCCGCTGAACGGGCCGATTGACATTCGCCGCGTACTGTTTGCGGCAAGCATGCCGACCATGGCGTTCAAGCCGGGTTATCTCGAAGTGAAGGGGAGGGCGTCAGGCAGCACGCCGGGGTGGCGCTTGCTGACAGCAACGTGCGCGACGATCAACGGCGCGTTATCCGCAAGCCCTGCTGGGGCCTGATAAGCCAGGGCTGAGTCCCAGGAGGGCCGGCGCACTGCGTGTGTCGGCCAAGCGAATCTTGCGCAAGGATGGTGATGGCCGGCTGCCCGCCGGACGAGCGGCAGACGGCGGTCTAAACGGCGCTGGCGCCGATGCCGGCGCACTGGGCGATGGTCTCGGCTGGCCGGCGGATCCACGTCAGCGCTGCGAGCGCGAACCCGTGCACCTGCGCCAACGCGCGACGCGCCGCGGATCTGGCGGTGGCAGACTCACGGTGTTTCGCCACGGCCACACACGGCCGAACCGAAAGGCAGCGTGCATGAACCGGCGACATCTGCTGTGCGCCGCGGGCTTGCTGGCGCTCGGCGCGGCGAGGGCGTCCGCCCAGCCGGCCGGCGCCGCGATGCAGCGTTACCCAGACGTCGTCGCGGCCAAGGTGCGAT
>Ga0272446_1007761_pt1 | contig 10551 bp, 8 predicted proteins | sample YNPCB0061_FD_194587 | JGI IMG/M metagenome (GOLD analysis project Ga0272446, IMG submission 194587) | Hot spring microbial mat communities from Yellowstone National Park, WY, United States - YNP-CB-006-1 | ecosystem: Environmental > Aquatic > Thermal springs > Hot (42-90C) > Sediment | place... | reverse complement strand
CTGAACCTTGACTGCCGCATAGCGCGGGACCTGCTGCCGCATGCGGCCGGTGAACCGGTCCAGGGCGCTCACCAGGTCATCCCCGGAAACGGGCGGTCCGTCATAAGTTTTGACAACCTGGCCAGTCCTGTCGAGGGTGTCGGTTTCCTCGCCAAGCCGCATGGTGAACTGATACAGCTTGTCCTGCAGGGAAAGCTGGTCGGCGATGCGGGTGGCCTGATCGAGGCAAAGGACCATGACGCCGGTGGCGAAAGGATCGAGGGTGCCGCAATGGCCGACTTTTTTCAGCCGCAAAAGCTTCTTCACTTTGGCCGTCAGCGCAAAGGAGGTCATTCCCTCGGGCTTGTCCAACAGCAAGATGCCGCTGTTGGTTTGCGCAGCGGCAGGGGGGGCCGTGCAGACGCAGGCTTCATCGAGTGGTTTCATGGATGCCATGGTGAAAGAAAAACGGTTCATGATCGTTCGCTGCCAGTGAGATAGCTCAGGGCCTCCTGGGTGATTTGCGCGCGCACTTCCGCCAGCTTGCCGTTGAGGCGAAACGCCGCCGCGTGCCGATGCCCGCCGCCGCCGTGCGTTTTGGCGAAGGCTGCCACATCCACCGGACCTTTCGAGCGCAGGCTGACATGGATGACGCCATCCGGGTCTTCCCGAAACAACATCGCCAGCCGTACGCTCTTGACCGAGCGCAAGTGGTTGATGAAGCCTTCGCTGTCAACCGGGCTGGTCCCCGTAGTGGTGAACATTTGCTGAGTCAGTTCGGCGGAGGCCAGCCGATTGTCGGCAAAAAAGCGGATGGTCCCCAGCACCTGGGCCAGCAACTGAATGGCCTCGGGTGTCGCCGATTCGTAGGCCTGCTCCGCAAGATAGGCGGGATCGGCGCCGGCCGCGACCAGCTCGCCGGCAATCTCCAGGACCCGCTGGTTGGTGTTGGCAAAGCGAAACCCGCCGGTATCCATCAGCAGGCCGGTGTAAAGCTGGGCCGCCAGGTCGGCGTCGAGTGGGGCGCGCAGGTATCGGCAGAGGTCGTAGAGCATTTCGCAGGTGCTGCTGGCGGCGGAATTCACCCAATAGAGGTCGCCAAAAGGAGCGTTGTTCAAATGGTGATCGATGTTGATCAATAGCGGGATGCGCTGAATCGAATCGGCAAGCGCATCACCGACTCGCCTGAGGCCGCCGCAGTCAACCAGAATGGCGGCATCATAGAGCGACGGGTCCTCCAGGCGCCGGCGAATGTCGTGAGCCCCCGCCAAAAAGGCCTGGGCCGGGGGCGCCGGGTCCTGGCAGTAGGCATCGGCCGTTTTGCCCAGTTTGCGCAGGATGGACGTCAAGCCCAGCACGGAGCCTATAGCGTCGCCGTCGGGTCGCACGTGAGTCGCCACCAGAAAGCGATTGCGCCGCTCGATGGCTGCCGCAATTTCGCGCAGTGGCATTGGGTGCCGGTCATTCATCCTGTTGCAAACCTTTCAAGATTTGATCCATCTTAACGCCGTAGTCGAACGAGCCGTCGTAGCGGAATTCCAGTTCCGGCAAATAGCGCAGGTGCAGCCGCTTGCCCAGTTGTTGGCGGATAAACCCCTTGACCTTTTCCAGCCCCTTGGAGGCATTCATCTTGGCGTCTTCGGAGGCCGTTCCCATCAGACAATAGAACACCCGGGCATGGCGCAGATCGGGGGTCACTTCGGCACCCGTCACGGTCAGCCCGGAAACCCGCGGGTCCTTGACCCGTCGTAAAAGCAGGTCGGCAATCTCCCGCTGAAGCTGGTCAGCCACTCGATCGGCCCGTTTATATTCCATGCTCGCATCAACCTCCCAGGGGGATCAGCTCCACTTCCCGCTGCACCAGTTCAGCCAGGTTCATGGAGTCCATGAATTCAATGATCCGGTCCAGTATGGAATTCAGCACGCGGCTGTCGCTGCCAATCACGGCCACCCCGATGGTCGCCCGCTGATGCAAGTCTTGATCGGCGACTTCGGCCACCGAAACATTGAAGCGGTGGCGGCTTTTTTCGACCAGGCTTTTGACCACCCGGCGCTTTTCCTTCAGCGACTGATTCCCGTGCAGTCGAAAGCTGATTCGTGCAATTCCCACAGTCATGCTCATTCTGTCGTTCCAGCGATTGACCCGGCAAGCTGGGGGCCTCTGGCGCGCATCCCGCTTGAGCGCCCCGACGTGCTCAAGCGTCGAGCAGGGGCGATCAAGACCTGGAACCCGATCTGGGCTCTTTGTCAGCCTCCAGCACCGGCTTCACTTCCTGCATCTCGTAGGCCTCCAGGATATCATTCACCTTCAAGTCATTGAAGTTTTCGATGCCGATACCGCACTCGAAGCCCGCTTTGACTTCCTTGGCATCTTCCTTGAACCGTTTCAGCGAGCTGATTTTGCCGTCGTAGATCACCACCTGCTCGCGCAGCACGCGCACCTTGGCGTTGCGCTCCACGCGGCCGTCCAGCACGAAGCAGCCGGCAATGGTGCCAATCTTGGGGACATGAAAGGTCTGCCGCACTTCCGCGCGGCCGATGACGTTTTCCTGGTAGACCGGCTCGAGCATTCCTGTCATGGCGTCGCGAATGTCGCTGAGGATCTGGTAAATGACGTCGTAGTAGCGAACGTCGACCTTCTCCTGTTCGGCGATTTCGCTCACCTTGGCGTCGGCGCGCACGTTGAAGCCGATGACGATGGCGTTGGAAGCCGAGGCCAGCATGATGTCGGTTTCGGTGATGGCGCCGGTGGCCGAGTGGATCAGGTTGACCTTGACCTCCGAGGTCGACAGTTTCAGCAGCGAGTCGGTGATGGCCTCGAGCGACCCGTGCACGTCGGTTTTCAAAATCACGTTGAGTTCTTTGATCTCGCCGACCTTGATCTGATCGTACAGGCTTTCCAGGGTGACCTTGGTGGAGCGGGTCAGCTCCCGCTCCCGAAGTTTCAACAGGCGGTTTTCGGCCACCAGCTTGGCCTGCTTTTCATCGGTCAGCACGATGAAGTCGTCCCCGGCGTTGGGCACTCCCGAAAGGCCGATGACCTCGATGGGCATGGAAGGACCGGCGGATTCGATGCGCTGCCCGCGATCGTTGAACATGTTGCGGACCCTGCCCGAATGCACGCCGCAAACATAGATGTCGCCGGCCCGCAGGGTCCCTTCCTGGATCAGGATGGTGGCGACAGGACCACGGCCCTTATCCAGTTTGGCCTCGATCACCCAGCCGCGAGCGGGCTTGTTGGGGTTGGCCCTGAGCTCCATGATTTCCGCCTGCAGCAGCACCATTTCCAACAGTTCGTCGATGCCCACGCGCTTTTTCGCAGAGATCTCGACCATCGTCGCGTCGCCGCCCCATTCGCCGGGAATGAGACCGTGATCGGCCAGTTCCCGTTTGACTCGGTCGGGATTGGCGTTGGGTTTGTCGATTTTGTTGATCGCCACGATGATCGGCACATTGGCGGCCTTGGAGTGATTGATGGCCTCGACGGTCTGCTGCATGACGCCGTCGTCGGCGGCCACAACCAGAATGACCAGGTCGGTCACCTTGGCGCCGCGGGCGCGCATCGAGGTGAAGGCCTCGTGGCCGGGGGTGTCGAGAAAAACCACTTCGCCGTTTTCCAATTTAACGAAGTAAGCCCCGATGTGCTGGGTGATACCGCCCGCCTCGCCTTCGATCACGTTGGTGTCGCGAATGGCGTCCAGCAACGAAGTCTTGCCGTGATCGACGTGGCCCATGACGGTGACGACCGGCGGCCGTATGGCAAGGTCTTCCGGGCGGTCTTCCTGCACCTGGAGGATTTCCTCTTCTTCAAAGGTGGTGCTTTCCACCTCGAACTCGAATTCGGCCGCCAACAGGCTCGCCGTATCGAAGTCGATGGACTGGTTGATGGTGGCCGGCAGTCCCAGATAAAGCAATTTTCTCAGCAGTTCACCGGCCTTGATACCCATCTGCCGGGCCAGATTGGCGACCGTGATGGCCTCGTCGACTTTGATGCGACGTTTGCCGGGTTTGGCCACAACCGGCTCGATTTTCGGGACTTCACGCAAACCGGGCTTGCCCTTTTCCTTGGCTCGGTCCCGGCCGTCCTGGGCCGCCAGCTCTTTTTTGCTGTAAAGGTCATGGCGCTCAACGACTTCTTTGCGCCGAGTCCCCCGAAGGCGGCGGTCTTCGGCCTCTTTTTCCGTTTCAGCGGGTTTTGGCCGTTTCTTCCGGACGGCGTCCCTTGGCTCGAGTTCTTCCTTGACCACAATTCGAGCGGCTACCGGCGGCAATTCGACCTCCTCTTCCTCCGGCTCTTCAGGCATAATTTCCGGAAGTTTGATGATGCGGGCCGGTTCGTCCTTCGGGGTCTTTTTACGGCGGCGTTTTTTCGCCTTCTTGGGTCTTCCCCCCGCTTCCTCTTCTTCCTCGAGTTCGGCGGCTTCTTCAGTTGGTTTGGCTTCTTCCGCTTCCATTTCAGGGACGATGGTCATGATGGGGGATGCAGCCTCGGCGATCTTTTCCGCGGGCATTTCGGCCTCTACCAATTTTTCGTGTGCGGGCTCCAACCTTGCGGCTTCCTCTTGCTCAGTGGGTTCAGCGATTTGCTCGGCCGGCGTCGGGGTTTCCTTGGCAACGTCAGCCTCGGGCGGCACTTTGGGGGCAAGTTCTGCTTCAACAGGAGCGGCTTCAGGCGCAGCCGCTCGCGCTTCCTTCTGCAATGGAAGTTTTTCAACCGGAGGTGGCGCCTCCGCCGCGGGTGCTTCAACCGGCGGCGGCTGGACCTCGGCAGCGGCCTCCGGCAACTGTGCCTCGACGCTCGGCGGCGCCATTTCCTCTGCTGCCGGAGCGGTCGGCGGCATCTGTTCCTCGACGGTCACTTTCTTGCGCCGTCTGATCACCGCTCTGCCGATGCGTTTTTCTTCCACCTTTTCGGCACTGACTCCCGTGTACAGTTCGCGAATTCTGTCCACGGCGGCTTCCGTCAGGGCGCTCATGTGGTTCTTGACCGGAATGCCCAGCTTGAGGACCCTCTCAATCAGTTCCTTATTGGTCGTTTCTAATTCTTTTGCAAGCTCATGCACCCTCATGCGTGCCATTAAAACTTCCCCCTTGTTGAACTATTGATTGTGCCTCACATCTTGTGGCCCCCGTTCCTCGAAATCCAATCCTCTCCTCTTGCTCGGCAGGACTGAGGACTGTTGGAGGATGTTTTTGGCGATTCCCCGGGCCTGATGACGAAAAGCCTTCTTGAGACGATTGGCCATTCGCAATCGAGGCAGGCAACTGGGGCAGGCATAGGCTCCGCGCCCCCCCATACAAAGGTGATGATCCACGGTAATCCATTGTTCCTTATCGAGTGCCAGTCGCAACAGCTCGGATTGGTGCTTTTTTTGGCCGCAAACCACGCAGGTTCGAACCGGAATGTGCCCGCTGGCGCCCACAAGCTATTCTCCCAAGCCGGCCCGTTCTTCCAGTTCGGGCATCTCCACGCCGCTCTGGGTCCCTTGCGGCAAGCTTTCGTCGGCATCAGCCTGGTGGCTGGCTGCGGCAACCGCCTTAGCCTGTACCTCCGCCGCCTGCTGCGCGAGCAAACTCTCTGCTTCCTGCTGCATCAGGGTGAGCGCCGAAGGCGCGATGCGGGTCAGTTCCTCGAGTTCCTCGAGGCTCGCTTCGACAAAAACCTGCGGCGAGGTGATCCCGGCTTCGTAAAGTCGATCCGCCAGTTCCTCGGTCAAGCCGCCGATGCGCAGCAGGGACTGATAGCCCGCCTGCTTCTGCCGCTCGTAGCGACTCTCACTTTGCACATTGATGTGCCAGTTGGTCAATTTGGAAGCCAGTCGAACGTTCTGTCCACGCTTGCCAATGGCAAGCGAAAGCTGGTCGTCTGGGACGATGACGTCCATGGTGCGGTTGGCCTGATCGATGATGACCTTGGAAATGATGGCGGGTGACAGGGCGTTCACCACGAATTTGGCCGGGTCCATATTCCACGGAACAATGTCGATTTTTTCGCCGTGCAGCTCCTGCACCACATTTTGCACTCGCGACCCCTTCATGCCGACACACGCGCCGACCGGGTCGACATCCGGGTTTTTGGACACGACGGCGATTTTGGCCCGCGAACCGGGCTCGCGCGCGGCGCTGATGATGCTGACGATGCCTTCGCTGATTTCCGGTACTTCCGCATGGAAAAGCTGGATGACAAAGTGAGGATGAGTGCGGCTCAGCACAATCTGTGGTCCTTTACTGATCTTTCTCACATCGAGGATGTAGCTGCGGATGCGGTCCCCCTGGCGGTAGGTTTCCCGCGGGATCTGCTCCTTGGCCGGCAGCAGGGCCTCGGCGTGCCCCAGATTGACCACAATGCCGGCCTTGTCCACCCGCTGCACAATGCCCTGAATGATTTCACCCTTGCGCCCCTTGTATTCGTCGAAGACCACTTCCCGTTCAGCGTCTTTCATCTTCTGGATGATGACCTGCTTGGCCGATTGGGCCGCGATGCGCCCGAGTGCGTCCGTATCCATGCGGATGCCGAGCTCGTCGCCGAGCTCGCTTTCCGGATCCAGCTCGTGAGCGTCCTTGAGGGAGATCTCCTTTTCCGGGTCGGTCACCACCTCCACCACTTCCTTGAACAGGAAAGCCTCGAGCTCACCGAATTCTTCGCTGAATGTTACGTCCAGATCGAGTCGACTGCCGTATTTCTTCTTGATTGCAGATTTGATGGCCTCCTCCAGAGTATGGATCAAGGTCTGGCGGTCGATGCCTTTTTCCCGGCTGACTTGATCGATCAACCGCTTGAGTTCACTGGACATAATGCTCTATCTCCTCACAATATGCAGATCTCGAAGTCAGGTGCTCGAAAGGCCCCTACGGACGCAGAGCAGAAAAACTTCTATTTTTCAAATGAATCAAAGTAACACAACCTGGCTCGCTCAACGAGTCGCAGGGGAATGCTGAACAGCTTTCCCTGGCAGTCAAGACTGATGCTCTCGGCTTCCGCTTCGGTCAAAACACCTTTGAATCGGCGCCGCTCACCCAGTGGCATGGAGGTCCTCAGCTCGATGATTTTGCCGATAACATTTTGAAAATGCTCCGGTTTACGCAGGGGGCGGTTGAGCCCCGGCGATGAAACCTCAAGGTGATAGCGATTCTCAATCACATCCGCAACATCCATGAAGTCGCCGATCACCTGGCTGATGCGGGCGCAGTCATCGACCGTCACCCCGTCCGGCTGGTCGATAAACAGGCGCAGCACCCAGCCGTGCGATTCACGGCGGTACTCCACCTCGATCAGTTCCATGCCTTCCGCCTGGATCACCGGCCCCAGCATTTCCCACAGCTGGCCGGTCAATTCCGGTGTGTTTTCATCCATTTCCACCGAACCTGAACGATGAACAAAAAAAAAGCGGGCGAATAACCCACTTCTCTTAGCAGACCAACAATGAACTAGAAGTTAGAAAAACCAGCTTTACTGAACATCTAGAGGTCAGTCATCCACTAATCGAAGTAAGCGCATTATCCGCAAGCGGAAACTTGCCGCCACCTCAAAAAGGGAAGCCTTCTCACCGAGAAGGAGCACCTTTCATTCTGGAGCGGGCGACGGGATTCGAACCCGCGACCCCAAGCTTGGGAAGCTTGTGCTCTACCAGCTGAGCTACACCCGCGCAGTAGCGCATAACACGGCAGAATTCTAGTTGACTTCGGGAAGCAAAGTCAAGGCCAAATTCCCTGTGATGCGCTTCTTTTTGAACAGGGTCAGGAGACGGGGAAAAGGATTTTAGGACCCGTGACCGCGCATCTCCGGAGCGACGCGGCCTCGGTCTAAAGTTCGATGGAGAGGATGCGGTACATGCGTAGGCCCGAAGGCGTGTAAACAGTCACTTCATCGCCTTCGAAACGGCCCATCAGGCCGCGCCCCACCGGGGACTCGACGGACAGTCGGCCATGATTGACATCCGATTCGTAGGGGCCGACCAGTTGATATTGGTGGGTTTGTTTGGTGTCCATGTTGAGGACCACGATGACCGCGCCAAAAGCCACCTGCTTGCGCTGAAACTTGCGGCCGACCACCACTTCGCTGAGGGCGAGCTTTTCCTCCAATTCTTTGATTTTCCGCTGCAGGATGAGGTGCCGTTCGCGCGCCGAAAGGTATTGCTGATTATCGAGCTTGGCCCCATAAAGACGCGCTTCCTGCAGCTCCTCCAACACCACCGGACGAACCACGCGGCGCAGATGGGTGAGTTCCATGAGCAGGCGATAATACCCATAGCGGGTTATGGGCACTCGGGTCATGATCGTTACCTGAAAAAATCCGCCGGTATTTCTTGACGCTCCATCCGGGCCCGAAAGAGGCAGATGCCGATCACGGTCTTGCCGTCCTGAATGACCCCCTGGGAAATGAGGTCATAGACTCGAGCCAGCTCCACCAGTTCCACTCGGGCGATTTCATCCATATCGAGCTTGTCGGAAGCTTTCTTGAGGCCCGAAGCGGCAAAAATTTCGATCACTTCATTGGAATAGCCGATGGCCGGGTAGTAGCGAAAAAGCGAAATCAGATGGCTGGCGCTGAAGCCGGTCTCTTCCTGCAGTTCTCGGCGGGCGCACGCTTGCAGGTCCTCGCCGGGATCGATTTTGCCCGCCGGGATTTCCAGGGTTTCCCGGCCGATGGCGTAGCGCCATTGGCGCACCATCAGGATCCTTTTGGGGTCGGCGAAGGCAACCACGGCGGCCGCTTCGGGATGGTCGATTTTGATCCGCTCGGTTCTATTCCCGGTGCGAAGTCGGACTTCATCCAGGCTGGCGCTGAAATGCCGCGCGTAAATTGAGCTGAGTGTTCTGATCTTCTCTTCCATAAAAATCGTTCCACCTGGTCTGCTAGGGTTCGTTCGGCGATCAGCCTGAAAAGTCCAGGAACACGATGGCTGTCTAACCTGCTTGGGTCCCTTGGGGCCTCGACACAACTCCAATAAATCACTTTTCCATAGCCGGATCAAGCGGGATGTCGCCAGGTGATGGCAGTGCGGCGAGTGCCTCGTCACCGCGCAAACGTCGAATGCGCCGGGCCGCCATCCATCAAGCCGGCAGCAGAAACCGCGCTGTGGTCAGCTCTGCGGCGTGAGGCCGATGGCGTCCTTGCCGTGTGCCTTGGCGTGGAACATGGCTTGATCGGCAAGGGCCAGAAGCCCTGTCAGATCGGATGCATCGTCGGGATAGGTGGCGATGCCGAAGCTGGCGCAGAGGTTTATGGCCAGTCCCTGGTTCGCCAGGTAGAGCGTCTCTTTCATTCTTGTCCGAATCTCCTCCACCTTTTGAAACGCCTGCTGCCGGTTCATGCCGGGCAGCACCACCACGAATTCGTCACCGCCATAGGCCACCCCAAAAGCCGGCTCGGCGAGGCACTCGCCGATGGTCGCTGCCACCTCTTTCAACGCCTGGCTGCCGTTGAGATGCCCGTAAGTGTCGACTACCCGCTTGAAGTTGTCCATATCCATGAAGACCAGAGAAAACGGCATCTGGCTGGCTTCGCTCTCGATGATCAGATCCTCCAGCGCCCGGTAAAGATGGCGGGTGTTGAAAAGCCCCGTCAGGCTGTCATGGATGGCCAGGTGGCGAAACATTTCGCGGCTCCGTTTGAGTTCATCTTCCGCGATTTTGCGCGCGGTGTGATCGATGGCGATTCCTTCCAGAAAAGGCCCCTCGTCTTTTCGTTCGAGGTAGCGCAGATTGGCCATGATCCAGACCGTCGACCCATCTTTTCGCTTCAGTTTGAGCTCATAGTCGGAGACGGCCCCTTTCTCTCTGGCAGCCTGGGCCATCCTGGCAAAAGCCGCCGGATCTTCATAGAGCGACTCGGGCGAGCCTTCGGATTGGAGTTCATGGGGGGATTCATATCCCAGCATCCGCGCATAGGCCGGGTTGACGCGAATGAAGCGGCCCGACAGGGTCATCTGAAACATCCCCTGTACGGCATTTTCATACATCCCCCGGTAGCGCATTTCCGACACCAGCAGTTCCTTTTGCAGTGCCATTTGTTCGCTCAGGTCGGTGACAAAGGCAACGTGGCCGAGTACGCTGCCATCGACGTCACGCAGGATGTTGCCGTGGATCAACACCGGCACCCGCCGACCGTCGCGGGTCATGAGGATGCCTTCCAGTTTTCTGTTTTCCTCATTGATGAGGGCCCCCCGGTTTGCCTCCAGGAATTCCCGATAGCCGGCGGAGGCAAGGTCGAAGATGTGCCTGCCAAGCAACTCCTCCCGCGAGTAACCGATCATGCGGCAGTAGGCTTCATTGGTGTCCACGATCCGGAGATTTTCATCGACCATGAAGAACCCCTCGCCGGCGGCCTCTACAATCCGCCGGTATTGTCCCTCCGTCCGCCGCAGGGCGTGCTCCTTTTGCTGCAACTCCAGGTGGGCATCATCCATCTCCTGGACGATGTGGCGATAGAGGGCCGTGTTCAGCTCCTTGACGTCCTCCAGCTGCTTTCGATAGTGCTCAGAGCGCGCCAGCAATTTTCTCAGGAAAGCATTTTCCTGACGCAATTCGTCGAAATCAACGCACCCATCAGCCCCCGGCCCCGACATCGGT
>Ga0272446_1007760_pt1 | contig 10551 bp, 8 predicted proteins | sample YNPCB0061_FD_194587 | JGI IMG/M metagenome (GOLD analysis project Ga0272446, IMG submission 194587) | Hot spring microbial mat communities from Yellowstone National Park, WY, United States - YNP-CB-006-1 | ecosystem: Environmental > Aquatic > Thermal springs > Hot (42-90C) > Sediment | place... | reverse complement strand
GACACTCTTTGAACGATTGAGAAGAAAACGCCTAACTACTGCTTATACGGACATCCGTATAATTCCCTTTATACAACTCCATCCGCCTAATCCCCCAAATCGTTTGGGCGTTTAGACAGAATAGATTAAAATTCAATAACAGATAAACACATTATATACAGCCTCTCAAAAAGGTCAATCCCCATGCAACCCAATCCCCCGCGCAAACTCCTCGACCAGGTCTCCGACGCCCTCCGCCTCAAACACTACTCCTACCGCACCGAACAAACCTACAAAGACTGGATCAAACGCTACATCCTCTTCCACGGCAAACGCCACCCCAAAGACATGGGCGTGCAGGAAATCCAGGCCTTCCTCACCCACCTCGCCATCGAAAAAAACGTCTCCGCCTCCACCCAGAACCAGGCGCTCTCCGCCATCCTCTTCCTCTACCGCCACATCCTCCACCAGGAAATCCAATTCCCCACCGACATCGTCCGCGCCGAAAAATCACGCACCCTCCCCACCGTCCTCACCCACACCGAAGCCCTCGCCGTCATCAACCACCTCACCGGCGTCACCAAACTCATGACCCAAATCTTATACGGCAGCGGCCTGCGCCTCATGGAATGCATCCGCCTGCGCGTCAAAGACATAGACTTCGGCAACCGCCAAATCATCGTCCGCGACGGCAAAGGCGAAGACGACCGCGTCACCATCCTCCCCGATTCCATCATCCCCGCCCTCCGCAACCAAATCCAGACCGTTCAACGCATCCACCAAACCGACCTCGCAGACGGCTTCGGCGAAGTCTACCTCCCCCACGCACTCGCCGCCAAATACCCCAACGCCTCCCGCGAACTCATCTGGCAATACCTCTTCCCCGCCTCCCAACTCTCCCGCGACCCTAGACTCTCCTCTCCCTCTGGGAGAGGGGCTGGGGGTGAGGGCAAACACTCCTCTCCCTCTGGGAGAGGGGCTGGGGGTGAGGGCTACCGCCGCCACCACGCCGACCCCTCCCTCCTCCAAAAAGCCATCCGCGCCGCCGCCAAAGCCGCAGGCATCCAAAAACCCGTCTCCCCCCACACCTTCCGCCACTCCTTCGCCACCCACCTCCTCCAAAACGGATACGACATCCGCACCGTCCAGGAACTCCTCGGCCACAAAGACGTCAAAACCACCATGATCTACACCCACGTCCTCCAGCGCGGCGGCCTTGCCGTCAAATCCCCCCTCGACGCCTGAAACCTGCCAACCTGAAACCTGCCAACCTGAAACCTCCCAACCTGAAACTTGCCAACCTGCCAACCTTCAACTATAATCCCCCCGCTCAACTGCCAAACAAAGCGAACCCCTTCGCCCACAAACAGGCAACACAGAAAGAAAACAACCAAGGAGAAAGACAAATGCCCCCACATCCAAAACGCAAACACTCAAAGAGCCGCCGCGACAACCGCCGCGCTCACGACGCACTCCAGCCCCGCAACCTCACCCTCTGCTCCAACTGCGGCTCCATGCGCCTTCCCCACACCGTCTGCCCCAACTGCGGCCACTACGAAGGACGCGAAGTCGTCAAAGTCAAAAAACAAAAGAAAAAGAGCGAATAAACAACAGCCACATGCCAACGGGTCGTGACCAAAACGACCCGTTTGTGTTTTAATCGAAGCACTTGCTCTCACAGATACAAAACCGCTAACCCTCACGCAACCTTTCCCTCGGAGACCCATGAAACTCAACCCCCTCACCACCGCCTTCATCTTCCCCGGCCAGGGCTCCCAGGCGCTTGGCATGGGCAAAGACCTCGCCGAAACCTTCCCCCTCGCCCGCCAACTCTTCCAACAGGCAGACACCCTCCTCGCCTTCCCCCTCTCCCAACTCATGTGGAACGGACCCAAAGAACAACTTGACGACACCCTCAACACCCAACCCGCCCTCTACCTGCACTCCATCGCCGCCTGGACAACCTTCACACATCTCTACCCCCACCTCAAACCCGCTGCCCTCGCCGGCCACTCCCTCGGCGAACTCTCCGCCCTCACCGCCGCCGGCGCCCTCACCTTCACCGACGGACTCAAACTCGTCCGCACCCGCGGCCAACTCATGAAACACGCCGGCGACCTCAACCCCGGCGGCATGGCAGCCATCCTCGGCTTAGACATCCCCACCCTCGACAAAATCTGCGCCCAAGCCAGCGCTCCCGGCGAAACCGTCCAGGTTGCCAACGACAACTGCCCCGGCCAAATCGTCATCTCCGGGCACAAACCCGCCCTCCAGCGCGCCATCGAAAGCGCCAAAGCCGCCGGCGCCAAACGCGCCCTGCCCCTCGCCGTCAGCATCGCCGCCCACTCCCCCCTCATGGACACCATCCAGCACGAATGGAACGCCGCCGTAGACGCCTGCCCCATCACCGACCCCCTCATCCCCGTCATCAGCAACGTCCATGCCCGCCCCCTTCACACCGCCCACCAACTCCGCGCCGACCTCAAAGCCCAAATGCAATCCCGCGTCCGCTGGACAGAATCAGTGGAGACCATGCTTGAGATGGGCATCCAGGCTTTCGTCGAAGCAGGAAGCGGCGAAGTCCTCCTCGGCATGATCAAACGCATCGCTCCATCTGCCAGCCGCTTCCCCCTTGGTGCCCCCTCCGACTTCGACGCCCTCCAATAAACCCACAAAGGCTTCCAAATGCCGCAAAACAACCGCATAACCAAAACCCAGGGCGGCATCATCGCCCTGCTAGCCACCGTGCTGCTCATGATTTGCGGCGCATTCGCCTCGCTCGCCGGACCCGATGTGGCGGACATGCTCCTCACCGACACCCCCACAGCAATCGTCACCCTTCCGCCTCTTTTCCCGACCGACACCCCCCTCCCTCCTCCCCAAACCCTGCCATCCCCGACGCCTCTACCAGCCCCTGCCCGCTGGTGGCAGGTCTACTTCACCGACCCCGTCCACCTCAACAAACCCAACGTCATCAGCGGCTCAGTAGAGGAAAAACTGATCGCCTACATTGACGCTGCCCAATCGAGCATCCACATTGCCGCCTTCGAATTCAACCTTACCGCCGTCGCACACGCCCTCATCGCTGCCAAAGCCCGCGGCGTGGACGTGCGCTGGGTGACCGACAGCGAAAACGGCCTTCAGGCAGATCGCCAGCCTGGGCGTGGACAATTCGCCATGCTCACCGACGCCGGCATCGAAGTGCGCGGCGATTTAGACCGTTCCGCTTTCATGCACAATAAATTCTGGATCTTCGACCGCCAAATCGTGTGGACCGGCTCCACCAACGTCACCCGCAACGGCATCTACGCCCAGAACAACAACGTCATCGTCATCCACTCCCCTGAACTGGCGGAAATATACGAAAGCGAATTTGAAGAAATGTGGAACGGTCAATTTGGCGCTACATCTCCCTCCCGCCTGGCAGAGCAATCGCTCATCATCAACGGCACGCCCGTTCAAGTCATCTTCACCTCCGAAGACCGCGCCCTCGAGCCGTTTATCATCCCGCTGGTTCAGCAAGCGCAAAAGAACGTGTACTTTTTAGCCTTCAGTTTTACCGACTACCCCCTCGCCGACGCCATGATCCAGCGCTACCTGCGCGGCGTGGACGTGGCGGGCGTCTTCGAAACCTTTGGCAGCGATACCGACGCCGCCGAATTGCGCACCCTCTTCTGCGCCGAAGTGCCCGTGCGCCAGGATGGCAACAAAGGCTTCATGCACCACAAAGTCATCATCGTAGACGAGCGCTATGTCATCACCGGTTCGCTGAACTTCTCCACACGCGCCGAAACCGCCAACGACGAAAACGTCATCATTCTGGATAACCCCGAAATCGCGCGGCTTTACGTGGATGAATTCGAGCGCATCTGGGCGCAGGGCAACGACGTCAACCCCGCAAAAATGGCTTGCCCCTGATGTCAGACCCTCCCGAAGGTTTGGTTTTTCGCCAAAATTGCGCCTGTAAAACCTTTGGGAGATTTCAAACCTAATAGGCGACAGGTCGCCTTACGGGTTCTTTTCTTCCACTACTGCCTGATTGGAGGGTATCGCTTCGCTGTCCAGCACCCGCTGAAAGAACGCCCGCGTCTCCTGTAAGACCAGATCGTTGATGACTTCCAGTTCGCGGCGGTAATTTCGCTTCGCGGGTGGGGTTGCCAGAAAACGGTCGCGCTCTTTTTCGAGGCGTTGGGCGGTCAACATCATATCGCGCCAGGTGGCGCCCCATTGAAAGTTTTGCCCAAGACCATTGATGATGGTGAGCGCTGCGGCAAGGATGGGGGTGGCGATGCTCAACATCCATCCCATGCCGGCGCTTTCGACAAACGTTGAAGACGTCAGCGAGGCGATCAGCGTGACCAGCGCGCCAAGAATGATCGTGAAAGAACGGTAATTCTTATAGTTGCGCTTGTTGGCGGCACCGGCTCGATGGTAATATGCGATCTGGTTGGCATACAACTCATAGACATATTTATCCATATCTTCAATCTTGCCGTCTGCCACATCGGAAACACTGTTGTCTTGATTCATTTCTGCCATTTTTCACCTCATTTGCTATAAAAGTGGAAGGTTTGCGTGTAGGCAAGAATTTTCTTTGGCATACCTGAAACTTGTAACTCATATTACGCAGTTCTTTCGTACTGCAACTTCACGTTACCTTGTTGTGAGAGATAAATATCTCGCGGTACTGCGTAACATCACCTTGTAAAACTTGTGTGCAGGAGTTCAAATCTTTTTTTCTCTGCCGTACATTTTGGATTTTTTACCGCCCAGTGTGCCGAGAAAAACTTGAAATCTTGGCTTACTTGACGTCTTGGCGGTTCCATTTTGTGCGCTTGTCAGTTTGGATGTCACCAGGCAGGGGAGAGGTTGTCCCCTTCGTCCTGCCAGTAAGGCGTCCAGGCAAGCGTCACCAGTTGTACGAGGATGTCGGTCTTTTTAGGTTTGATAGAGATGGTTTCGAGTGGTTCAGTCAGCGGGTCAATTTTTTCGGCGAGGGCGGCTGTTTCTGCCTCAAACTCTGCTTCCAGGCTGGCAATCTGATTTTGAAGCGCTTCGATTGTCTCGCTGGCGCGCGCCACATCACCGCTTTCTTCGACGATTTTACCTGCCTTTCGGACGGCGCTGGTTGCTCGGCTGATGTTCGAGCTGCTGAGCGCTTTGCGCCCGGTGAATGCGCCGAGTAATGTTGCGCCGATGGAGAGAGCGGTTTGCATTTTTGCCTGACGGGCTTGTTCCTCTTGTTTTTCTGCGGCGGCTTGTGCCTTTCGCAGGCGTTCTTGCAAGGCGGCAATCTTGGGAGCGTATTTTTTTCGCAGGGCTTCGGTCATTTCGTCCCGTTTTTCGCGGGCGGTTTGTCCCAGGCGGATGCGGAAGTCGCGCTCGTCCTCCCCCGGTTGGGAGACGATTTTCAGGCTGGGGCTTTGAAGCAAGGTCACTTCTTGGGTGGCGTAGAGCCAGTTGATAAAGTCTTTGTTCCAAACAGCGTAATTTTTTGCCTGACTGGCAGCAGGGGGCAGGTCGCTGAAGAGGGCGCCGCTTTGCGGGTTCTTTTCGAGGTCGGCGGCAGGAACGGCAATTTCTTCAGCGTTTTCCCAGGTGACGGGGATGGCGCTGTCGGTGATGGGCGTCAGGTATACCTTGTTTAGGGTGGTATTGACTTTTGTTTTTGAATCGGCAAGGGCGATTTTTGCCGCGCCTATGATTTTGGGTTGATAGACGAGTTTTCGTCCACCAGCCGAGCCGCGCACAGGGAGGTAGAATGCCTGGATGCCGGGGGGGAGGGCGGGCGGGGCGGCGGAAGCCGCTGGGGAGGAGGATGCGGTTGGCGGGGTGGCGAAGGTTTTGGGAGATGTGCCAGCCTCGGGGGTGGGGGAGGCGCCGCGCAGCGGATCCATCAGGACCTTGATCTGGTCCCGCGTCAACGGACCTCGGAGGTAGGAAAGTGCCCATCGCGTCTGAAATAGTTCAGGGCTGTCTTCGTGGACGTTGTTCATGAGGAAGACGCGGCTGCCGAGGCTGGAGATGATTTTGTCTATTTGGGCGCGGTCGAAGCGGGCGCCTGCTGCGGCGCTTTCGAGACCGTCGAGCAGGCGGGCTTTGTCGCGTTCTGCTTGGAGACGCCCGATGAACCATGTTCCGATGTTGGTGAGGGCTTTGTAGTCGAGGTCAACGGGGTTTTGGGTGGCAAGTACCATGCCCACGCCGAAGGCGCGCGCCTGTTTGAGCAGGGTGAGCATGGGTAGTTTGGAGGGTGGGTTGCTGGTGGGCGGCAGGTAGCCGAAGATTTCGTCCATGTAAACGATGGCGCGCAGGCTGGTGGTGCCAGGTTGTGCGCGCATCCAACTCATGACCTGGTTCATGAGGAGTGTGACGAAGAACATGCGCTCGGCGTCGCCAAGGTGTGCAATGGAGAAGATGGCAAGGCGTGGTTTGCCGCTGGGGGCGTAGAGAATTTTCCCGATGTCGAGTGGTGTGCCTTCGAGCCAGGCGCTGAAGCCGGGAGATGCCAGCAGGTTGTTGAGCGCCATGACAAGACCGAAGCGGTCTTTGGCGGGGTAGAAGGTTTCGATGTCGAGGATGCCGATTTTGGTTATCGGCGGCGCCTGTACCTGTTGGATGATCGCGGCGAGGTCGAGGTTTTGTCCCTGCCGCCAGGCTTGATCGAGGATGTTGGAAAGCAGGATGTGTTCGCGGCTTTGGACGGGGTCGGCGTTAATTCCTGCCAGACCCAGCAGGCTGGATGCGGTGGTGCTGATGCGTTCGCGCAGGAGGTCGTTGTCTTCGAGGATGGCTCGTTCGGGGGCGGCGAAGGAATCGAGTATGGAGACGGGAAGCCCGGCGCTGGAGCCGGGGGTGTAAATGCGCATTTCCACTGCCTCGCGCAGGCGGCGGATGCGCTCGCCGCTTTGTTCCCAGGCGGCGAGACCGTTGCGCCAGGTCTCTGCTTGTTTGGCGGCGTATGCTTCGGGAGTCAGTCCTTTTTGCCGCGCGTCGTCTTCGTTGATCCAGGGCAGGAAGTCTTCGGGGCGCAGGTCGGGGAAGGTAAGCAGCAGGTTGGTCAGGTCGCCTTTGGGGTCAATCAGGATGGCAGGGATGTTGTCAATGGCGGCTTCTTCAATCAAGCCGATGCACAAGCCGGTCTTGCCGCTGCCGGTCATGCCTACGCAGACGGCATGCGTGGTGAGGTCTTTGGCGTCGTAGAGTAGAAGCTCGTCTTTTGCCTTTTGGGCATCCAGGTCATAGACTCTCCCAAGGTAAAAGGACCCCAGCTTTTCGTAGTCCTCCATGTGTCGCTCCTTCGATGAAAATCCGTATTGGGGTGTATTTTACAACATTATGGCGCAAATAAGGGCGGTGACTCTTTTTCCTCATGTGATGATGTTCCCGCTCCTGATGGATGGAAATCCTCCATGCCGAGTGTTGTCCAGCGGTATAATTTTGGGCATGCATGGAGTTTTGGACAAGTCTGTTGTCCGTGCCGCTGTGATGCGGTTCTAAAACCCTATCTGGTCTGGGTGCTGCGACCCAGACCAGATGATTTCTTAAGCGGAGCAACTATGAGATTAAGCAAACTTGCAAGTGAGATTCTCGAATCGCCGACGCTGGCGCTCAACGAGGAGGCGCGGCTTCTTCGTGAACGCGGCGAAGCGGTGATCAACCTGGGCATTGGCGAACCAAAAAACAAGACGCCCATCAACGCTATTCTTGCTTCTGCCGCCAAATTGACCAGCGGCGAGGTAAAGTATGTGCCGGCGGATGGCATGCCCTCATTGAAGAAGGCGGTCATTCGCTACACGGAGGAAAATTACGACCGTCTGGTTGCGCCGGAGAATGTTCTTATTACCAACGGCGCGAAGCAATCGCTTTTTAATATCATCTACAGCATCCTGAACCCGCAGGATGAGGTGATTGTCCTTGCGCCGTACTGGGTTTCATACCCGGAAATTATCAAAATGTGCATGGGGAGACCGGTCATCGTTACGCCCGAAGATGGGACATTCACCCCGCGTTTCGAGGAGATCGAGCGGGCGGTCACTTCGTACACACGGGCGATTATCGTCAACAGCCCGAATAATCCATCGGGGGTGATTTATCCGCCGGAACTGATCGAAAAACTGGTGGATTTTTGCGAACGCAAAGGCATTTACCTCATCTGTGATGACATCTATCACAAATTGACGTTCGACGACAATGTGGCGGTGCCTGCCTATCGTTTCACGAGGAAAGATGTCGAAGATTCACATTTGATTGTGGTCAACGGCGTGGCGAAGTTGTACGGCATGACCGGCTTTCGCGTGGGGTGGGTGGTCGCGCCACGCGAACTGGTGCGGGTGATGACCAACGTCACCGCGCAGACGACTTCGGGCGTTAGCCCTGTCAGCCAGGCGGCGGCTGAGGGTGCGCTGAACGGCTTGCAGTCGGTGGTGGAGGCGCTGTGTCTCCAGATCCAGAACAACCGCGACGTGTTGTTACAGGAGATCAAATCGTTCAACGGCATCCGCCTGATCGAGCCGCAAGGGACGTTTTATGCTCTTCCCGACATCCGCGCTTTCAATGGCAATTCGGTGGAGGTTTCGCGCTTCCTGCTCAAAAAAGCGATGGTGGTGACGGTGCCAGGACGTGAGTTTGGGATGGAAGGACATATCCGCATTTCGTTTTCCGGCTCGGTCAAAGATGTGACCGAAGGCATCGCCCGCATCAAATGGGCGCTCGACCCAACCAGCCCCAATGAAATTTACATCGGTGACAAGAAAATGATCCGGGATTGGATGTAACCATGAACAATTTACTGAACATCAAAACCCCAGCCGAGGCGATTGCCCAAATTCGCAAGGCAGATTTGAACCTTTCTGCTATTGGCGTTTCCAATTTGCGCCTGGCATACTGGAATCTGGCAACCGAAGCCCTGTATGAGGAGGCGGTCTTTCGCGGCGAAGGAGTAACCACGCGCGGCGGTCCGTTCGTGGCGCATACGGGTAAACACACGGCGCGCTCTGCCAATGACAAGTTTGTGGTGCGCCACACCGATTCGGAGAACAACATTTGGTGGGGAGTGTATAACCGTCCGTTCGAAATCGAGAAGTTCGATGCGCTTTATGCCCGCATGCTTGGTTACCTGCAGGGCAAGGACGTCTTTGTCCAAGACGTGTACGCCGGTGCAGATGAAAAATACCGCCTCGCCGTGCGCTTTGTGACCGAGCACGCCTGGCATTCCATGTTCATCCGCAACATGTTCATCGCGCCTCAATCGCTGGAAGAATACAAGCGCTTCGTGCCAGACTTTACCATTGTCGCTGCGCCCGGCTTCAAATCTTCCCCCGCAGTGGACAACACCAACAGTGAGACGTTCATCATTTTGAACTTCGAGAAGCGGCTGGCAATTGTAGGTAACACGCTCTACGCCGGCGAGCTGAAGAAATCGGTGTTCACGCTCTTGAACTACCTCCTTCCGCTGGAAGGCGTGCTTTCAATGCACTGCTCGGCAAACGTCAGCCCCGACGATCCCAACGACGTGGCGCTGTTCTTCGGCTTGAGCGGCACCGGCAAAACCACCCTCTCTGCCGACCCAACCCGCCGCCTCATCGGTGACGATGAGCATGGCTGGAGCGACGACGGCGTCTTCAACTTCGAGGGCGGGTGTTACGCCAAAGTGATTGGCTTATCTGCTGAGGCGGAGCCGCAAATTTATGCCACCACCAAAATGTTCGGAACAATCCTCGAGAACGTCCCCTTCGACCCGATCACCCGCTTCATTGACCTGGACGACGACTCGATTACCGAAAACACCCGCGCTTCGTACCCGCTCGAATTCATCGCCAATGCCGTGCCGGAGAAGAAAGCAGGTCACCCGAAGAACATCATTTTGCTGACCTGCGACGCCAACGGTGTGATGCCGCCCATTGCGCGGCTCACGCCCAATCAGGCGCTGTACCAGTTCATTTCGGGGTACACCTCCAAAGTCGGTGGAACGGAAATCGGTCTGCGCGACGAGCCGGAGATGACGTTCTCCGCCTGTTTCGGTGGACCGTTCATGGTGCATCATCCGTACAAATATGCGGAACTGCTCAAAAATAAAATCGAACGCTACGGCGTCAAGTGCTGGCTGGTCAACACCGGCTGGGTGGGAGGTCCGTATGGCGTGGGTAAGCGGATTTCTATCCGCTACACGCGCGCCCTGCTCAACGCCGCCCTGACCGGCAAACTCGACCACGTGCCGTACAAAACCGACCCGGTCTTTGGCTTCGAAGTCCCAACCGAGTGCCCGGATGTTCCCGCTGAAGTTCTCGACCCCTCCTCCTCCTGGGCTGACAAAAAGGAATACGAACGCCGTTACCGCGACCTGGCGATGCGCTTCAAGCAAAACTTCGCCAAGTTTGAAGACAAAACCCCCAAAGAAGTGATTGCCGCCGGCCCGAAAATATAACCTAAAGCGTCCCGAAGGTTTAGAGCCTATCCGAAAAATGTTTTTGCGCCATCCCGCCCGGACATGAATGTCCGGGCTATCCATCCAAAGCCGTCTGAAGACGGCTAAACCCGGCTATCTAGTCCGCTTAAGCGGACTTTGTACTG
>Ga0272446_1007759_pt1 | contig 10552 bp, 7 predicted proteins | sample YNPCB0061_FD_194587 | JGI IMG/M metagenome (GOLD analysis project Ga0272446, IMG submission 194587) | Hot spring microbial mat communities from Yellowstone National Park, WY, United States - YNP-CB-006-1 | ecosystem: Environmental > Aquatic > Thermal springs > Hot (42-90C) > Sediment | place... | reverse complement strand
GATTTTCTAAAACTCGCTCCGCAATTTCGGGCAAAAATTTCAAGGTGACGGTTTGCGGTTGTTTGTCACTCACCCAAACGCCCCACGAAAAAGCAAAGAGGGAGTCGGGGTAGAGTTCCTCGGGAAGCTCCAATTTCTGATTGCTCAAGGTAATACTTTTGATGCGTTCGATTTTCAATATTCGCGGTTTTGTTTCTCCCACAATTGAGCCAACCAAGTGAATGGAATGCCCCACTAGGTACGGCTCCAAAAACCACGGATTAAAGTGAAAGGTTTCCTCTTTGCTTGCATGACGGCTAAAATAAGTGATCCTCAGTTGACATCTTTTAAGTTGGGCTTGGCTGATAATTTCCAGAATGCGCATCTGACTTTGATCATCTTCCCTTTTCAACTCATCGATGCTCTTGGCAACTGTCCGAAATAGCTTCTTGAAATACTCATGGGAATTTACTGCCTTGATTTGAGAGGCAATTTTTTGCAAAACCAAGGATGCGTGGTGATTTTTTCGGTCGCGCCATTTGGTAAAAAGTCGAAGCGCAAGGTAGAGCATCATCGTCTCATTCCAGGTCAAATCAAGGTGAATGAGGTTGATGTTTCCTTTTAAGTACACAAGGCCATCAATAACCTGAATGTTATAATCCAAAGAAAGATCTTGAATATCGCGCCACACCGTGGTTCGGTTAACGCCAAGCTTTATAGCTAATTCGGCAATCGTAAATTTCCCTGAATCGTTGTAGAGAATCTTTAAAATGTTTTGTATTCGCTGAAATTTTTTATTACCAAGCATTCATTTCGATTATATCACAATTATGTTGCAATTATTGCAACAAAATTTATATTTATGAAAAATTTATGCAGTTTTTATTAAAAAACCGCCCTTTCGGGCGGCTTTTTGTTAAACCTTGACAGGTTTGATGTTCCAAATTTCGCTTGCGTACTCCTGAATGGTTCGGTCGGAACTGAACTTCCCACTCCCGGCAATGTTCTTGAGTGCCATGGTATGCCACTTTTTCTGGTCACGATAATCGCGGTCAATTTTTTGTTGGGCTTCCATATACATGGGGAGGTCCTTGAGAACAAAGTATTGATCAGCGGGATTGCCTTCCACCCCATAAAGTAAGCTGTCATAAATTTCTTTGAAAAGGTCAAAACTTTCCACATTGTAGGTGCCGTCGATCAACTGGTTCACGGCTCTTTTGATTTCAGGATATTCATCACAGACAGACCAAGGATCGTAAAGGTTTTCCTTAGTGAGGTGCAGGACCTCCTCCGCTTTCAAACCAAAAATGTAACAGTTATCAAAACCAGCCTCTTCGGCAATTTCGATATTGGCTCCATCGAGGGTTCCCACAGTTAACGCGCCATTCATCATGAACTTCATGTTTCCCGTTCCACTGGCCTCTTTTCCTGCCGTACTGATTTGCTCTGAAACATCGGCTGCAGGGATGAGGTGTTCAGCAATGGTGACACGGTAGTTCTCAAGGAAATAAACTTGCAGGTATTTGTTTGACTGAGGGTCCTTGTTGACTTTATCCGCAATTGTATTGATGAGCTTGATGATGGTCTTTGCCCTGCGGTATCCACTAGCTGCTTTGGCACCAAACAAAAAGGTTCGGGGGTACATTGAAATGTTGGAGTTGTCCTTGATCCGGTTGTAGAGAATCATGATGTGCAGGGCATTCATCAGCTGGCGCTTGTACTCATGGAGTCTTTTAATTTGCACATCAAAAATACTGTCGATGTTGAGGACAATTCCCCAAGTGCGTTTGGCATAGTCAGCAAATCGAACCTTGTTTTCGCGCTTGATCTTTGCCAATCGCTCAATAACCGATGCATCCTCAGCATATTTCGCAAAACCTTTGATTTGGCTTAGGTCCTTAATCCAGCCCGAACCAAGTTTTTCTGTGAGTAAGGCTGAAAGACCAGGATTACTCTTCAAAAGGAACCGTCGTTGGGTCACCCCGTTGGTCTTATTATTAAACTTTTCTGGAAAAAGTTCGTACCAGTCTTTGAGTTCTTCTTTCTTCAAAATTTCGGTGTGGAGGGCCGCCACCCCGTTCACCGAGTGCGAACCTACGATAGCAAGCCAAGCCATCTTCACCACCCCATCGGCAATAATCGCCATGCGGTGGTGCCGCTGGTTGTCGTTAGGATATTTTTTGCGCAAAAGCTCGATGAAGCGACGGTTGATTTCTTCCACGATCATGTAGATCCGCGGGAGGAGCCCTGAAAAAATGTTAATAGGCCAACGTTCTAGCGCTTCGGCCAAGATGGTGTGGTTGGTGTACCCAAATGTTTTGATGCAGATGTCCCAAGCCTCATCCCATTCTAGTTTTTCCTCATCCATCAAAAGCCTCATCAATTCGGGAATGGCTACAACGGGGTGAGTGTCATTTAACTGAATTGCAACTACCTCGGAGAACTTGGCAAAGTTTTTTCCGTAACGATGTTTGAACGCATTGAGAATGTCTTGTAAACTAGCTGAAACAAAAAAGTATTGTTGACGTAACCGAAGCACTTTTCCCTGCGGACCGCTGTCGTTGGGGTACAACACGCGGCTAATGTCTTCTGCCATGTTGGCTTTTTCAACGGCACGTTGGTATTGCATCTCGTTGAAGAGCTGAAGGTCAAAGCCTTCGGGGCTTGAGGCTTCCCAAAGGCGAAGCGTGTTGATGGTTTTGGTGTCGTAGCCAATGATGGGCATGTCGTAGGGTGTAGCACGAACTACCTCGGCGTTCACCTGTTTGAAATGGGGCCGCCCCGTTACATCGCGCTCCACCAAAACGTTTCCCCCAAAAAGAACATCTACCGCACGGTCTTGGCGTTTGACGCTCCAAGGGTCTCGATCCTCTAGCCAAGAATCGGGGTATTCTTTCTGGTAACCGTTTTCAATGCGCTGGGCAAACATCCCGTACTTGTAGCGAATTCCGTAACCATGGCCAGGCAGGTCATGGGTTGCAAGCGAATCCAAAAAACAAGCGGCTAGTCGTCCCAAGCCACCGTTACCCAGGCCCGCATCGGGTTCGGCATCCTCAACAAGATTGTAATCAACGCCAAGCTCTTCGATGGCCTGCTTAAAAGGCTCAGCAACCCCATAGTTGATAAGGTTGTTGCTCATTGCTCGCCCCATCAAAAATTCGGCACTTAAATAGAAGGCTTGCTTAACCCCTGGTTTTTCTTGAGCCGCTCGGGTGGCAATCCAGTCGTCACTGATTAGCTCCATGGCAGTGGCCGAAACGGCAATAAAAAGTTCATGCGGTGTGGCTTCTTGGACCGTCTTCCCGTATTGTCTTTTTAAGCGACCAACAACGAGCTCTTTGATTTTGTCCTTATCAACGGTCATGAAAATCTCCCTTTTGTGCAAAAACGTTACGTCTAGAATAGGTTTCAGGCTCAACGCTGTCAAGCAAGGTGAAACACCTGGAAACCCACCAAAAGAACCACAAAAAAGATGACCTGGATCAGAACAAAAGCACGGGCAAACAAGCCAGCTGGTTGTAGTTTGAGCACCTCAAAATAGATCGCAGCCAAAGCTGCAATCACAAACCAAGCCACGTAATTTTGTAACGGAACGTGACCCTGAGCCCAATTCCAGTAATCCATTTTGGGGTTCATCGCAACCGGTTCCATGACCACATCAAAAAGCACACAACCGGCTGCCGTGGCTAGAACCCGTTGCCAAGGTTGCTTCAACCAGGCAAACCACGCGTGGGTTCCCAGCACCACAATAGTCCAGTTGAACCCAATCACCAAGGGAACTGCCATCAGCATGGGACCTAGGCCCTGCCCGTAGGTATAGGCTCCAAAAACAAGCCCCGTATGGGTACCCAAGGCTTCCAAGCTAAAAGTGACCACGTAGGTAATCAAAACCCACAGTAAAATTGGACGTGGCGGATGCTGGGTTTGCGCCCACCAAAAAACAACGGTCAACACCCCCACCACGAAAAGCACGAATGGAGTTAACAACATCATCCATGGCCTAAGAAATGCGATCAGATGGCTCACCGTTCCGACGGTGAAAAATACCGCCAATAAACCCGCTGCAGCAGGTTGAATGTTGTTGAGTCGTTCACGATTAAGGGTCATGATTTGTTATCCTTCAAGGCCAAGCGGGCGGCAATTTGACCACTCAAGGAGGCGAGGGGCATGCCCCCTCCCGGATGAGCGGAGCCACCGCAGAGGTAGAGGCCTTTGAAATCAGGATGGCGGTTGGGATGGCGTTGGAAGGCAGCACTGGGTCGGTTGGAGGATAAACCGTATAGGCTTCCCCCCTTGCTTGAAGTGAGTTCCTCTATTTGCTTGGGGTTCCAGCTTCCTTCTACTTGGATGGCATCCCGAATTGTTTTTCCCAAGCGTTTTTCAAGAATGTTAAGGACCCGTTCACGCAACTTCCTCCCCTCTTCTTCCCAATTCTGTCCCACGTCCTGGGGAGCATTGATAAGGACGAACCAATTTTCTCCGCCGGGGGGAGCATCTTCTGGGGTGACTCGGCATCCAATGTTGACGTAGATGGTGGGCTCAACGGGTAGGCTTTTTTGCTCAAATAGTTCACGAAACTCCCGTTCGTAATCAGAGGAAAAGAAGATGTTGTTGTAAGCCATCTCGGGAAAGCTGCGGTTCATTCCCCAATAGAACACAAAGCCACTCGAACTGGGTTCCAAGCTCTTGTATCGTAAGTTCCAGGGCGAACCGGGTTCTTTGAGCAAGCGGTAAGTTTCATGGACGTCGGTGGCGCTGACCACCACATCGGCAAAGCGAATTTCCGCCTCACCCTTTACACGAACACCGGTCACCCGTTTTTTGAATTGCTCAATCTCTTCGACCTTTTTACCATAAAAAAACTGCACCCCAAGCTCTTTAGCCAACTTTTCGAGGGCTTGGGGAATGGCATAAATGCCCTGGCGCACAGCCCAGGCTCCTTGCAGTTCCGCCCATGGGATGAGGTTCAGTGTGGCTGGCGCTTTGAAGGGGGAACTACCGTTGTAGGTGGCATAGCGCCCAAAGTATTGCCACACCCTGGGGTCCTTGAAGAATGTCTTTAGAGATTGCATCATAGTACGTCCCACATCAAGCCAGGGTAATTGAAACAGACTCTTCCAAAAGATCGGATTGAACATCAGTCCATAATCCAAGGCGTGCTCTAAAAACAAGGGGCCGGCAATTTGGTGGAGGCGCTTGCTGTAATTTAAAAAGTTTTCGATTTCTTTTTTGGTGGCAAGGCCCGCCTCAACCATGCTTTTTTTTAAGCCCTCGGGACCTCGACCCGCCTTAAAAAAACTTCCATCGGCAAACCAATAATGACAAACAGGATCCAAGGGAACAGGCTCAAAATAATCGGTGAGTTTCTTTCCCGCTTCATTGAACAAGCGCTCAAAAACACCCACCATGGTGAGAAGGCTGGGTCCGGTGTCAAAGCGCCATCCTTGCATGGTCTCAGTGAACGCCTTCCCCCCAGGCCCGTTTCGAGCATCGATCACCTCAACATCCCAACGGTTGAGGGCAAGCTTAACGGCCGCTGAAAGCCCACTCAAACCTGCGCCAACAACAATGGCTTTTTTTACACCCATGGTTGGACTCCCCACTTCGCCAGCCAATAGACCAAAAGATAAAATCCAAGCATCCCCAAGTTATAAAAAAAGTCTTCCAAGGGGATGGTGCCCACACGGACTCCCCAAATGGCGTTGGGGTTGTAGTGTATGGTGGGTAATCTAGTGTAAATTCCATTGACGAGTAAAAAGGTGCCCACACTTGATCCCATGGTCAACAGAATGTCTTGACGCTTCCAAAAATCGGGAACCAAGAGTCCCTGCAGTACCATAAACACCGCCACCGAAAACATGGCTAGAAAGGTGTAATGTTTTTTTCGAAAGGCGTAGGCTAGGCTCATGAAGACCCCGGCCAGCACGAAGCTCATCCAGCGCGGTACGAAACTCACCATAGCCCGTCCAAAGTAAGCTCCAAACACCTCGAACAAAAACAATGACGCGTAAGGAACCGAAAGGAAGAATAACCATTCCCCAGCGGGTAAATCAAAAAGCCTCCACATGCCCGTCCATTCGGGGTTGAATTTCCAATCTCCCAAGCGAACCACCCAGGCATCCCAGGCAATGTAGATGGCACCTACCACCACGGTGGCAACCAACACGGGAAGGATGTTGCCAATGAAGAAAACTTTTTGATCAAAACTCAAGGCGAGGGGACCAATGATGATGCCCAAACCAATCAACGAATAGATGTGCTTTTTGATACTCTTACCCTCCCAAGGTTTAATCGATTTAACAGAAAGGTCCACATGACCCTAAATTTAGAAGGCTTGACCTGACGCTGGAAAACAATGAAGGGATTTTTTTGGATGGTTTCAACGGTCCACACGTACATGTCGCTGGCGGTCATGATAGGCCACCGAAACGAAGGAGGCAAGTAGTGGTAGGACGACTCCGCCCCACGTTGCCACTGAAGATAGCGCTCAGTGTGGATGTCGATGAACTTTTGGAAGCTTGCTGGTTTTCTCTGGGCTTCTTCCAAGCTGATTTCCGTTAAGCCCGTGTCTTCCAAGGGCAAATAGCGCCTGCCTAAAACGCGACGGTCTTCGTCCATGTCACGGATGAAGTTGATGTATTGCATGGCGCGCCCCAAAAGTCTTGCCCCCTCAAAGGCAGCTACTGGAAGCTCGAGAATTTTTGCCATGTAGAGACCGATCACTTCAGCCGAACCGTAGATGTAATCCAAAGTTTCTTGAAGGTTGTTGTACTCTTTCTTGGATAGGTCCCACTCCATGCTTCTTAAAAAAGCCTCGGTCCATTGCGGTTCAAAACCACGTTTTTTAGCCAAGTTCGCCATGCCCTCCACCACGGGATTGTTGGTCGGAAGACCCTGGCTGGCCTTCTTCCATTCCTCCTTGAATTGATAGAAGCCTGCCGGATCAGCAGGCACCTTATCAACAAAGTCATCGGCCACCCGAACAAAGGCATAGAGCGTGAAAACCTCTTCCCGCTTGTCGGGTGGAAAAAATCGGCTAGAGTTGTAATAAGTTTTGCTAGCCTTCTTGAAAATTTCCTCGTTTACTTTTTTCTGGTCCATCGCTTCTTGATGTCCTCCGCCACTAACTCAGCAGAAATCAAGGTCATCGGTACTCCAACCCCCGGGTGGGTAAACTGTCCGGTGTAGTAAAGATTGGGGAGTTTGCGACTTCGGATCTTCGGTCTAAAAACTGCCGTTTGAAACAAGGTATGGGCTAAACCCAAGGCTGTCCCTTGATAGGCATGGTAATCTTTTTCAAAGTCTGAAGGTCCATAAATTCGAAGCACCTCGATGTTCTCTTTGAGTTTCACCCCCGATGTTTTTTCAACGTGATCGAGTATCTTTTCTGCATAACGCTTTTTGAAGTCGTCGGAATCTTTTAACCCACTTGCCACTGGCACTAAAATGAAAATGTTCTCGCAACCAGGGGGGGCCATGCTCTCGTCGGTTTTGGTAATGGCACTCATGTAATACGAGGGATTTTCAGGCCAGGCGATGTTTTTGAAAATTTGATCAAAATGCTCTCCCCAGTTTTGAGCAAAATAGAGATTGTGGTGTTCTAGGTCGTTGAGTTTTTTGTTTACACCTACATAGAGGATGAACATGCTAGGAGCCATGATGCGACTCTTCCAATAGCCCTCTGGATAGCTTTGATATTCAGGTGCGAGGAGTTGGGTTTCACCCCAATGGTAATCACCACTATTGACCACCAAGTCAGCTTCGATAAATTCACCCCCTGCCATCACTCCTACCGCACGATTGTTCTTGACCACGATGCTAGTCACGTCAGTATCCAATCGAAGATTTCCTCCCAACTCTTGATATAACCGAACCATTCCCTGAGCCACCCCGTTCAGACCACCTTTAGGAAAGTAAACTCCTAAATTTAGATCAACGTGACTCATGATGCTGTAAAGGGCTGGCGCCTCATCGGGGCTTGTTCCTAAAAAGACCATCGTATATTCCAGAATTTTTTTTGAACGATGGTTCTTAAAAAACTTACTCAGGTGCTTCTCCAAGCTTGAAAAAAGGTCCAGCTTCAACCCCTCGGTTAAAATTTTTTGATTAAAAAACTGAAACAAATTGGTGTAGTTTTTGTAGACGAATTCGTTCATGGCTGTTTTGTACTTGTATTCAGCCGATTTCAAAAACGCTTGCAAGTTTTTTGCCCCACCCACTTCGAACTGTTCAAAAAGTTGGTAGGTTTTTTCAATGTCGGCGGTTACCAAAACCGGGGCCTCGTTTTCGTAAAAAATTTTATATTGGGGGTCTAATTTTTTGAGGTTGTAATAATTTTCACTCTTTTTTCCTAAAAGATTGAAATATCGCTCAAATACTTCGGGCATGAGGTACCAGCTGGGACCCATGTCAAAACTGTACCCTTTCTCCTTCCATAGGCGGGCACGCCCCCCTATTTCTTTATTCTTTTCAACAAGAGTAACATCCCAGCCTTCTTTACGCAGTAGACTTGCCACCGATATACCAGCAAAGCCTGCGCCGATCACAATCGCGCGCATTTATTGTCCTCCTTGAGCTCAAACGATAAACAATTCAAAAATAACATAGATTAACGCTCCTGGCAAAATTTTGTTATACTGTCTTGGGAGACCGAATGGAACTATCGCTCATTGAACAAAATCTTAATTTTATTAAGAATTTGCCCGACTGGGCCAAGGAACTTTCGCTAAAGTACCTTTCAAAAACCACCAACCTATACATCATCCACGGCAACATCTTTGATCTCTTGCCCCACCAAAATCATGCAAATGAATTTACCTTTGGAAAAATTCAAAACTACATTGCCGAATATATTTTTGAATCACGGCACGTCATCTTGTTTTTTGATCGATCGAGTGGCATCACCTTCCTTAACCTTGCCATGAAAGACGCCTACCTCAACACCTTGCGTAAGGCATATCCCCAAATAGACCCGAGTGAGTTTTTAAGTACCAACCCGCTCAAAGCGTTTTATTACATTGAAAAATTTGTGTATCGTCACGCTTCTTCGCACGAACGAATTGTGCTCATCGTAGACTACGCGGAAACCATTGTTCCCAATGTGGACTTGGGCCACCTCAATGAAGATGATCGAACCAATTATGTAACCCTTCAGCGTTGGTGCCGTGATCCCGTTTTCACCCAGGGAGACGTGTCGGTTATTCTTTTGACTGAAAACCTCACCGACCTCTTACCCCGAATGGTCAACAGCCCTGGAACTTTCACCGTTCGCGTTCCCCTTCCCGACCTTGACACTCGACGTGCCTTCCTCCAATTTAAAAACAAATCGTTGAAATTGCGCTTTGATGCTAATTCCAGTCTAGAGTCCATGGCTGTCACCACCGCTGGGCTAAACTTGATGAATCTCAACCAAATTTGTGAACTCAGTGTCCAAGAAAACAAACCCATATCAGTGGCCTACCTTCAACAACGAAAAAAAGAAATGATCGAAAACGAAAGCGGGGGACTGCTGGAATTTTTGGAAAGCCCTTACAACCTGTCCATGGTGAGTGGCCACGAGTTTGTTAAGAGGCGGTTCAAAAATGCCGCCAAAGCCATCAAGCAGGGACGCCTCGATGTTCTCCCCATGGGCTACTTGATTTCGGGACCCGTGGGAACCGGAAAAAGTTTTATGGTCAGTGCCTTTACCGGTGAAATTGGTATTCCCATGGTGAGCTTCAAAAATTTTCGCTCCAAGTGGCAGGGTGTTACCGAGAGTAACCTAGAAAAAATTTTGAATATCTTACGTGCCATGGCCCCCGTGGGCGTGATGATTGATGAAGCCGATGCGTTTTTGGGTGATCGCGATCAAGAGGGGGACTCGGGAACGTCCAATCGAATCTTTGCCCAAATTGCGAGCTTCATGGGGAATACCCTGTATCGCGGAAAAATCATCTGGTTTTTGATCACTTGTCGCCCAGACCTCTTGCCCATCGACATCAAACGACAAGGACGAGCTGAAGAACATCTGGCCCTCTTCTATCCCGAAACCCTCGAAGAAAAAGAAGACCTCTTCAAGGTCTTGGTTCGTAAACTAGACCTCAAAATACGAGACTTTCCGATTACTAACCTCCTCAAAAAATTCAAGCACGAATTTAGTGGAGCCGACCTCGAAAGCATTCTTATTCGGGCAAAGTTTCATGCCACCATGGAAGGACGCACCATTCTGACCCAACAAGATTTGGAACAAACCCTTCAGGATTTTGTGCCCCCCTCCTATCCGCATGAAATTGAGCTCCAAAACTTGGTGGCGGTGTTGGAGTGCACCAGCCGTGAAATGGTGCCCGCTCGGTTTCAAAACCTGGATCGAACTCGCCTCATTCAGCAAATTACCGAACTCAAAACCTTGTTAGGTGAGCATCTTTGACGTAAATTATAAGGTGAGAAAAAAGAAAAAAGGAGTATGTCCATGCCCCGTCTACAAAAACCGGAATGCCTGTTGAATGCTTTCGTCTACCGTAAGTGGGAATTTGTTCGAGCCACTCGGAAATATTTGGGTGATATGATTTTGGAAATCTATAAAAATCACGATTAC
>Ga0272446_1007758_pt1 | contig 10552 bp, 9 predicted proteins | sample YNPCB0061_FD_194587 | JGI IMG/M metagenome (GOLD analysis project Ga0272446, IMG submission 194587) | Hot spring microbial mat communities from Yellowstone National Park, WY, United States - YNP-CB-006-1 | ecosystem: Environmental > Aquatic > Thermal springs > Hot (42-90C) > Sediment | place... | reverse complement strand
CAACAAGCACGGGGAGTCCATGTATCCCGACGCTGACGCTTTGCATACAGCGCGGGACTTATAGCTCCCCGTACCCCTCATTAGTTAACTTCCGTGCTTGACAATAGGATCGAGGAGGATAGATTGGTTGGGCAACAGCGCCAGATTGCCCGTGACATGAAACTGCCCTAGGCCAAAATCACTGACTGTCGTTCCCGAATCCCGTAACCACAGTGGTGCTCGCCATTCGCCATCCAGTGATGCCGCTCTACAGTACAGTCCGGCAAGGCCAGGGCAAACATCTCCAACTCATGGCCACAGACACTGGGAAAGGACTCGGCAATATCTGCAATGGCACAGTGATACTCAGTCAAGAGATAGCCTTCCCTGGGGTCATCCATAGGGCGAAACTCCGCCAGATACCCCTCCTGCCGTCGCAGCGCCACCAGTTTTTCCAGGCGCTCCGCCAAAGATCCCGAACCCAACTGCTGCCGATAGGCCAGGCCCCGCCGTTGCCATTGTTGCTGTAGGATTTCTTGGACTTGCTCCCGCCCCAAGGTGGCTTCTAAAGTGCCCAGCAAATCCGTGGCAAAGTGGTTGTAGCCATCCCCGAATTGTTTTTCCCCGGCAGGACTGAGAAAGTAACGGTGCTGGGGCCGCCCCATGCCCACCACCACCGCCTCAAACGCGATCCAGCCCTCCGTGTGCAGATCCTTGAGATGTCGCCGAACCGCTTGCTTACTGATCTCCAGTGCCTGGGCTAACTCCTGGGCTGTCCCCTGCCCGTGCCTACGCAAATAATGCAAAATCGCTGCCTTACTCCGCTGGGGATCCCTAGTCAGAGGTGCAGCCAACGCCGAAATGGACATGGGAAAAATCCCTTTGACAACGGTGTTGTTGCTAAAGTAACCTGAAAGCACGCTAAACAACAAGTCTGTTGCTTTAGTCTCCCTTACCCTTTGAGATCTTATGTCTGCCACTACCCTAGAAAGCACCTTAGAAAGCTTGGTCAGTCAGCCCTACCGCTACGGCTTCGTCACCCCGATTGAATCGGAAACCTTGGGGCGGGGCTTGAATGAAGAGGTGATCCGGTTGATCTCCGCCAAGAAAAATGAGCCAGACTTCATGCTCGCCTTTCGTTTGCGGGCCTATCGGCAGTGGCTGAAAATGAAAGAACCCACCTGGGCGGCTGTCACCTACCCCCCCATTGACTACCAAGACATTATCTATTACTCCGCCCCCAAAGTTCAGAAACCTAAGCTTGAGAGTTTGGAGGATGTCGATCCGGTTTTGCTAGAAACCTTTGAGAAACTCGGGATCCCCCTCTCGGAGCAAAAGCGGCTGTCTAACGTGGCAGTGGATGCTGTTTTTGATAGTGTTTCTATTGCCACCACGTTTCGGGAAAAGTTGGCTAAATATGGGGTGATTTTCTGCTCCATGACGGAAGCTATTCATGAGTATCCTGAGTTGGTGGAAAAGTATTTGGGCAGTGTGGTTCCTGTTGGGGATAATTATTTTGCAGCGCTGAATTCTGCTGTTTTTAGTGATGGCTCCTTTGTTTATATTCCCAAGGGTGTGAAGTGCCCAATGGAACTCTCCACTTATTTTCGCATCAATAACGGCGAATCAGGGCAGTTTGAACGTACCTTGATCATTGCGGAAGAGGGCAGCTCGGTCTCCTATTTAGAAGGCTGCACGGCTCCTATGTTTGATACCAATCAACTCCATGCTGCTGTGGTGGAGTTGGTTGCCCTTGATCACGCTGAGATTAAATATTCTACGGTGCAGAATTGGTATGCCGGCGATGAAAATGGTGTCGGTGGGATCTACAATTTTGTTACTAAGCGGGGCTTGTGCCAGGGCGTCGAATCCAGGATTTCTTGGACACAGGTAGAAACGGGATCCGCTATCACCTGGAAATATCCCAGTTGTGTTTTGGTGGGTGAGGGATCTGTCGGTGAATTTTATTCTGTGGCGTTGACCAATCACTATCAGCAAGCAGATACAGGCACCAAGATGATTCATGTGGGTAAAAACACCCGCAGTCGCATTGTTTCTAAGGGGATTTCTGCGGGACATTCTCGCAATAGCTACCGGGGTCTAGTCAAAATCCATCCCAAGGCGGTAGGCGCTCGGAATTATTCTCAATGTGACTCCATGTTGATTGGGCATCACTCCAGTGCGAATACATTCCCCTATATTCAAGTTCAAAATTCCACTGCTGTTGTAGAACATGAAGCCACGACCTCTAAGATTGGAGAAGAACAGCTTTTCTATTTTCAATCTCGGGGGATTGGGGCTGAAGAAGCGATTGGGATGATGATCAGCGGTTTTTGCCGAGATGTTTTTAATCAATTGCCCATGGAATTTGCAGTGGAAGCAGATCGTCTCCTCAGCTTAAAGCTGGACGGGAGTGTGGGTTAACAAACCTTCACCCTCCTCTCTGGGAGCAGGTGAGGGGAATCTCAATGACGCAAGTCTTGACCGGAGCCGTAGCGCCATTGCTGGTGTCGTTGCTGCCAGTGATAGTTTTGGGTGGGGATGGGAAGGTGGTGAAGTAAAGAAAAAATCCCCAGGGCGGTACAGTCTCGAATCCACGGGAGGAGGGATCCCAGACCCAACTGGGGGATAAGACGAGCCACCAAGCCTGGGTGTCGGGCTGTGACGGCAGCGAGGGTTGTGAGGAGGGGAGCCAATTGGATCACATCCTGCAAAAAGGGTTTGAGGGTGTCTTCTCCTAGGTCTGCCATGGTGGCAAAGACCACGCGCAGGAGCTGGTTAATCTGATCGGGATCGTAGGGCTGATCGATCGGGACGCGCATGGCCTGTTGAAAGAGCCAGGTGACTGACAGGTTGGGTTGGTAGGGTTGCAAGAGTTTTAGGGATCCCCCATCGAGGGCATCGGCTTGGAGGGCTTGATGGATCCCGGTGGTGAGTCTTTTTAGGTGCCGGCACATGGCGCCAAAGCCGCCAAAACTGAGGGGGGACTGCTGCCCGCTGCTGTCGCCAACAAAGAGAATGCGATCGCCCAAGCCTGCTAAAGGACTGTGACGGTAAGCCGGGAAACACCCTGCCAGGAAGCGCTGCCACTTGAGTTCTTGCCAGGTTACTCCTTGGTAGTCGGGCAGCCAACGATGGTAGAGCGATAGGAGGTCGTAGATAGAAAGGTGGCGGGGATCGGGATCCAGGTAGGTGAAGAGATAGGTTGTGCGCCCATCCCGGGCAGGAAAGGCTTCCCAAAAAGGCTGGCAGTGCTGCTCAATAGGCGTGAAGGTGTAGAGTATATCTCCTGTTTCGTTGGTGGGGATCCCCTGAGCGCATCCCCCCACCACCAAGCAGACCCCCTCTGGTGGGGATCCCCCTCTGGCTTGGGCGACTATGGGGGAGCGGTGGCCCATGGCATCGATCAGGAGGCGGGCGGTGGCGACTGTGCCGGTGGAGCTATGAACCTGGATGCCATCTGCATAGACGGTGATGTGACTGAGGGGAGTTTGTTCGGCGATCTGCCCCCCCCAAGCCAAAAACTTCGCCTTCACCTGAGTGATGAGGGCAACGGGGTCTACGCCCACATTCAGGACATCTCGCACCCACAGGGGATCCCCGCCGGCAAATTGCACCCGTCCTGGGTTGTACTCACTGGCGATGATGGATGCCAAGTCCGTCAGTAACTCTAGATCCAAAAAAACCTGGAGTTCAGCACGAGAGATATTCCACTCCTGTTCTCGGCCGCGCACGATGCCCCGCTCCCACAGAATCACCCGCCAGCCTTGTTGGGCCAGCACGGCTCCCACCAAGATCCCTAAGGTTCCCCCAATCAGGAGCACATCGGCATCGAGGGATCCCAAAGCCCCTTGGCGCCAGGAAACCACGGGATCTGTGGGTTTGGGAAAGCGCAGTTCCTGCCAAAACTGTTGGGTACTGGCGAGGATGTGGGCAGTGGCAGGGGGTAACCCCAGGAGAAGATCGGGGGCGACATTCATCGGGAGAAGGGAGAAGGACTGTCTATCATCATGGCTTAGACCCAGTCAGAGGTTGGGGTGTGGTGATAGAGCTCTTTATTGTCCCAGGGTTTTCTCAGGCGGGCCAGGGCGCTGTGCTCTGCCATGAGCAAATCGCAATTGATTTATTAACCCTTTTAGGGGATCCCGACGCGGATGGCTTGCACGGGACAGGTGGGAATGCACTGTTCACACATGACACAGCGATTGCGGAAATACTGCAACTGCCAAGTGGGTGCCTGAATCTGTAGCGCCTCGGTGGGGCAGACCCCCGTACACAACCCGCAGTCCACACAGAGATTCCGATCGATTTCTAGTTGCTGTTGCTCCAGCACCTCGATGCCCTGTTGCCGCGTCCATTCCAAGCTGGCTTCCACTTGATCAATGTCGCCGGAAAGCTCCACCACCAACGATCCCACTTCATCAGGGGCGACTCTAGCGCGGAGGATATTGGCAGCCACATCAAAGTCTTTGGCCAAACGATAGGTAAGGGGCACATTCACCAAGTGGGGCGGAAACACCAAGGTGACTCGTTTACGCATAGTTAATTAGGAGGAGCGAGGGAGGGGCTTTTTCCATGATCGGGGATCCCAGCCATCAACGTCCCCAGGGTGGCCAAACTCACCAGGGATCCCGGTGGATTGGGGAGTTCGCCGGTAATCTGTCCTTGGTGCATCACCAAAATCCGATCCGCCAGGCTGATCACTTCATTCAAATCTGCCGAGACCAACAAAACGGCCATACCCTGATCCCGGGCTTGCACCATAGAGGCGTGGATGGCTTCCACAGCACCAATGTCTACCCCCCGGGTTGGCTGGGCAGCAATCAAGAGTTTGGGCTGTCGGGTTAACTCCCGCCCCACAATCAATTTTTGGGCATTGCCGCCGGAATAGCGCCGTGCCGTCACCGTGAGACTGCGGGGGCGGACATCAAAGCGCTCCACGAGATCCTGGGCATGGGACTGTAATGCCCGATCCTGCAGGATCCCCAGCCAACCCCGAAAGGGGCATTGATCCTGATCCCCCAGAATGCCATTTTCCTTGGTGATGAAATCCAGCACTACCCCGCGAGTGCTGCGGTCTTCGGGAATATGGCTCACCCCCCAGCGGCGCACCGCCCGGGCTTGACAGGGTAAGGCTTGCCCTTGGTAGCAGATTGTCCCTCGGTAGGCACGCAATCCCGTGATCGCCTCGATCAATTCTGTTTGCCCGTTTCCCTCCACCCCAGCAATGCCAACAATTTCTCCCGCCGCTACAGCAAAACTCACCCCCCGCACCCACTCCCCCACCCTCACCTCCTCCAGAGTCAGCACCGGGGATCCCGGTTGAGCAGGGGTTCGAGCCACCGTCAGCACCACTGGGCGCCCCACCATCCATGTGGCCAGGGCTTGGGGATCCGTTTCGGCAGCCGCCACCGTTGTCACCACCCGCCCATCTCGGATCACGGTAATGCGATCAGCGATGTGCATCACCTCATCGAGTTTGTGACTAATAAAGATCACGGCTCCCCCCTGCTGGGCAAACCGGCGCAAAAAAGCACATAACTCCTGGGCTTCCCCTGGGGTGAGAACCGCCGTTGGCTCATCGAGGATCAAAATCTGGGCCTGACGGTAAAGAGCCTTGAGAATCTCCACCCGCTGCCGCACCCCCACGGGCAAATCCTGGATGCGAGCCTGTACATCCACAACAAACCCCAGTTCTTGTTGCAAGGCTGTGACTCGGGCTATGGCCTCGTGACGGCGAATCATGCCCCGCTGGTGGGGCTCTAACCCCACGATCACGTTTTCCCACACCGTCAGGGGATCCACCAACATAAAGTGCTGATGCACCATGCCAATGCCCAAGCGAATCGCATCTGTGGGACTGTGGATCTGGACTGGCTGCCCATGCACCCAAATTTCCCCTTGATCCGGCTGCACCATGCCATAGAGAATTTTCATCAGGGTGGACTTGCCAGCACCGTTTTCACCCACCAAGGCTAAAATCTCCCCAGGATAGACCGTTAGGTCAATGTGATCATTAGCGACCACCAAGGGATAGCGCTTCGTGATGCCTTTCAGTTCAATGGCCGCAGACATGGCTCAATAACCAGGGGGGATTCGGGATCCCGATATTATGGCAGACTATACCCTGCGTATTGCTGATCTTCCCAGTCAGGATCGCCCTAGAGAACGGCTCCTGTCCCAAGGATCCCGCACCCTAGCGAATGCGGAGTTACTGGCGATTTTATTGGGCACAGGTCAAGGCCCCGGCAAGCTTTCTGCCTTGGGCTTGGGACAACTGCTCCTCAGCCAACTCAGCGCCTACGATGGGGATCCCCTCAATCATTTGCGGGAAATTGAGGCTTCAGAACTCCTGAGGGTGGCTGGCATTGGCCCGGCGAAAGCGGCAACAATCTTAGCGGCCCTGGAATTGGGGCGACGGGTGTATTTAGCCCGCCCGCCGGAGCGGAGTTTGATTGATTCTCCAGCGGCAGCCGCGGCTGTTCTCAGTGGGGAGATGATGTGGGCCAGCCAGGAACATTTCGCCGTGGTACTCCTGGATGTGAAAAACCGCCTGATTGGGCAGCACATTGTCACCAAAGGTCTGGCCTCCGAGACCTTATCTCACCCCAGAGAAACCTTTCGCATGGCCGTGCGCCAGGGAGCCAGCCGGATCTTGGTTGCCCATAACCATCCCAGTGGGGATTTGCAGCCCAGTTCCAGTGACTTACACCTGACAGCCCAACTCCTCCAAGCCGGACAAATTATGGGGATCCCGGTTTTGGATCATGTGATTTTGGGGGGGGGAAGCTTTTGCAGCCTACGGGAACAGACTGGATTGTGGCAGCAGTACCCCCAGTCGGACTGATCACATAAACTAGGGGATCCCGAAGCGCTATGCTGAACGATAGATCCCAAACCTTGCTACTCTCTGGTCATGAACCTACCTGTGCTCGCCGACCTCTCCGCTCACTGGCTTGTGCATCCTCTCTTAGCGCTCTATATTGTTCTGTTTGTGGTGCGGATTTTTTTATCCTGGTATCCCCAACTAGACACCAGCCATTTTCCCTACCGACCGGTGGTGGCCTTGACTGAGTTTATCTTGGCCCCGACACGGCGCCTGATTCCGCCCTTGGGGGGGGTAGACATGACCCCAGTAGTTTGGGTGGGGATTGCCTCCTTGCTGCGGGAACTTTTGGTGGGACAACAGGGCCTGTTGACTATGGCTGCTCATCTGACCCCACCTCTGACCTAAGGGCGATTCAAGTCTTTCTCACATCCTTGCCACGGCTGGAACCGAGACAGATGAATGTCTTTTATTCCTACCGAGGCCTCATCTCCTCAGCCAGTTTCAGCTAGGCTAACAAACAGCAGCTTTGGGGATCCCGATGGCAACCAACGATCGGTTTCGGCGGGAGGTAGCAGCGGCTTTGGATCTGTGGGTCTCCGAGGACTTGATTACCCCAGAACAACGGCAGCGCCTACGGGAGTACTACCACCTGGATCAGTTGGAGCAGCGGGCGGGGGGAGCCTTTGCCCTGATTTTGTTGGTGCTGGGGGGGATCCTGATTGGGCTGGGGGTAATTAGCTTCGTGGCGGCCAACTGGAGCCTGATTCCCCGTAGTGTGCGAGCACTGGTGGCCCTGGGATTGATGATCGGCTTGCAGGTGGCGGGTTACCGCTTGCTGTCGAGTCCTCGGGCCCGCTTGGGAACAGCGTTGCTGGTGATGGGGGAACTCTGCCTGGGAGCCAGTATTGGTCTGATGGCCCAATGGTTCCAGGTGAGTGGCAGTCTGGATGGACTGTTTGCCTCTTGGGGACTGGGGGTGCTGGCGGTGGCCTATGGGCTGCGGCATACTCCCTCCGGTGTCTTGGCTTTGCTGCTGTTGATGCCGGGCTATTTCACCGGGTTTTCCTACCGAGAAATTTGGTTTTATCAGCCGGCTCTTTTGCCCTGGCTCACCTTGGGGTTGTGTTTGCCCCTGGCCTATTGGTGTCGCTCTCGCCTGATCTGGTTTCTGGGGATCCTGCTTTTGGCGGCCGCCTGTGGTGGGGTGGTGTCCGGCAGTCAGCATATCGCTTGGGGGATCCATCTGTTTATTGCTTTGGCATGGGGTTGGGCCGGCTGGCACCAACACTGGTTACCCTGGCTGCACCTGCAGTTGCGATCAGGTTCTGGTGGGGATGGGGATCCGGATGAGGAGCTGGGATTGGATTTTGTGCCCAGCACGGTTTTTATCACTGCCAGTCTGTTATTGACCTCCCTCTATTTTTGGAGTTTTTGGTCAACCTGGCGCTGGTACGAAGTCGTGGTACCCACCTTGGATCTTCCCAGGGTCTTAAGTCTTTGGGGACTGGTTTTTCTCACCGTCACCCTGTGGATCGGCAATGCCCAACGGATGGTGGGATCCCTGGGTACAGAGCCGGTGTGGCAAAGACTGCAGCGGGGACTGCAACTCAGTTGGGGGCTAATGGCGGTGCTGACGGGGCTAGGGATGGTCTGGAAATCTATTTCCCTGGTGATCCTGTGGGCAAGTGCTGTAGCCATGGCCTTGGGTGGGATTGTTTTGATTGCTGTGGTTTGGTGGCAACAGCAGCGGGCCCAGGAACGCAATTGGTGGCGGAGTCAATCCCTGCTGGCGTTTGCGTGGTTGACTCTGGTGATCGCCTTGGGCACGGGATCCCAGTGGGGCATGACGGTAATTTGGGTGAATTTAGCCTTGATCCTGGCGAGTGGGGCCCTGATCTGGCAGGGCTTGGTGCGGGCGAGTCGGTGGCGTTTTTGGCTGGGATTGGTGTTTCTCTCGTTGACAGTGCTCACCCGCTTTTTTGAGTATGAGACGGGCTTGCTGCTGAAATCCTTGGCCCTGGTGTTCTGTGGTGTGGGGGTGATAGTAGCGGGTCTGCGCTTTGAACGCACTTTGCGGGATAAGGGGATAATGGGTCAGGAACTTGCGTGAGAATAGTATGTCCTACGATGCCCTCAGACAGGAACGCATCCAGAAGGTGGCTGAACTGCGTGCCCTGGGCATTGAACCCTATGCTTATGACTTTCGGGTCACCCACAAAGCCGCTCCCTTGCAAACAGCCTATCGGGATCTGCCCCCAGGGGGAACGGTGGCTGAGACGGTGCGGGTGGCTGGCCGGATCATGACTCGGCGGGTGTTGGGCAAGCTGGCCTTTTTTACTCTCCAGGATGATTCCGGGACGATTCAGCTTTATCTGGACAAAAAACACCTCACAGAAACCATGGGGGAGAATGCTTTTAAGATTCTTGATAAATTGGTGGACAGTGGCGATTGGCTGGGGGTGGTGGGTACCCTCAAGCGCACTGAAAAGGGAGAACTCTCCGTCTTGGTGGATCACTATCAGATCTTGACCAAAGCCATCGCGCCCCTACCGGACAAATGGCACGGCCTCAAGGATGTGGAAAAGCGCTACCGGCAGCGGTATGTAGATCTGATCGTCAATCCAGAGGTGCGGGATACCTTCCGCCGTCGCGCCACGATCATCCAATCCCTGCGGCATACCCTAGAGGAACAGGGCTTTTTGGAAATGGAAACCCCAGTCCTACAAGGGATCCCTGGTGGGGCGGAAGCCAGACCCTTTGTCACCCATCACCATGCCTTGGATGCGGATTTTTATCTCAGGATTGCCACAGAGCTGGCCCTAAAACGATTGGTGGTGGGGGGCTTTGACCGAGTGTATGAGCTGGGACGGGTGTTTCGCAACGAGGGCATTTCCACCCGCCATAACCCAGAATTTACCTCATTGGAGGTCTATCAAGCCTACACCGACTACTACGGCATGATGACCTTGACGGAAACCTTGGTCATACGGGCGGCAGAACGGGTGTGCGGCACCCTACAGATCACCTATCAGGGAGAAGCAATTGATCTCACTCCCCCGTGGCGGCGGGTGACCATGCAGGATGTGGTGCGGGAGGTAACAGGGCTGGACTCTGGGGCGTGGTCGGATCTGGAGATGGCCAAGCAGGCAGCGGCCCCTTTAGGGATCCCGGATTTAGGGGCTGTGGATAGCCTGGGGGGGCTGTTGATTGCCATTTTTGAGCATTGCTGTGAGCAGACCCTGCGCCAGCCCACCTTTGTTCTGGACTATCCCGTGGAAAATTCCCCCTTGACCCGTCCCCATCGCGCCAAACCCGGCTTGGTGGAGCGGTTTGAATTGTTTGTGGTGGGGCGGGAACTGGCCAATAGCTATTCCGAGTTGACCGACCCAGTCGATCAACGGCAGCGTCTCCTCCGCCAGGCAGAACGCAAAGCCGCTGGGGATGAAGAAGCCCATTTTTTTGACGAAGACTTTGTCACTGCCCTGGAATATGGCTTGCCACCCACAGGAGGAATGGGCATGGGGATTGACCGTTTGGTGATGCTGCTCACGGATGCCCCCAGTATTCGCGATGTGATTGCCTTTCCTTTGCTCAAGCCGGAAACTTGACGCTCCAGGGAAACCACAGTAGGGTAGTTAATGCTCTGACTGCGGATGTGGCGGAATTGGTATACGCGCACGTTTGAGGGGCGTGTGGGCAACCTTGCGAGTTCGAGTCTCGCCATCCGCATAGATTCACCCTCTC
>Ga0272446_1007757_pt1 | contig 10553 bp, 10 predicted proteins | sample YNPCB0061_FD_194587 | JGI IMG/M metagenome (GOLD analysis project Ga0272446, IMG submission 194587) | Hot spring microbial mat communities from Yellowstone National Park, WY, United States - YNP-CB-006-1 | ecosystem: Environmental > Aquatic > Thermal springs > Hot (42-90C) > Sediment | place... | reverse complement strand
TCCATCGTTCCAAACGGTACGGGCATCCCTTGTCCGTCATCATGATGGATATCGATGACTTCAAACGGGTGAACGATGAGTATGGTCATCGAGCCGGGGATCGGGTCCTGCAGGCTATGGGTCAGAAAATCCAGTCCCTCATCCGGGCTTCTGACATTGCGGGGCGGTACGGAGGGGAGGAGTTTATGATCGTTCTTCCCGAGACGACCCTCGAGAATGCAGTGAAAGCGGGTGAAAAGATCCGTACGGCAATATCTGCAAAACGACTGGATGGAGTTCAAAAGCCTATTACCGTTTCCCTAGGGGTAACTCAGTATAAAGAGGGAGAGTCGGCGGAAACATTGGTGAATCGAGCCGATGCGCTACTCTATCGGGCAAAGATGAACGGAAAAAATCGAGTGGAGTATGGTACGTAATCAAGTCCTCTTCATAACTGGTAATAAAAAAGCGCCTTTTCCGAACAGTAAGGCGCCTGATTTTTCTGCGGCGAAGAGGACTTGCCTTTCGCGCTTCGACCTCCTGTCTCAGCGCTCCAGGCCGCCTCGATCGCTGGCGCACGACATCCTGTCGTGCTTCCGCCGCTATCGCGGCGCGCTCCCTCGGTTCAAGTCCTCTTCGGAATTAGAAAATAAAAAAGCGCCTTTCCCGCATTAAAAGGCGCTTTGTCTTACTGCGGCGAAGAGGACTTGAACCTCCATGAGCGAACGCTCGCCAGCCCCTCAAGCTGGTGTGTCTACCAATTTCACCATCGCCGCATGCTACGGAAGAACCTGATTCTTCCTGAGTGGGCATATTCTATAAAAGGGGGCGCTGGTTTGTCAACAGGTTCGGTTCTGTTTCAGTAATTCTAATTTTACTCAGTAGCCATGAGGCGGGCGTGAGAGAATTGCTGGTACTTTTCCTATTGACCCCTTCCTATCCTGGAAGGTATGATAGTTCCTATCGAAGGTACTCCCACGGTGGTCGTAGTTCCCACCTAAAAAAACATAGGAGCCGCACATGAATACTTCCGATTCCTTCGCCGGGGACCTGACGATCCTCGGGAAAAAAGCCCAGCCCAGCAAAAAACTGGAAGCCTTTCCCAACAGGAACCCGGGGCGCTACTACAAGGTGATTCTCGAAACTGAAGAGTTCACCTGCTTATGTCCCATCACGGGTCAGCCGGATTTTGCAAAGATACGGATCGAGTATGTTCCCGATAGTAAGATCGTGGAATCCAAATCCCTGAAGCTGTACCTGTGGTCCTACCGAAACGAGGGAGCCTTTCACGAGCATGTGGTGAATACGATCCTGGATGATTTAGTTGCCCTACTGGACCCGCATTATATGAAAGTGAGCGGTGTATTCAACATAAGGGGAGGCATCGGGATCACCGTAGAATGCCAGCACGTGCGGACCCCTGCGGCGAGGGAGGCGATTCAATGACAAGACAGAGCAGGGGAGAGCCCTCCTTTCGGTACTTTACCTTAATTTCCTCATTGTTTGTCACTACCCTGATCGTTTCCAATATTGTAGCGGTGAAGCTGGTGAATCTTTGGGGATTCTACGTACCCGCTGCCATGGTTCTATTTCCCCTGGCCTATATCTTCGGAGATATCCTCACGGAGGTGTATGGATTCGCCCGGGCCAGGCAGGTCATTTGGTTGGGATTTTCCTGTAACTTGGTGGCAGTGCTCGCCATTCTACTCAGTGGGGCACTCCCGCCAGCCCCCTTCTGGCCTCCTGAAAACCAGAAGGCATGGGATACGATTCTGGGTTTCTCGCCCCGGCTACTCGTCGCTTCCTTTGTGGCCTACCTCTGTGGAGAGTTTCTCAATTCCTTCGTGCTGGCGAAACTGAAGGTAAGAACCAGGGGACGATTCCTCTGGCTAAGGACCATAGGGTCAACCATCGTGGGAGGCGGGGTGGATTCTTTGATATTCATCACCGTTGCCTTCTATGGGGTCATTCCCCTAAAGGGGATCGAGGAGGCGATCCTTTCCCAATGGTTCCTGAAAGTAGCCTACGAGATCGTAATAACTCCCTTGACCTATAGGATCGTTCGATTCCTCAAGCAGGCAGAAGAAATCGATCCATTCGACAAGGAAACGAACTTCTCACCCTTTTCCCTCGAGGTGTGAGGATTCTAGTTTGTCATCAATCTACTCTAGGTAAAACCCCTCGAAACTTTGCGGTTGATCCTACAGGGAATTATTTGGTCGTTGCCAATCAGGATAGTGATACGATCGTTACCTTTTCCATAGATACGAAAGACGGAAGACTTGCTGAAGCTATCTCTATAGAAATATCTACACCCGTTTGTGTTAAACTAGTAGAATATCTCTGCGGATAGTTGCAAAAATCTCCGATTTTTGTTATCTTTAACAACAAGATAACAGAATGGAGGAATAAAGCATGGCAGAAAAAACATTAACCGAAGAAGAAATTGCATTGTTTCTAGCTCAACAACCGAAAGACAAGCAAAAGGAACTGCTAAAGAAAGCGAACGCTTTACGAGGCAGAGAAACCAAGAAAGAAAAAACATTGCAAGGGGCTCTGGAGTTGTTGAAGCAATTCTCCTCCTTGAAGAAGGGAGACAAGGTAACCTTTCAGGGAGGAAGAGGTGGGTCAGGAACCGGTATTTTCCAATCCATCGATGTATACTGTAATATCCGGGTAGGAAACAAGATCAAGAAAGTTGCCCTTAGCAGCTTGAAGAAATAGGGATTTTACTAGCACAGTAAGGTCTTCGAAGTATCGAATTTCGAAGTATCGAATAATGTAAAAAAAAAAAGCGGCCGTTAAGGCCGCTTTATTAGTCACTCCCTAAAAACGTGCATAAGAAATAGTACGGTATTGAAACACTTATAGAAATACGCGTTTGATATGCCGCTCCAGCAAGTTTTCCTGTACGTTCTTTGCAATCACCTTTTCTGCAGCTTCCAACGCCTTGTAGTACCTGTCTCCTAGCTCAGCGGCAACTTTGTACCCTACATGGAGGAGTTGCCTGAAATGGGGATTGTAGTGAGGGTTACTCTGCACGTGCCTAAGGGTATCTGCGAATCGTTTTCCGTCCCACCTGGCTACCTGAGCCGGATCTGGAAGTTTCGACCGGTCGATATCGATTACACTTGCGTAGGGCGCACAGAGTTCATCGAACCGTCCATACGCCTGCCTATAGATCTCCTTGGCAATGGCGAGGCCTTCTCCTTCCCCCGCTGCCAGGCCAATGAGTTCCTCCAGCCATGTCGTTCCTGCTGTTTTCAGATGGAGGCCCGCCCCCGTACGTTTCAAAGCTTTCTGGATGGGCTCGTAGATAGAAAACTTGTCACTTCCCGAGTGCACACTGAGTTTCAAGTTAGAGGGCAGTCCGAACTCTTTCACGGCAAAGGCTACCACGGCGAGATCCTCGTTGAACTCTTTTTCGAACTGCTTCACGTCGCCTACATAGTCTATTCCCTTGTTGAACCGACCGGTAAACTTGGGAGCGATCGTCTGGGCGGGTATTCCCTCTCGGGCAATGGCGGAAAGAATGAAAAGCATTTCTACCGGCACCTGCGGAGCGTCTGTTTCGTCGATGGAGACTTCGGTGATAAAGTTTCCCTTTCCCTTTTTCGATTCGATGTGACGGTAGATCTTACCCGCCTCCTGAATGGCCAATAGATACTTTTCGGCCGTCTTTCGTACGGTTTCCTCGGTGATGGAAAGAGGTTTCTCGATTCCGGGAATGGAAAGACTGCCGAGTACGGATTTGTGGGCCTTCACGAAACTTTCGATATCCTTCCCCTGAGCCGATTTTCCCACGTAATCTGCCACATCGAGGGTGAAGAAGTCGCTGGAATCGAGGAAAAGGTCTACCGTTTTCAGACTGATGTGGTCCGCATCCACATAGTAACTATCCTTCCATCCCAAAGCGCCTACCGCTTCGTCCGCCTCCTTGCGGACCGTAGCCGGATCCGTGTGCACGATGGTGTGTTCCCGGTAGGATTTGTTCCACACAGGGACGAGGTGCACCCCAAGTTTCTTCGCCTCTACCAGCGCTCCCAGTTGAGCCTTTCCCTGCCGAGCGAAGCGATCTCCAATTCCAATGGAATATTTCTCTAACTGTCTCATCTTGTCTTCCTCCTCCAGTCAGTCTACGGGGATCCCAAAATAGTTCTTGGCATTGTTGAAGCAAATGTCTTCCACCATCCGCCCCAGCAGGTTCAAATCCTTCGGTGCTTCCCCTGTTTCGACCCAGTTCCCGAGGAGGTTACAGAGGATCCTTCGGAAGTACTCATGCCTCGGATAGGACATGAAACTGCGGGAATCCGTCAACATTCCTATAAACCTGGAAAGGAGTCCCATGTTGGCGAGAATCCGCATCTGCTGTTCCATCCCATCCTTCTGATCGTTGAACCACCAGGCTGAACCGAATTGCATTTTTCCCGGTATGCCGCCGCCTTGAAAATTCCCGATCATCGTGGCCAGGACTTCGTTATCGTTGGGGTTCAAGCTGTAGAGGATGGTTCGGGGTAATTGGTTCTGTGAATCCAACATATCCAGGAACTTCGAGAGGGGACGGGCAATGGGCAGGTCGGAGATGGAGTCGAACCCCGTATCCGGTCCTAGAAGCTTATACATCCGGGAGTTGTTGTTTCGTAGGGCTCCGATGTGGAGCTGCATCGTCCAGTTTCGTTTGGCGTTCATCCGTGCCACTTCGTAGAGGACTCCCGTGCGAATCAGGTTCGCTTCCTCCGGTGAAGGCTCATCACCGGAACGGACTTTCGTGAAAACCCTCTGTAACGCTTTTTCCTCTAAAGGTTCGGCTACAGGAACCAGGAGGGCATGGTCGGTCAATCGGCATCCAAGTTGGTGAAAGTACTGGTGTCTCTTATCGAGGGCATCGATTAAATCGGTGTAGGTTCGGATCTTCGTTCCTGAGGCCTTTTCCAGTACCTCCAGATAGGCATTGTACGCTTTGGGGTCGTCGCAGTTCATTGCCTTGTCGGGTCGGAAGGCGGGCAGCATCTTGGTTTTCATGGTAGAATCGGATGCTACCTGCTTATGGTAGGCAAGGTCATCTGCGGGATCGTCGGTGGTGCAAACCACCTTGACCCTGAATTTCTCCATGATCGCTTTGGGTCTGAACTCGGGTTTCTGGAGGAGGGAGTTCGCGTGTTCCCAGATCTCCCTCGCCGTTTCAGGCCGCAGGAGGACCCCCTCGATGCCAAAGTATCGTTTGAGTTCCAGGTGGGTCCAGTGGAATACCGGATTCCCAACGGTCTGGGGAACTACCTCTGCCCAGGCTAAAAACTTTTCCTCGTCCGAGGCATCTCCGGTGATGTATCGCTCTTCCACCCCTGCCGCTCGCATCAAGCGCCATTTGTAGTGATCCCCCCCTAGCCAGATTTCGGTGAGGTTCTTGAAATTCCTGTTCTCCGCTACCTGTTTGGGGGAAAGGTGGCAGTGATAGTCGAAAATTGGCATGTACTTGGCGTACGAATGGTACAAGATCCGGGCAGTCTCCGATTGGAGCAAAAAATCTTCATCCATGAAAACCATAGGTATCCTCCTCAAATGTTCTGTACAAGGTATCCCCCATCCACAGGCAGCGACACTCCCGTAATGAATCCCGATGCTGCATCGCTCATAAGAAAGATGGTGGCACCCGCAAGTTCTTCGTGCTTTCCAAATCTTCCAAAGGGAGTGTGGGCAATGACCGCTTTTCCGCGATCGGTCAGTTCACCGGTAGCTTCATCCTTGATCAAGAGAGCCTTGTTCTGGTGGCCGATGAAGAATCCGGGAGCAATGGCATTTACCCGTATCCCGTAAGGGGCGAACTCTTTTGCCGTAGCCATGGTAAGGTTCAACGTAGCCGATTTGGCCGCATCGTACGCCCAAACCCCCGAAAGGGGAACGTAGGATCCCATGGATGTCAGGTTGATGATGGTTCCTTTGATGTTTTTCTTGATCCAGTAAGCCGCAATGTACTTTGTGGGGATCACCAGCCCTGCCAGAAGGTTCATGTGGATCACTTCGTTGAACAGGGCGATGTCCACGTCCACGAAGGCGCTTTTGCCCTTGTTCCCTCCTGCGGCGTTGATCAAGCCGTTGGGTTCTCCCATTACCTCGATGGTTTTTTCGATGGCCCGCTGCACATCTTCCTCGATCCCAGTGTCTACCGTCACTCCGGAGACAGCTTCTGGTTTTCCCGTCTTTTCCGCCACCCTCTTCACCGCTTCCTCCACGGGGTGATGGGTGCCCCGGCCCCAGAGACAGACCTTGGCCCCTGCGCGGATCAGGGCATCCGTCATGGTACCCGCGATTACTCCCGCGCCTCCGGTGATGATCACCCTTTTTCCCGTAAGATTGAATAGATCTTCCACGTAAGACATAATTCCTCCCCGAAAAAGAGATTAACTGTGTATTACTTCACAAAAGTAGACGTCTGTCAACAGGAACTTCTACTGCCTTGGACTGCCCGCGCCTCGTCTACCGCCCCCTAGCATGTTTATAGGGAATGACTCTATTGTGGCGCTAAACCGGCCGTACCTGCCCTAAACCCCGCCTTCCCCATTCCCATGGACTGCCTATGCTAACGGGCTGGCCCCACTGTTCCTCGCGGAACTGCCCTTCTTGAAATGACCACGATCCACTATCCCCCTCTACTCAGGAGACAGAAGAATACTCTTCCAGAGCCTTTCTACCCTTTTCACTCAGTTGATAGACTCCACGCTCGATTCGTTGGAACCAACCGTAGTAATTCTTGAGTAGGATCGAGCCGGAGGTAGAGGCACATCCGAGAGTGCGGAGTTCACGAGGGGAAAGAGGACCATGCTCTTTTAGGCAACGGGCGATCCGCAAGGCCTCCTTTCTGTATGCGGTGAAAAGGGGCACTCTGGTGCAACCTCCCGTGTTCCGATTGACGCCCCTTTGTTCGATTTCCTGCAAAAAGAGGAGTTTTTCTTTCGAGGTTCGTCTGGCGACCTCTTTTCGCGGGAGGGCCACCTCCACTTCAGGATCCCTTCCATCCACGAACCGAACGAATAGAATCCCAATGGATAGACGGGAACATAGGGCACGTATGGTCTTCCATCTCCGGGGGTAGCGGCGAAAGTTTCGTATGGGCACGGCGATGTAGACTGCATCGGCAGCCCGTTGCCTTTCGAGAGCCTGGAGGATCACATCCAGGTTGAATCGCAGTTTGACTTCCACCACGAGGAGCATTCCTTCCTTGGTTGCAGAGATGTCACTGAGGACGACTTCCGCGTGTACCAGGTACCCGTGGTGGGTCAAGAACTTCTCTAGGGGTGGATACAGATCGATTTCCCGGAGTTCCGATTTCATTCTTCTATGAAAGTAGCAGAAAAACTCGAATTATTCCATCCTGAGGCAAAGAAGTAGCTTGAGTTGACGATCATTAAGCCCTATATTCTAAGAAGAGGTGCATATGGTGAAAAAAACGATTCCAGGGATCTTGGTCATCATCCTGTTGATTGCAATTCTAAGCACACCTCTCGTTGGGGAGGCAAAAGAGACGAACAGGTTATTTGTCATTCCGGTTCATGGAGACATAGTTCCATCCCTTGAATCATTCATCCGAAGGCATGTATCCAAGGCCATCGACGAGGGGGCATCGGTTCTGGTGTTCGACATCGATACCTTTGGGGGGAGAGTGGATACGGCATTGCAGATCTCCTCGTTCATTGGATCGATCAAAAAGGCAAAAACCGTGGCTTTCATTCGCAGTGGTCCTGCCAGTATGGGGGTTAGCTGGTCTGCCGGAGCTCTCATTGCTCTGTCCTGTGGAGAGATCTACATGGCTCCGGGAACTTCCATCGGGGCCGCAGCTCCCGTAACAATCGGTGCGGACGGATCGATGCAGCCCGCAGGGGAGAAGGTGGTGAGTGCCGTTAGAACGCAGATGGCTGCGTTGGCAGAAAAGAATGGGCATCCGGTGGAGTTGGCGCTGGCTATGGTGGATCTGGACCTGGAAGTCTGGGAAGTGGAACAGGGAGGTAGGGTTCGACTGATGACCCTGCAGGAATTGGAAAGGCTCGAGAAGGAGCGTCCCAAGGAGGTGCGGAGGATTCAACTGGTTTCCCCCAAGGGGAAACTCCTTTCCCTTACGGCGAAAGAGGCGGAGCGGTACGGATTGTCCAGGGGTACGGTAGAGGATCTAGATTCCTTAGCAAAGGCCTTGAGGGTGGAAGGTGGGATCGTCGAACTGGAAAACACCTTTGCGGACAGGGTCCTGGAATTGCTCACCTCCGGGCCAGTACAGGCCCTCCTGATCCTCGTGGGGCTAGTGGCACTCTTCATGGAGATAAGCACCCCGGGGTTTGGAATTCCTGGAACCATCGCGGTGATTTGTTTCCTCACCCTCTTCGGAAGCAATGCCCTGCTAGGAACGGTAGGATCCTTGGAGATCATCATGCTCCTCGTGGGAATCGGACTCCTGGCGGTAGAACTCTTCATTCTTCCCGGTTTCGGAATTACAGGAATTTCGGGTCTCGTGCTCATTGGGTTGGCCCTTCTGTTTTCCATGCAGGACTTCGTGTTCCCCGAGTTCACCTGGCAATGGGACATTTTGATTCGGAATCTGATCGTGGTGGGGAGTGGGTTGCTCTCAGGGATCGTAGGGGTGGCAGCCTTGATCCTTCTGCTTCCCAAGGTGCGCATCTTCGATCACCTTGCCTTGAAAACCATGATCTACGGTACTGCATCCGGGGCTTCCCCTCTGGGGAAACAGGGGGAAATACTAACAAAAAGCGAAAAGGGCGGGAAAGCCGGGGAAGGGGAGCCCCATGCTAGTGAGAGTATTCCTATCTCCGAAGACTTCCAGGTTATCCCCCCGGAGCTCGTGGGGCAGGAAGGAAGGGCGTTGACCATATTAAGACCTTCGGGGAAAGCGAAGTTCGGGGACTCGGTGTATTCGGTGGAAACCGAAGGTGAGTTTGTTAATCAGGGAGCGCCCGTACGGGTAATGTATGTTCGAGGGAATAGAATTGTTGTAAAGGCTATTTCATAGCAAAAAAGACGTTATAGGGAGGTTGTATGCTATATCTAATCGGATTTGCCGTAGTGACCCTTCTGGTATTGGGGTTTCTGATCCTCTTCTTCAAGTTCTTCGGACTGTGGTTCAGAGCCCTTCTATCGGGTGCTCCGGTGGGAATGGGTAGGATCATCGGGATGTGGCTGCGGCACGTGAATCCCTCGGTGATCGTGGATGCACGGATCATGCTTACCAAAGCAGGGATACCGGTAGAAACGGACATGCTGGAAACCCATTTCCTGGCACGGGGCAATGTGATGAAGGTAAGCCAGGCACTGGTAGCGGCCAACAAGGCAAACATCCCTCTGCCCTTTCAACGGGCAGCGGCCATAGACCTGGCGGGAAGGGATGTGCTGGAAGCGGTGAAAACCAGCGTGAATCCGAAGGTGATCGATTGCCCTGATCCGTCGAAGGGGAAAGTCACCATCGATGCCGTGGCCAAGGATGGAATCCAGCTGCAGGTGAAGGCGAGGGTAACCGTGCGGGCTAATATCGAACGACTGGTGGGGGGAGCCACCGAGGAAACCATCATCGCCAGAGTAGGGGAGGGGATCGTGACCACCATCGGTTCGGCAGAGTCCTACAAGGCGGTGTTGGAAAATCCCGATTTGATCTCGAAAACCGTGCTAGAAAAAGGCTTGGATGCGGGAACGGCATTCGAGATCCTTTCTATCGACATTGCCGATATCGATGTGGGTGCAAACGTAGGCGCCAAACTCCAGGCCGATCAGGCAGAGGCGGATAAGAGGCGGTTCCAGGCCGAAGCGGAGAAACGAAGGGCGGCTGCCCAGGCGCGGGAGCAGGAAATGCTCGCTCTTGTCCAGGAAAACAGGGCCAAAGTGGTGCTGGCCGAAGCGGAGATTCCCCTGGCTATCGCGGAAGCTTTCCGGAAAGGGCAGCTGGGGGTGATGGACTACTACCGCATGATGAACATACAGGCAGACACGAACATGCGGAAAAGCATCGGTGGTGAGGCTGCTCCCAAATGAACGAACTCCTTTCCAATCTCTTCGTCCTGATCCCTCTCGCCTTCTTGATCGCCATTCGAATCCTGCAAAGTCGGGCACAGCGGAAAGCGGCGACACAGGCCAAACAGACGCCATTACCGAAACGATCGCTTCCAGGGGAAGGGGCCGTTTCACGGGTAGGGAAGGGGGTCCGAGAGAGGCGGCCCCTATACTCTATGGCACAGGAAGTGGCCACCGAGTTCAAGAAGGGGGAGTTTGTCGAAGGAGTTCCAGAAGAAAAACCCTACGTACCCCCCCGTATGATTCCAGACGAAGGATCCCCGACTTCTGAAAAAGAGCGTTCAGAGAAGATTACGAAGCTTTCTCCCTGGAAGCAGGCGGTGGTCCTCCGGGAGATCCTCGACCCCCCGAAGGGGTGGTAGAGGATCGGTGGGTGAAAGCAGGCAAATAGTTTTCAGGAGGGCGATCTCTTCCATCCAGAGGGCAGGATTGGGGGTTTCCAGAATGAGGGGAACCTCTTCGAAGCGGGGATCGTGTAAGAGGCGATGGAAGGTTTGAAGCCCCAGTTC
>Ga0272446_1007756_pt1 | contig 10553 bp, 9 predicted proteins | sample YNPCB0061_FD_194587 | JGI IMG/M metagenome (GOLD analysis project Ga0272446, IMG submission 194587) | Hot spring microbial mat communities from Yellowstone National Park, WY, United States - YNP-CB-006-1 | ecosystem: Environmental > Aquatic > Thermal springs > Hot (42-90C) > Sediment | place... | reverse complement strand
CAGCGACGCAGCCGCCGCGGCCATAGCGTTCTCGATATTGTGCCGCCCTTTGAGAGGGAAATGGCGCGCGTCCAGGATGAGCTGGTCTCCGGCGCGGATGCTCTGGCCGTCAAACCAGACTCCCGGCGAAACCGGCTTATCCTGGCTGAACCAGAAAACGCGGCCTCGAGCCAAGGCTCGAAAGCCGACACACTCCGGGTCCGAAGCGTTCAAGACCGCGCAATCTTCGGCCGTCTGGTTCTCCAAGATACGCGCTTTGGCGGCGCGGTAAGCCTCAAAGGTGTGATGGCGGTCCAGATGGTCCGGCGTGATGTTGGTGACCACGGCCACACGGGGGCGAAAACTGCGGATGGTTTCCAGTTGGAAACTGGAGAGTTCGAGCACGTTCCAGACGCCGGGGCGGGAAGAGGCCACCAGAGACGTGGGAGGCGTGCCGATGTTTCCGCCCACCTGGCACGGGATGCCGCACTGGCGGAGGATGTGGCCCGTCATCGCCGTGGTGGTGGTCTTGCCGTTGGAGCCGGTGATGCCGATGGTTTCACCCTGCAAGAACCAAGAGGCGAGTTCGAGTTCGCCGACCACCGGAACGCCGGCGGAGCGGGCGCGTTCCAGTTCGGCGAGATCGGCGGGCACACCGGGAGAAATCACGATTAAATCCTGGCCTTCGAACAGCTCCGGGGTCTGGCGGAAGAACGGCACGCCGCGGGCGGCCAGCTCCGCGGCGGCTTCCGGCAGTTCTTCGGCCGGGCGGAGGTCGCAGGCGCTCACGCGCGCGCCGCGGCCGGCCAGAAGCCCGGCGGCGGCCAGGCCGGATTTGGCCATGCCCACCACCAGCACTCTTGCGTCCTTGAGTTCCAATGCCTTACCTCAACTTCAACGTCGTCAGGGCGAATAGCGCCAGCACCAGTCCGGCGATCCAGAACCGGGCGATGATCTTGGATTCCGCCCAGCCGCACTTCTCGAAATGGTGGTGCAGCGGCGCCATCTTGAAAATGCGTTTGCCGCGCAGCTTGTAACTGCCCACCTGCAACAAGACCGAAAGAGCCTCGATCACAAACACGCCGCCGACGAAGATCAGCAGGATTTCCTGCTTGATCAGCACGGCGACCACGCCCAGGCTGCCGCCGAGCGACAGCGAACCCACGTCGCCCATGAAGACCTCCGCCGGGTGCGCGTTGTACCACAGGAAGCCGATGCTGGCGCCGGTCATGGCGCCGCAGAACACCGCCAGTTCCTGCGCGCCCGGCAAGCGCAGGATTCCCAGGTATTCGGAGAACTCGCGGTGTCCGCTGACGTAGGCGAGCACGGTCATGGCGCCCGAAGAGATGATCATTAAGCCGATCGCCAGTCCGTCCAGGCCGTCGGTCAGATTCACCGCATTGGAGGCGCCCACCAGCACCAGAAAGAGAAAGGCGAAAAAGAAGATGAACGCCAGCGGATAGGTCCAGGGATTGTGCAGCCAGGCGTCCACCAGCAGATCGGGCTTCAACCATTTGAAGAACGGGACGTTCATGCTGGTCGAATACATGCCCTTGGCGTGTAGCGCCAGCAGCCAGACTCCAATGGCCAAGGTCACCAGCAGTTGCAGCAACAGCTTGTGGCGCGCTCTAAGCCCCAGATTCTGCCGGTTTCTCAGCTTGGCCACGTCGTCGCAAAAGCCGATGGCGCCGAAGCCCAGCAGTCCGGTCAGCGCGACCCAGACATAAATGTTGGTCAGGTTGGTCCACAGCAGCGTGGGAATGAGAATAGAAATGATGATAAGCACGCCGCCCATGGTGGGAGTGCCGGCCTTCTTGTGATGAGATTCCGGACCGTCCTCGCGGATGTGCTGGCCGATTTGAAACTCCCGGAGTTTGGCGATGAGCAGCGGACCGAGAGCGATGCACAAGAAGAGCGCGGTGATGCTGGCGAAAGCCGTGCGAAAGGTGGCGTACTGGACCACCCGGAAAGGGCTGAAGTAGGGGAACAACTGTTCGTACAGCAACCAGTACAGCATGGGGTCAGGCCAGCAACCTTTCCAAGGCTTTCTCCACGCGGGTTCCACGGGAACCTTTGAACAGCACCGCATCGCCGGAGGCGAGGGACCGGCGCAAGAATTCGCCGGCTTCTTCGGGGTCCTCGAAAAAGTACGCGGCGCCGGCCGGGAGTCCAGCTTCGACAGCTTCTTCCACCATAAGGCGAGCAGCGCCGCGTATTCCCACGAGAGAGTCAATCCCGCACTCAGCGGCGTAACGGCCTACGGCGCGGTGCAGGGTCTCGGTCCAGCGTCCGAGCTCGAGCATCTCCCCCAGCACGGCAATGCGCCGTCTGGCTGGGGTATCCCGGAGCACGCGGATCATGGCGCGCGCAGCGTCGGGATTGGAGTTATAGCAATCGTTCCAGATGGTGATCCCGTTCACCACCAAGCGTTCCCCGCGCATTTTGCCCGGCGCAAGCAAGCGCGCAGCCGGGACCAGTTCTTCGGCGGGGATGCCAAACACGCCGTAGGCCACGGCAATGGCGGCCAGCACGTTCATGACGCCGTGGCGTCCGGGCAAAGGGATTTCGAAAGCGGCGCCTGCCGCCTGAAACCGGGCGCCGCCGGGCAGGAATTCGACTTCCGTAGCGCGGATGTCGGCGGGGTGGTCGATGCCGAATGTAACCACGGGACCGGAATGGATGTCGGCGAAACGCGCTACCTTTTCATCGTCCGCATTCAGAACGGCGACCCCGTCGCCGTCCAGCGATTCAATGAGTTCCCGTTTGGCCAGCGCCACGCCCTCGAGGGAAGGGAAGTTTTCCACGTGCGCCCAGCCCACGTTGGTCACGACTCCGACGCTGGGCCGGGCGATGGCGGCCAAAGCCCGAATTTCACCGGCATGGTTCATGCCGATCTCGACGACTGCGGCTTCGGCGGCGTCCGGCAATTCAAGGATGGAGAGGGGCACGCCGATGTGGTTGTTGAAGTTGCCTTCACTGCGCCCGGTGACCTTCCGTACGGAGACCAGGCGGGCGATGGCTTCCTTGGTTGTCGTTTTGCCGGCGCTGCCCGTGACCGCCACAAGGTCGCCGCTCCATTGCGAACGGGCCCAGGAGGCCAGTTGTTGGAGCGCCCGGAGGGAGTCCGGCGTGCGCACCACAGGGCCTTGGCAAGCAGGCGCGTCCCGGTCCACGATGGCGGCGATGGCGCCTTTTTGAAACGCTTCTGCAACGTAGTTGTGCCCGTCGTAATTGGGGCCGCGCAGCGCGATGAAAACCGAGCCGGCTTCCATCCGGCGGGTGTCCGTGCTCCAGCGGGAGGCTTTCAGGGTGGCAAACGGCGCCTGCCAGCCGTGCGCGGCCGCAGCTTGGCCAAGGTCCAACGTCATGCGCGTCCTCCCCGGTAGCCCATAGCCTCGAGCGCTTTGGCGGCCACTTCGCGGTCGTCGAATGGAACGCGGCGGTCGCGGAAGATCTGATACGTCTCGTGGCCCTTGCCGGCCAAAATGACCACATCGCCGGGCATGGCTTCGCCGATGGCGCGCCGGATGGCGGCCTCGCGGTCCGGCTCGACGATGTGCGGGGTGTCGAAGCGGCGCAGGCCCACGAGCGTGTCGTTGATGATCGCCAACGGATCCTCGCTGCGCGGATTGTCGGAGGTGAGCACCACCAGGTCGCTATGCTCGGCGGCGGCCATGCCCATCAGCGGCCGTTTGTTGCGGTCGCGGTCGCCTCCGCAACCGAACAGCGTAATCACGCGGCGGGGCTTCAGCTCGCGCGCCAGCGAGATGACATTTCTCAGCGCATCGTCGGTATGGGCATAATCCACAGCCACCAGGAAGGGCTGGCCGCGGTCGATGCGTTCGAACCGCCCGGGCACCCGGCGGCAAGCGGCGACGCCCGCCGCCAGGGCGCCGAAATCCAGACCGTAGCTCAATCCCACGCCACAGGCAGCCAGGATGTTGTAAACGTTGAACCGTCCGACCAGCGGCGACTCCATTCGAAACTTGCCGCCGCGAAAGGCGGCGTCGAACTGCAATCCCTCAAAACTCTGGACGATGCGGGTGGCGCGGAGATCCGCGCCGCCGTGCAGGCCGAAGCGGATCGTCTCGCCTTGGAAGCCGAGCCGGTCCGAGTAAGGATCGTCGGCATTCAGGACGGCGCAGCGGGGGGGTGGCGCACCTGCGCCTTCAAACAGCAGGCGCTTGGCGGCGAAATACGCCTCCATCGTGGGATGGAAATCCAGGTGGTCCCGCGTGAGGTTCGTGAATACCGCCGTGTGGAACAAAATGCCGTAGACCCTACCCAACGCCAAAGCGTGGGAGGAGACTTCCATTGTGACATGGCTGCCGCCCCAGGTCTCGGTCTCATGCAGCATGGTCAGGATATCGAGCGACTCCGGCGTGGTGTTGGGCGCGGGGCGGACCTGTCCCGCCACGTGATACTCGATGGTGCCCACCAAAGAGGACCGCAAGCCGGCGGCGGTCAGGATGGATTCGACCAGATAGGCGGTGGTGGTTTTTCCGTTGGTTCCGGTGATGCCGGTCAACTTCAGGCGTTCGTCCGGCTTGTCGAAGAAGTTGCGGGCAGCCAGGGACAGGGTCCGGCGTCCGTGCGCCGTCTCCAGCCAGGTTCCGCAAAATCCCGCAGGCGGGGATAATTCGCTGACCACCGCCAGCGCGCCGCGGTTCACCGCGTCCATGGCGTACTTTCGGCCGTCGGTGTGCGCGCCCTGGAAGGCGAAGAACAGAAAGCCGGGCTGCACTTTGCGAGAATCGTAGGCGATTCCGGCCACCGGCCGCGAGGCAAGAGAATCCGGCAAGCGCTCTTCGAGGCCTGTTCCGGCGAGCACTTCGCGAAGCGTCTTGATGGCCGTGCCGTTCAATCTAGCCTCTCACCTCTCCAGTTCCACCCGGACGGTTTCTCCGGGAGATAGCACCTGCCCGGGCGCGGGGTGCTGGCGGCGCGCCACGCCGGCGCCGGAAAACACCACCTGAATTCCAGCCGCCGAGGCGATTTCCAGCACCGCTTTCAAGGACTTCCCGCGGAAATCCGGCGCCGCCAACGCGCCGGGACGGACGATCTCCCGAGGGGGCGCCGCTGCTACAGAAATGGGACGGAGCATGGTTTCCTCCGGTTCCGCGGCGAGTTGCGCCGGGGGCAGATCGTTGAGATTGTCATTGCCCGGCTCGCCGGCGTCCTCCAACACGGCGTCACGCGGAACGTCCAGGATCCGCAATGCGGCGCCCGCCACTTGGCGGAACACCGGCGCCGCCACCGCGCCGCCATACAAAGAGGCGCCATTCAGGGTGACCACTACCACGATTCGCGGGTTGGTGACGGGAGCAAACCCCATGAACGAGGCGTTGTAGCGGTGCGTGTAGGTGTGAGAGTCAAAGTCGAAGATCTGCGCCGAGCCGGTCTTGCCGGCAGCCCGGTACCCGTCCAGCCGGGCTTTTTTGCCCGTACCCGACAAGACCACTTCCTCCATCATCCGGCGCAGAGTCATTGCGTTTTCCGGCGACATCACACGCACGGGCTTTTCCTGCGAAACTTTGCGAAGGGATTGCTGGTCCCGCCCGCGCCGCAGGAGCACCGTGGGGCGCACCAGGAAGCCGCCATTGGCCGCCACCGCACAAGCCTGCGCCAGTTGGAGCGTGGTGACGCTGACTTCGTGGCCCATGGCGACCGAGCCGATGGAGCTCTTGCTCCAGGCTTTCAGCTTCCGCACCAAACCAGGGGATTCCGCCGGCAGTTCGATCCCAGTGGGGCGCCCGAAGCCGAAGCGCTGGACATACTCATGGAGCGTCGATTCACCGACTCTCAGCCCCACCTGGATGGCTCCGATGTTGCTGGACTTGGCGAGCACGTCGGTCATGGACAAGGCGCTGTAGGGGTCGTGGTCATGAATGATGCGTCCGAACAGATTGATGACTCCATTGCCGCACGGAATGATGGTGGCCGGACGGAGGTTGGTGCGCTCCAAGGCGGCCGCCACCGTGATCACCTTGAATACGGAACCGGGTTCAAAGGGCGCGGAAATGGCCAGGTTCAGCCTGGGCGAAAGGTCCTCGCCCTTTTTTACGGGCTCATTGGGGTCATAGGTGGGATAGCTGGCCATGGCCAGGATTTCGCCGGTGTTCGGATCCATGGCCACCAAGGAGCCGGTTTTGCACTTATGTTCGACCACAGCTTTGGCCAGTTCCCGCTCGGCGACGAACTGGATCCGCTCATCGATGGTGCAGACGATGTCCTGCCCGGCGACCGGTTCGACGGTGACGGTGGCGTCCACTCCCCGCTGCCTCGAATCCGTGACCAGTTTGAGCGAGCCGGGACGCCCCTGGAGATCGTCTTCAAAATAAGATTCCAGACCCACCACGCCCCGTTCCTCTTCCTCCAACATTCCAACCGTGCCCACCACCTGCGCCGCCAGCCGGCCCTTGGGATAGAAGCGGTGGCTCTCCTTACGGAATTCGACGTACGGCAGCTTGTAACTGCGGAGGCGGCGGGATTCTTCCTCGGTTACCTTGCGCTCCACCCACAGGAAGCCCTTCTGCATGACTTTGGCGGCGAGGAGCCTGGCCAGCAGTTGGTCGCGGTCCAGGTTGAGGACGCTGGACAAGATGTCGGCAGCCACGGTGACGTCGGCGATTTTCTGCGGGTTGACGCAGACCGAGTCCACCGGCAGGCTCATGGCCAGAGGTTTCAGGTTGCGGTCGAGAATCATGCCGCGGGGGGCGTTGATCTCGACTTCTCTTTGCTGCTGGGCGCGCGCCATGCGAGCGAACTCGCCGTGCTTGACGATCTGAAGCTGGACCAAAGTGGCCAGGATGAGAAGGGCCCACAAAAGAAACAGCCGGATCAGAATACGCAGGCGACGGATGGGCGGCGGGTCTTCGCCGGCGTCTCCGGTTCCGGAGCAGCCGGCCAAAAAGCGGGTTCGAATCGTCTCCACGAACGGCACGCGCGGTTCTCCGTAACCTCCGAAAGGCCGGTTCAGCCCGGTTCTACTGCTGCGGCAGGTTCAATGCCAGCGAACCCTGGGTGGGCGGAAGATAAATGATCTTGTCGGGCGCGGGATCGATGAAGTCCTGCACTTTGGCCAGTTCCTCCAACCGCTCCGGGCTCGTCAGACGCGCCTCCTCCAGTTCCAAGCCGGCGCGTTCAATGAGAAGTTGCTGGCGTTTTTCGCGCAGGTTCTGAATCTCGTAGCCGGCAAGCAAACTGTAAGCGCCCGGCAAGAGCAGCAAGATGAGCAAAGCCGCCGCCCCACAAAAACCGGCGATTGTTTTCAGACACCTTTTGGGGGCCACCTGATCCACTTTCCGAACAACCCGGGTGTTATCGATGTCTTTCACGAACAGGCAGACATCGTCATTGGGTATGGCGCGAACGAGATAGAGATCCTCGGGGTTTTCCGCCGGGCGGGCCACTGCCTCGCCTGCGCCGGGGGTGAAGATTCGGGAGATAATGGTTGCCAGTGTCGCCATAGTGTTCCGCTAAACCATCTCCAGCGCCCGCAGCTTGGCGCTGCGCGACGCCGGGTTTTGCTGAATTTCCTCTTCAGCGGGAGTGACCACATGCCGGGTCAGAATTCGCGCCCGTCCTTGCCGGGCGAGCGCCTGGAATGCCTGCTTCACTTTCCGGTCCTCAAGAGACATGAAGGAGATCACGACGATCCTTCCTCCCGGTCTGACGAGTCCGGGCGCCGCCGCCAGAAAGGAGTCCAACTCCTCCATTTCGCGATTGACGGCGGACCGCAACGCCATGAACGTCTTGGTGGCGGGATGGAGTCTTCCCGCCCGGGGCGCGACCGCTTCGATCACGCCGGCAAGCTGCCGCGTGGTGCGCAGCGGCCGCGCCCGGACGATTGCTCTGGCTATTCTCCGCGACCTCCTTTCTTCGCCAAGCTGAAAGATCAGATCGGCGAGAGCCTTTTCGGCAGTCAGATTGACCAAATCGGCCGCCGTGATCCCCTCGCTGCGATCCATACGCATGTCGAGAGGTCCGTCGGCCATAAAAGAAAACCCGCGCTCCGGTTGCGTCAACTGATACCGGCTTGCGCCCAGGTCGGCGAGAATTCCGTCGACCTGGGCATAGCCTAAAGCCGGCAGGGTGGAGGACAACTCGGAAAACTTGGCCCGGCAGTAGCGGATACGGTCCGCCCAAGGGGCCGTATTGGTCCGCGCGATCTCGATCGATTCCGGATCCCTGTCGCAGCCGATCACAATGCCGCCGGCGAGCCGCGCGGCGATGGCCGCCGTATGCCCGCCCAATCCCATGGTGGCGTCCACAATCACGCTGGATGGCCGCACATTCAGCCAGTTCAGTGTTTCCTCGAGAAGAACTGGTTGATGCATACATGACGCTTACAGCAATCCCGCCGACTCCAACGATTCCAGGGCGGCTGGCGCCGCTTCGCGAGCCGCCTGGAAGGCCTCTTGCATCTGCCGCTCGTTCATCATCGTCACCCTTCCTTTGGTGCAGCTCAGCCAAACGGGCTTGCCCTCCAGGTCCAGGTCGCGCCGGAGATTGGTGGGCAGCATGATTCGCCCATTGCCGTCAATCTCGCTTTCCTCGCCGTACATATTCGCCATCAGATTGATGTGCCTGGCATCCTTGGCGAGAGGTCCGCTGGCTTGCAGCACTTTCTCGTTGTGAATCCACACCGGAAGGGGATATATTCGAGCTGTAATGCCGTCCAAACTGGTGACGAACACCCGGTCATCCCCGAAAGCACGTATGTATTCCAAAACACGCGGGGGCAGCTTCAGCCGTCCCTTGGGTTCGACGCGGACACACTGCATCCCCCGAGGCGGTTCGGGAAGATTTAGGGTTGTGCCCGCTGACTCCACTTAGTTCCCCTTCATCCCAATTTGTTCCACAGATTTAATGTTGCACAGCGGTTCGGGGAAAGCAAGAGGTTTTGCGGCGATCACGACGAGTGGGGCACATTTTTTTTCACCTACTACCGGTGGGACTGCGGTAGTCGAAAGCGCAGCCGATTTTGATGAGCGAAAAGGCGAATAAAACACAAAAATTGGCGGGTGGGCTATTAGGCCAAATCGAAGACGGATCGCGCGTGGCGCTGATTCGGCTTCGGTCGCTCGGCGATTGCGTGCTTACTACTCCCGCCATCCAGATTCTCAAAAGCTGGCGCCCCGATCTGCGGCTGGCGGTGGTGGTGGAGGAACGTTTTGCTGCGGTGTTCGAGGGCAACCCATGCCTGGAACGGGTGATTGCCCCCTCATGTCAAGCGCTTCGCGCGTGGCATCCGGCGGTTTGCGTCAACCTGCACGGCGGCACGCGGAGCATGATGCTTACGCTGGCTAGCGGCGCCCGGCAGCGTGTGGGGTTCGCGCATCACCAGGGGGCTTGGCTGTACACTGCCCGGATTCCAAGGGCGCAGCAAATATTAGGCGAAGAGCGGGTGGTGCACACCGCCGAGCACTTGGCTTCGGCGATGTTCTGGATGGGCTGCCCGCGGGTGGAGATTCCACGGGCGAGTCTGCCGGCCGCGACCGGCGTTCCCGGCGGCGCGCACGCGGTGATTCACGCTTCGGCGGCTGCATCCTACAAGACCTGGAATCCGGCTGGGTTCCGCGCCGTAGCTGAGCATTTGCAGCGCCGGTGGGACCTTGAGCCGGTGTTCATAGGCGCGTCGAGCGACTCTTTCGAAGAGTTTCGCGCCTATCGGGTTCTGGCGGGGGCTCCATTGCGGGAAGTGATGCAATGTATTGCGGCAGCGCGGATTTTCGTGGGCAACGACAGCGGACCGGCTCACATCGCGGCGGCAACCGGCGTGCCGCTCGTCGTCCTCTATGGGCGACTGGAGCACAGCGTGATCTGGGCGCCGTGGCGGGCCGAGCGCGCGCGCAGCTTGGCGTCGCCGGAAGGCATTCACGGCATTAAAACCGCCGATGTAGTCAGCGCCGTGGATGATTTGTTAAGCGGTTGGAGCTGATTCCGGCCTTTCCGGCTGGTGAACCTGGTGATGCGCCGGACGGGGCAGCGCCTCCGCCAGAGTACCTTCCCGGTAGACGGTGACGTTGGACTCCATCATGCGCAACTGCAAGTCGGCGCGGTTGCGCTGGTTGATGGCGAATTCCAGCAGGAAGATGCAAAACAGGAAGACGACGTTGACGCCGAGGTCCACCAGATTCCGCAACTGATTGACGCCGGGGACGTTTAAGGAACCGCTTTCAATCGCCGTAAGCAGCACTTGGTAGACGGGCATGATGCCCAGCAGCAAGGCCAGCAGGCGCATGGACCAGTCCCGCGCCCGCCTCCAAAGCACGATGCTCCAGATTAGCCCCGGAATGCAGATGGCGGAAAGTATCAGAGTAGTGTTCATGGCGCGCCGCCGTTAGTGGCCGGCAAGTCCGGCTCCTCGTATCTATCGGCAGCGGTTTGAGAGAAGTTGAGAGTTGCGGACCAATTCTTCGCACCGCCGGGCGGCTTCCTCTACTCCTGCCTGCACGGCGGGGCATATTGGGGCGCCGAGGGTGGTGGTGTCGGCGGCTTCAATAGCCACCGCCAAGATGCGGCTCGGAGCGTCCAGGCCGAGGCGCCGGGCCAAAGCGACCGCCGCACCG
>Ga0272446_1007755_pt1 | contig 10555 bp, 8 predicted proteins | sample YNPCB0061_FD_194587 | JGI IMG/M metagenome (GOLD analysis project Ga0272446, IMG submission 194587) | Hot spring microbial mat communities from Yellowstone National Park, WY, United States - YNP-CB-006-1 | ecosystem: Environmental > Aquatic > Thermal springs > Hot (42-90C) > Sediment | place... | reverse complement strand
GGCTGGCGCCCCGGCGTCAGCGAAGGTTGCGCCGCTGCGAGCGGCGCCTACGGCCTTCGCTTGAAATCGAGGCTGACAGCGCAAGTCGGCTCAAGCCGACTGGTACGCCGGAGGCGATGACCTACATGACGCCAGTCCACTTGAGTGGACTTGAGCTATCAGCCGGGAATTGATTCCCCGGCTGGCACCTCGGCGAAGGATTTCCCGTAGGAGCGCCTTCGATTGAAATCGAGGCTGACAGCGCAAGTCGGCTCAAGCCGACTGCTGCGCCAGGGGCGATGACCTGCGCGACGCCAGTCCACTTGAGTGAACTTGAGCTATCAGCCGGGAATTGATTCCCCGGCTGACGCCCCGGCGACGGGTGCGCTGCATGTCGAAACGTCGCCTGATCCGTCTCGTTCCGCCAATCCATGTTCTACCATCGACCGGGAATTGATTCCGCGGCGGTTGCTCCTTGTATCGAAACATCACAGATTCGCCTCATTCCATCAATCCGTGTTTTACTATCAACTGGGAATCGACGCCCCAGCGGCCGCTTCGTGTATCGAAACGCCGCAGAATCCGTCCAATTCCATCAACCCGTGTTCTACTTCTGAGGTGAACGAATGACAAACCAACAGCTTGCCCCGTATGGCTCCTGGCGTTCGCCGATTACGGCGGAGATGCTGGCGGAAGGCGGCATCGGCCTGGGCGAGGTGATGCTCGACGGCGACGCCATCTACTGGACGGAGTCCCGTCCCACCGAGGCCGGACGCTCTGTGATTGTGCGCTGGACGGCGGCGGAGGGTGCAGTTGACGTAACGCCGCCCGGCTTCAACGCGCGCACGCGCGTCCACGAGTATGGAGGTGGCGCGTATTGGGTGAGTGAGGGCGTTGTCTACTTCGCCAATTTCGATGACCAGATACTCTATCGCCAGACGCCAGGCGCTGCGCCCGTCCCGCTGACGCCGCCAGGCTATCGCTACGCCGATGGGGTGGTTGACCGCGCGCGTCGACGCGTCATCTGCGTGCGCGAGGATCACACCGACCCTGCCCGCGAGCCGGTGAACACGTTGGTCGCCATCGACGCGGCCGCCGGCGGTGCAGGGGAAGTGCTTGTCTCCGGGCATGACTTCTACTCGAGCCCGCAGCTCAGCCCCGACGGCGCCCAGCTCTGCTGGCTGGCGTGGCGCCACCCCAACATGCCGTGGACAGCGACCGAACTCTGGCTGGCGGAGGTCGCTGCGGATGGGGCGCTGCGCAACGTCCGCTGCATCGAAGGCGCGCAGGGCGGCGAGTCGATCTTCCAACCCGCCTGGGCGCCAGATGGTCAGCTCTATTTCGTTTCCGACCGCACAGATTGGTGGAATCTCTATCGTTGGACGCCGGACGGCGCGCAGGCGTTGGCGCCGCTAGAGGCGGAGTTCGGCCTGCCACAGTGGGGGCTGGGCATGTCCACCTACGGCTTTGCCGACGCTGAGACCGCCATCTGCTCCTATGTGCGCGATGGCAATGTGACCGTTGTCCGGCTCGACCTGGTGGGCGGGACGCTGGAGCCGCTCGCCGCCTTCTCCACCGTGCGCACGCTGCGCGCCAGCGCCGGACGCGCCGCCTTCGTCGCCGGCGCGCCGACCGAGAGCACGGCGATCGTGCGCTGCGATCTGGACACCGGCGCGTTGCAGGTGCTGCGCCGCGCTGCCGCAATCGAGATCGACCCGGCGTTCCTCTCCGTGCCTGAAGTGGTGGGTTTCCCCACGACCGGCGGCGTCACGGCGCATGCCTTCTACTACGCGCCGCAAAATCCGCTCTACCAGGCGCCTGCGGGCGAACGTCCGCCGCTGATCGTCTTCACCCACGGCGGGCCAACGGCGGCAGTGACCAGCGCGTTGAACCTGGACATCCAATTCTGGACGAGCCGGGGGTTTGGCGTGCTCGATGTCAACTATCGCGGCAGCACCGGCTATGGTCGGCGCTACCGTGAGTTCTTGCACGATCGCTGGGGCGTCGCCGATGTGGAAGATTGCGTTGCCGGCGCGCAGTGGCTGGCGGAACAGGGGCGCGTCGACGCCCGGCGGCTGTTGATTCGCGGCGGCAGCGCCGGCGGCTACACCACGCTGATGGCGCTGGTCTCCACCGATGTTTTTGCCGCCGGCGCCAGCTATTTTGGCGTGAGCGACGCCGAGGCGCTGGCGCGAGAGACGCACAAATTTGAGTCGCGCTACCTGGACTGGCTGATCGGCCCATATCCTGCACGCCGCGATCTCTATCTGGAACGGTCGCCGCTCACTCATGTCGAAAAGCTGAGCCGGCCAGCGATCTTCTTCCAGGGGCTGGACGACAAGATCGTGCTGCCCAACCAGGCGGAGATGATGGTGGAGGCGCTGCGCCGAAAGGGGATTCCCGTGGCCTATGTGCCTTACGCTGGCGAGGGACACGGCTTCCGTCGCGCCGAAAATATCGTTCATTCGCGCCAGGCCGAGCTCTATTTCTATGCACAGGTGCTGGGACTGACGCCGGCTGACGAGCTGCCGGAGATCGCCATCGACAACCTGCCACGCCACGCCGGGGAAGTGGGATGACGCCGCGCCGCCGAGTGATCCTGCTCTTTCTGGACGGCGTCGGGCTGGGCGAGGACGATCCGACGGTCAATCCACTGGCAGCCGACGCCTACCCGACCCTGGCTGCATTGCTGGAGGGGCGGCGTCCTGTCGCTGCGACGGGGCGCCTCGCCACCGCCAATGCGGAGCTGATCCCCACTGACGCCACGCTTGGCGTGGCGGGTCGGCCGCAAAGCGCCACGGGGCAGGCGGCCATCCTCACCGGCATCAACGCAGCGCAACGGCTGGGCGAGCACTTCGGGCCGCGTCCCGACGCACGCGTGCGCGCCGTGCTTGACGAAGGCGGCATCTTTCAGCGTCTCAAGGCAGCCGGGCGCAGCGCTTACTTTTGCAACGCCTATCCGCAGGGCTACTTCGACGCAGTCCGACGTGGCAAGCGGCTGCTGAGCGCCGTGCCCTACGCCGCCACGCAGGCGGGGCAACCCTTGTCAACCTACGCTGACCTGTGCGCAGGCCGCGCCTTGTCGGCGGATTTCACCGGGGAGGGCTGGCGCCAGGAATTGGGCTTCCCCGACGCGCCAGTCTACGATCCACAAGAGGCCGGGCGGCGCTTGTGGCAGATCAGCCAGCCGCACGATTTCGTCTTCTTTGAGGTGTGGATGACCGACGTCCTCGGCCATGCGCGCAACCGCGATGAGGCTGTACGCTTTCTGGCGCGCTTCGATGGTTTTCTGGCGGGGCTGCTGGGCGCCGCCGACCTGACGCAGACGCTGATCGTCGTCACCAGCGATCACGGCAATGTCGAGGATTGTCGCCACGGCAAGCACACGACCAACCCGGTGTTGACGCTGCTCCTCGGCGCTGACCGCCAGCACTACGCCGCACAGATTCGCGACTTGACTGACTTCGTCCCTGCGATCACGGCGTTTCTGGACGTTCCTGCACCAGAAAGTAGACCGTCAGCAGCGAGATTGTGACGATTGCCGCCGACGACCACGCCAACGCTGGCACGCCGTAGGTGACGAGCAGCCACGGCCCCGTAAAGCCTGCCACCGTTGCCCCAACCAGTGCAACCGCCGCGCCCAGCGTCATCACCTGTCCACGTTGCACCGGCGCCTGCTCGCTCAGCAGTGGGAAATGGCTGACGATGTTGAACTCGAAGAAGCCGCGCGCTACGGCAATGATCAGCACCGCCGGGATCAGGCTGATGTTGAGGATCGGCATCAGCAGGTAGCCGAGCAGTGAGCCGACGATGCCGATCAGCACACTGCGCTTCTTGCCGATGCGGTCGGTGAAGAGGCTGACCGAGACGCTGGCTGTCAGATCGAACCAGCCGAGCACGAAGGCCACCCCGCCCAACGCCGCCGCCTCCAGCCCGTATTGATCCGCCAGCCAGGCGCCGTGGGCGATCATCACCTGCATGGCGGCGAAGTAGCTGAGCGCGCCCGCCAGGATCGTGGCGTAGGTGGAACGGCGGTTGGTGTGCACAACCACGACCGCCGCCATGCGTTGCAGCCAGGATTGGCGCACGGCGTCCCCTGCGGCTGGCGCAGGCCGGCTGCGTTGGACGCCAGGCATGGCGGCAAAGACGAAGCTCATCACCGTCATGCCTGCCGCCAGCAAGAAGAAGGGGGTGCGCCAGCCTGTCGCCGCGATCAGAAAGCCAACCGCCGAGAGCCCGACGATGCCCGTCAATGCCCACGAGTACTCGATCATGCCCAGCGCCCGCGCCCGGAGGTTGTACGCCAGCCGGCTGCTGATGAATGCCTGCAAGTTGGGCACGAAGGCGCCTACGCCCAGCCCGGTCAGGATCATGCCGAGCGCCACCATCCACGGCGCGCTGCTCAAGCCCAACAGCAGGAAGCCGGCTGCGCTCAGCAACAGCGCGCTGCGGATCACGATCCGATAGCCGTGGCGGTCAGCCAGCGCGCCACTCACCGGCGCAAAGACGCCCATTGCGCTGCGCAGCCCCACCAGCCGCCCCAGCTCAACGACGCTCATGCCCAGCCCGGCGGCGATCACAGGGAGGAAAGGGTTGAAAATCTGTACGCCGATGTCGACGAGCAACTTGGCGGTCATGCTCGTGCCGATCAGCCGGCGAAAGGAAAGGGTGGATTGTGGAGTTGATGCTTGCACGTTGATGATAGCCTGTTTTTGTTTGGGCTTACGCAGATTCCAGTGTGTCACCTTCCTGGAAGCTGAGAGCTTCCAGGAAGGTTGCTGAGCTAAATGCGTAAGTCCTATTTGTTTTTTATCCCGGCAAAAGCTGCCGTCGCCCCAGTTGCGCCAGCAGGTTGGTCAGCGCCTCTGGCGCGGTGAAATCCTGGGTGGCGTCAACGACAAGCAGGTGCGCATCATCGATGGCAGCGACCCAGTCGTCGACCTGTTGTTGCAATTGCGCCAGGTGATCCACGGTGGCAATCTCCACGGCACGGCGGCGGTGCAGAAAGCGGGCGCGCAGCACCTCGAGCGGCGCTGCCAGATAAATGAACAGGTCGGGCGGCGGCTGTATGGAGCGGGCATACCGATAGAAACGTTCACACAACGCCTGCTCTGCGGCGCTCAGATAGCCGAGGGCGTGGAAGTGACGTGAAAAGACAAAGAAATCCTCGTCCAGTCCACCATCGACCAGACCGACGCCCGGCTGACGGCGGATCGTCAATTCCTGCTCGGCGCGCAACAGTAGATAGTCGATCTGGTTGGCGAGTGCATAACGGCAACGCTCCGTTCCGCCTCTCTTGAGATCGTCGGCCAACGCCTGCTGAAAGGGTCGCTCCGCGTGCTGCTCCAGACCGGTGACAAAGGGCGCCGCAGTTGACAACGCAGCGACCAGCGTTGTCTTGCCTGCTGCTGTGTTGCCGATGACCGCGATCAATTTGCCCAAACTTATCTTCTCCCACGCCCTGTGCTGCGGCGGCAGCCGCACTCACTGTGGCTGCTCCACCCGATAGAGCGCGTCCACAATGCGCTTCAGCAGATCCTCAACTAAACCGTGCATCGGCAGGGTGGCGGCCATGCCATAGACAGGCGCCATGCCGCCCTTTGCCGCTGGCTGCGCTTTCACTTCCGCCACGGCCGCCGTCAGGTCATCCAGGAAGCGTTGCGCGACGCCTGGCTCGGTGTGGCGCAAGGTGACGCAGAGGTGAATGGCGGCAGGTCGGTGCAGCCCGTTGAGACTCCAGCCGCGCGCCGCCATGGCATCGAGCACGCGGAAGATGTCGAGCGTGCGCGATGTGAACGCAATCACGAAGAGCGGATCGCCCAGCACCATCAGGTCGGGCATGCGCTCGATGGTGCGTCGGATGTACTGCGCCGTCGCCAGGATGCTGGCGGCGGCGGTGCGGTAGCCGTTTTCACCCATGCTAACCATAGCCGCCCAGCACGCAGCGCTCAACGCGCCGGGGCGACTGCCCGCCAGCGTCGGTGAAAAGTAGAGACCGCCGGGCCAATCCGCCACTGCGTAGTACTGATATCGCCGCAGCGCCTCGCCTCGATAGAGCACGACCGATGTCCCTTTGGCGGCATAGCCGTACTTGTGTGTATCTGCGGACATCGAGGTGACGCCCGGTAGCCGAAAATCGAAATCGGGAGCTTGATAGCCAAGTTCCCGCGCAAAGGGCAACACGAAGCCGCCCAGGCAGGCATCGACATGCAGCCCAACGCCTTTCGTCTGCGCCAGCTCCGCTAATGCCGGGATCGGATCGATGACGCCGTGCGGAAAGGAGGGCGCCGAGCCGACCAACGCCACCGTGTTGCGGTCGATGGCGGCGGCCATCGCTTCGACATCGGCGCAATAGTCGGCGCCGACGGCCACGCGCACAAGCTCCATGCCGAACGATTGCGCGGCTTTGTCGAACGCGGCGTGCGCCGTCGTTGGTGCGACGATGCGTGCGCGGGTGATGCCGCGTTCCTGGCGGCCGCGATCACGGTAGCTGCGCATCGCCAGGAGGATGCTCTCGGTGCCGCCAGAGGTCACCGTCCCCACGATGGCATCCTGCGCGTCGCCGGCTCCGAGTAGATGCGCGGTCATCGCAACGATCTCCGCCTCATACTTCACAGTGCTGGGCCAGAGATCGAAATGGAGCGGATTGCTCTGCGAATTGAGCGCGTAGACGCGGTTGAGAAAGTCGATGTGCGCCGGGTCGCCGTGATAGACCGCGCCGGAGACGTAGCCAGCGCGCCAGCGCGTCTGCTCCTCTTGCTGCAACGCCGTCATCTCCGCCAGGATGTCGGCGCGGTCGCGTCCCTGCGCAGGCAGGCGCGTGTAGGTTGGCAGACGGTCACGGTAGGGGTGAAGCGCAGCGTCGAGCTCGGCCACCAGTGCATCGTATTGACGGTCGAGCTGGCGGCGCAGCACCGGCACGCGCTGGAGCGTGCTTTCCACAAAGCGAGCAACAGCAGGCGGCAGCTTGCTCAATAAACCGGGCAGTGATGACATCGCTCACTCCTCACTTTCGTGGTCGTGGTTCAGGCGGCGGTGGATCGGGTGCGTTTTGTGGTAAATGGCGACGAATGCGTCGAACAGTTCGTCGTAGAGCGGGCCCAGCGCTGGGGTTGGTTCGTAGCGGCGGGCAAGCGGCGTATGGCTGGCTAACTCATCCAGGTGCAGGTAGCCCAGCCCAACCGCAGCCAGGAAGGCCGCACCACGCGTGTTGACCTGCAGCGGGTCGGCGATCTGCAAGACTGGACGCTGCAAGACGTCGGCGTGGAGTTGACACCACAGGTCGGCACGCGCACCGCCGCCGACCATGCGCACTTCCGTCAGCGGGCGTCGGATGAATTTTTCGACATAAAGCTGGAGCCACCGCGTGTTGAGCGCCACCCCTTCATAGACGCTGCGCACCAGGTCGTTGCGTGTGGTGCGCAGCGAGAGATTGTGCCAGCCGCCGCGCACAGTGTGGTCATCGACAGGCGAGCGTTCGCCGTTGAGCCACGGCGTGAAGATCACGCGGTTGCTGCCTGGCGGCGCAGCGGCCGCGGCGGCTTCGAGGCGGGCAAAGACATCTTCAGGCGGAGGATTGTGCGCCAGTGCATCGTCGCCAAAAAAGATGTGGTCGCGCAAAAAGTTCAGCGCAGCGCCGGCGATCTCATGCTCGTTGATCAGCAGGTAGCGCCCAGGCAGTGCAGAAGGCAGCGTCGCCATGTTGTGCAGGATGTCGGTCTTCTTGAAGGGTGCATGACAACTGAGCCATGAGGAGGTGCCGATATAGCAATGAGCGGCAAAGTCGGCCACCGCTCCAGAGCCAATCGCAGCCGTGTGGATGTCGGGCGCGCCGGCCACCACGCGCACTTGCGTGCTCAGCCCCAGGTCGGCGGCGGCGGCGGGCGTCAATGTTCCGAGTACATCGACCGAACGCAGCAGGTCGTCGGGCAATTTGGCGCGATCGAGACCAGCCAGCCGCAGCAACTCGTCGTCGTAGCGAATGTGGTCGATGGCGCGGTTGTCGGTGACCCAATGCAGCGTCATCGTCTCTCCCGTAGAAGCGATCCGCCCGGTCAGTTTGTAGTTGATGTAGTCCTTGGGTTCGAGAAATTTCAGCGCGGCGGCGTAGCGTTCGGGCTGCTCGTGGCGCAGGTAGAGGATGTGTGCGACGGAATCCTTGCCCGAATGACCAGGAATGCCGCCGGTTTTGCGCAGCCACGTCCACAGCTTGCGCACACCGTAGCCGGCAAAGGCCGGAAAGCCGCCCGTGACGCGGCGGATGTGGCGTGCACCGCGCGCGTCCATCCAGATAATGGCGTTGCCCAGCGGTGCGCCGTCCGCGCCCAGCGCCACCGTGCCCGACCACTGCGTCGTCACGCCGATGCCAGCCACGCGGGCGGCGGCGCCATTCACCTCAGCCAGCACGCGCCGTGTTGCCGTGCAGATCGCCTCCCACCACACCGATGGCGCCTGTTCGACGCCGCCATTGGGCAAGAAGATTAGCGGCGTCGGCGCGCTGGCGCTGGCCAGCAATTCCCCCGTCGCCGTGTAGAGCGCAACTTTAGGGCCGGACGTGCCGAGATCGATGGCAAGGAGAAGCGGCGTGTTCAGCATAGGTGCAGCATAGGTGCATTGGGCGCAGAAGTCTGATGGCTGTGCTGGTGCTCAATCGGAGCGAGCGTGTTGATCGTGCGGGGATTGTACCACATTCCCGGCGGTGCGCACAGCGAGCGATTTTTCTGGAATTACACCCTCTCCACCCACGCTTTGACAGACCGCGCGCTTTTGCGTATGCTTGCAGTCACTGCGCGCCTGTAGCTCAGCGGACAAGAGCATCGGTCTTCGGAACCGAGTGTCGGGGGTTCGAATCCCTCCAGGCGTACCTGACAGGTGTATAGACCCGTGAAAGCATGACCAAGCAGTAGTTTTGGTCATGGCGCACAAACAGTCTAGCCAGAGTGAGAACAATCAGTCGATTACGATTGACGAGGCGCTGCAAAGCTGGCGTCTTGAGATTGCCGCGCGCAATTACACTGATTCGACGCGGCAATACTACGATTGGTATCTTTCCCAGTTTGCCGGTTGGTTGACATCGAAGGGTGTCAGCCAGTTAGCCGACATTACCCCAAAGCATATCAGGCAGTACCAGACTCACAAAGCCACAGCCACAGATGATAACGCCAGTTGGGGAGAATATACCCTGCTGGCGTCATACCGTGCTATCCGTGCATGGCTCAATTTCTGCGTGGGTGAAGGATGGTTGCCAGCGTCACCAATCGCTACGGTTAAGGCGCCCAAAACATCGAAAGATGTGCTTCCCAACTTTTCGCAGGAAGATGCACGTCGGCTACTGGCAGCTTGCGCAAGCGAACGTGAAACGGCGCTGATTTTCTTTCTACTTGACACTGGCGCGCGGGCCGGTGAGGTTGTCGCCGTGAATGTTGGTGATGTGGATATGACAACCGGCGCCGTGCTGATACGCGAAGGGAAGGGACGCAAGACGCGCACCGTCTATCTTGGCGCCAAGACCCGGCGCGCCATGCTGAATTATCACATTGCCAGTAATCGCCCGTCGGCGAAATCCCCATTGTGGCGCAGTCTGAACACCGATGAACGGCTAACCAGGAACGGTCTACAGCAACTTGTGTCGCGCATAGGCGAGCGGGCCGGTATGCGCGCAACGTGCCACATGTTCAGGCGGACTTTTGCACTGTGGAGCTTGCGCGCCGGCATGGACATCTACAGTCTGGCGGCGCTGATGGGACACGAGGACATCCACACGTTGAAACGCTACTTGAAGCTGGTTGAATCGGACGCACGTGAAGCACACAGGCGATTTGGAGCGGTTGACAGCAGTTTGTGAGTAATCGCCCGTCCTGGAACTGGCAGCGTCGAAACCGCTACCAGGGACAGACCAGGACGGGCGCAATCAAATTCTATCAATTGAAAGGACAGATGACAATGGGCACTTCACAGTATCAGCTATCCGAGTATCTCGACGGGCTTGACCTGGCACGGGTGATTGCAGACTTGACCGGCTACCAGCCCGACCTGGCGCTGGATGTTCTCTTTGACCAGGCGGGCATTGTCGGCGCCGTTGACCGGCTGAAAGACATCATCATGGCGAACTATGATAATGCACTGCGCGCTGCGTTTGTCGCTGGCGCTGTTGCCGGGTTGAACCCTGAGCGGCTCTTACTGGCGCGGTTATCGTCGGCGGTCAAACGGTTGGAAGATGCTGTTGACCGGTTAGGCGGTGAATCATGAGCACAGTTTATCTGCTTCATTTTTCGGAACCGATAGCGCCGGGGCGACACACGGCGCAGCATTACTTGGGCTATGCAGACGACCTGGCGCCGCGAGTGTGGGCGCACATGCACGGAACCGGCGCACGTTTGACCCAAGTAGCGAAGGAACGCGGCTTGTCGTTCGTCGTTGTGCGCACCTGGCAGGGTGACAGGGCGCTAGAGCGCAAGCTGAAGCAACGACACAGCGGGCGGCGGCTGTGCCCTATCTGCAACGGGCGTCATCCGGTACAGATGCCATTGCTACCGGGTGAATGCGCATTCATTCCAGATGACAACGAGGTGATGCA
>Ga0272446_1007754_pt1 | contig 10556 bp, 8 predicted proteins | sample YNPCB0061_FD_194587 | JGI IMG/M metagenome (GOLD analysis project Ga0272446, IMG submission 194587) | Hot spring microbial mat communities from Yellowstone National Park, WY, United States - YNP-CB-006-1 | ecosystem: Environmental > Aquatic > Thermal springs > Hot (42-90C) > Sediment | place... | reverse complement strand
CGAGCTTCCGTTAGGAGTTGCTGATACACCGTAGCGGCGGTTTGCGGTAGGCGCACCTGCTGATAGGCCAGCCCCAGTGCATCCAGCAAGGTAAAGCGGGCCAGCACTTGCCCCTGCCCCAAGCTGATGTTCTTACCAAACCCAGGCAAGGTCGGTGCATTAGCCTGCGCCAAAATGGCATTTAACCGCTCGGTAATCCATTGCACTTCAGTCGAGTCATTGTCCTGCCAGGCGATATCTCCCACCCGGCCCAGAGCTCGGGTCTCGTCCAGCGGCCCCAGATACCGCCGCAGCCGCAGTTCCCGGTGCCAGATCTCAAATGCGCCGATGCGATCGCCCAACTTATGTTTGGCAAGGGCTTCAGCATCCAGGGCATCCAGGGCAGCCGTCAATTGTTTGCGTTCCGCCGAGGTTAACGGCCGTTTGCCCGCGTCTTTGGGTAGTAGGGGATCGGGTAGCTGCAAATCCAGCGGATTCCCCAAAAATGCCGGGCTGGTCTCAGTTGCTCCTGGCCTTTTACCCGAGGTATTGGATGGGGAAACAGGGGTGGCAGTGGGTGCTGGGATGGGGGTTGGCTGGGACGTCGGAGGAACCGGAGCGGGTGTAGAGGGTGTAACGGGGGGTGCTAGCGGCTCAGGTGTAGAGGGCGGCGTAACGGATGGTGTCGGTGCCTGCGTCGGGGACTCAATGGGGGGAGCCAGCGGGGTCGGGGTTCCCAGGGGTGGCGCCAGCCGGTCACGGGGAGTAACCGGCATCACGGAACCCGATTGGGCCATTCCCGGCAGGGCCAGAGGCCCCATCACCAGCAACAGCAGTGCCAGCAGTGTTGGTTGTCCGTCGAGCGCTTGGCCCCACCGACCCGTTGTCGTCCCCACCCGGCTGAACCACATCTTCACGTCCTTCCCCCTCTTGATTCAGACTGGAGCATCCGTTGTAACAAAACCAGATTCCAGTCTACAAAGCTTTGACCTCAGTCGTAAGGCGATCGTTCCCAGTCGGGCGACAGAATCATTGACGCTAAATGGTCGGCCTCCGTTGCGCCTGAATTCTCAGCCAATCCTGCCAGACCAAATTTCCCTTACCGTTCGATTTAGCCCTACAAGCATGACATAATGAAGTGCATTTGATTGCATCCCTGCTCAGGGAATCCGGTGTGAGTCAGGCAAAGACGTGAAAGTTCTGGTTATTGGAAACGGTGGGCGAGAACACGCCCTGGCCTGGAAGTTGCTCCAGTCCCCCAACGTGCATCAGGTTACCTGTGTTCCTGGCAACGGGGGAACCGCCTCGCTGCAGCGGTGCCAGAACCTGGCTCTGAACATTCAGGACTTTGAAGGAATTGCCCGGTTTGCCCTGGTGAATAATGTTTCCCTGGTGGTGGTTGGGCCGGAAGCTCCGCTCGCCGAAGGAATTACCGACTACCTGCAACAGCAAGGACTGACGGTATTCGGTCCCACCCAGGCGGGAGCCCAGATTGAGGCCAGTAAGTCCTGGGCCAAAGAATTAATGCAGACAGTTGGTATCCCAACTGCGGAGTCGGCCGTTTTCACCGAATTGGCACCGGCTGTGGCCTATGTCCGTCGCCAGGGGGCTCCGATTGTGGTGAAAGCGGATGGACTGGCTGCTGGCAAAGGGGTCACTGTCGCCACAACGGTTGAGGAAGCCGAAGCCGCGATCGCCGCGGCGCTGGGCGGACAGTTTGGAGCTGCTGGCCATCGGGTGGTGATCGAAGAATGTCTGCAGGGTCGGGAAGTCTCGGTGCTGGCTGTAACCGATGGTTTGACCATCCGCCCCCTATTACCGGCCCAGGATCATAAGCGTATTGGAGAGGGAGATACCGGAGCTAATACGGGGGGTATGGGTGCCTATGCCCCAGCGCCCCTAGTGACACCCGCCTTGATGCAACGGATTCAGACAGAAGTCCTGGAACCCGCGATCGCCGCCCTGCGCCAACGCCAAATCGACTATCGGGGCATTCTCTACGCCGGTTTGATGATTACCCCAAGCGGCGATCCGAAGGTGGTGGAATTCAACTGCCGCTTTGGCGATCCGGAGACGCAGGTTGTCCTGCCCTTGTTGGAAACACCCCTGGAAGAACTGATGCTGGCCTGCGCCCAACAGCGATTGGCCGACTTTCCTGCCCTGTCCTGGCGGCCAGGGGCAGCGGTCTGCGTGGTGGTAGCAGCCGGGGGCTATCCTGGCGATTACCAAAAGGGTAAGGTGATTCAGGGGTTAGCCGAAGCAGAGGCCAGGGGAGCGATCGTATTCCACGCGGGCACCCAACGCAAACCACAGGGTATTGTCACCGATGGCGGTCGGGTTCTGGGTGTGACGGCGACAGGGGAAACCTTTGATGGGGCGATCGCCGCCGCCTATACCGCCATTGAGGCCATTTACTTTGACAACATGTACTACCGCCGTGATATCGGCTATCAAGTCAAGACGGCCCCCACCCCCCTTCTCTAGCACGACTCATCTCAAGGTTGTTTTGAGCCAGCAATGGGGAACTCAGCCCCTACCCCTGTGAATTAGCGAACACCTGCAAAATCGTTAGTTGTTATGGTTCATGGTTTATTGTTAGAAAATAGGTTGACAATCAGTTAGAGGCGACACAGGTTTGAACTGTTAGCCGCTTGCCGGTTGCAGTCCGACTACTAACAAGCCCGATTGATTATCCTTCCCTAACCTCTCATACCGTCCCCATCAGCCTTGTTTGAACTGCTGAAACAAATCAGAGAAATCATTGCCAACTGGTGGTCAGAGTTCACCCTCCAGACTCGTTTGCTGGCGGCTGCAACGCTGGTCGTGTCTCTGGTGATGAGTGGGTTAACCTTCTGGGCGGTAAACACCATTCAACAAGATGCCCGGATGAACGACACCCGTTTCGGTCGGGATCTGGGTCTGCTGTTGGCAGCCAATGTTTCCCCATTAGTGGGAGAAAATAATCTAACGGAACTGGCCCGATTCTCCCATCGCTTCTACAGCAGTACATCCAACGTCCGCTACATCCTCTACGCCGATGAAGAGGGCAACATCGTCTTTGGCATTCCCTTCTCCGAATCTGAAGTCCAGAATTCCCTGACCATTCGCCGCCGCATCCAACTGCCTGAGGACTACGGCGAGCATCAGGACGCGCCCATGGTTCGGCAACACCTGACCCCCGATGGAGAAGTCACTGATGTATTTGTGCCATTGAGCTATGAAGGCAAATACAAAGGAGTCCTGGCGATCGGGACCAATCCCAATCCCACAGTGGTTGCGTCTTCACACCTGACCCGCGATGTCACGATCGCTGTCTTTGTGTCGATTTGGGCCATGGTGATTCTGGGAGCTGTCTTTAATGCCCTGACCATTACCCGCCCCATTAAGGAACTGGTGGTCGGAGTCAAAAATATTGCCAAAGGCAACTTCAAGCAGCGGGTCGATCTGCCCCTCGGCGGTGAACTGGGAGAACTGATTGCCAGCTTTAACGACATGGCCGAGCGGTTAGAGCGATATGAAGAACAAAATATTGAAGAACTGACCGCTGAGAAAGCCAAGCTGGAAACCCTGGTTTCCACCATTGCCGATGGCGCTGTCCTGATTGACACCAACTTGCAGGTGATTCTGGCCAATCCCACGGCCCGTCGTCTGTTCGGTTGGGAAGGCAGAACCGTCGAGGGAGTTAACCTGCTGAACCTGGTGCCCATGCCTATTCAAGCTGAGATTAGTCGGCCGCTGCACCAAATTGCCAAGGGTGAACTGTTGGAGGGGGCCGAATATCGGGTTGGGTTAAGTGAACCGGCGGAGCGAACCGTCCGCATCCTGCTGAACGCTGTGCTGGATCCGGCCCGGGAGAATGTCAAGGGCATTGCCATGACAGTTCAGGACATTACCCGGGAAGCGGAACTGAATGAAGCCAAAAGCCAGTTCATCAGCAACGTCTCCCATGAATTGCGGACGCCCTTGTTCAACATCAAGTCGTTTATCGAAACTCTGTACGAGTACGGCGAGGAATTGGCTGAGGAAGAACGGAGTGAGTTTCTGGAAACGGCTAATCGGGAAACCGATCGCTTGACTCGGCTGGTCAACGATGTGCTGGATCTCTCCCGTCTGGAGTCCTGCAAGCTGTATCACTTTGACGCCGTTGACCTGGTTCAACCGATTGAACAAACCCTGCGAACCTATCAACTAAACGCCAGGGACAAGGGTATTGAGCTGAGCCAGGAGATCCAACCTGACTTGCCACCTGTGCTGGGCCACTATGACCTGTTGCTCCAGGTATTTACCAATCTGGTTGGCAATGCGCTGAAATTTACCGAGCCCGGCGGCAAGGTTGTGGTGCGGGCCTATCAGTTGCCGGTCCAGAGCGAGAAACCTACGGCCAGCGATGGCTTGACTTCGGCCTCTCTGATAGATGACCTGGATCCCCCCCATATCCGAGTGGAGGTGTCAGATACGGGCATCGGCATCGCACCGGAGGATCAGGACGCGATTTTTGATCGGTTCTTCCGAGTCGAAAACCGAGTTCATACCCTGGAAGGAACGGGGCTGGGCCTGTCGATTGTGCGCAACATTATGGACAAGCATCGCAGCAAGATCCATCTGGTTAGTGAAATTGGAACAGGCACGACCTTCTGGTTTGATTTGCTGGTTTTCCAGGATAAATCCCTGCTTACTCCAAACAGTTCCAGCCAGCCGTTGTTTAACGTGGAAGTTCCATCCAGTGAGGAGTCTGAGCTGTCGGATACGCCTTTATCCTCGGTAAGGTAATCCCGAGATGGCCATCCCCCAGGATTTGAGCGTTATTGGCTATCACTGAGGCAATCGTTGTAGACCCAGCGATGTCTATTTCTGCCACTGTTGTAGTCGCTTTTCTGCCGACTTCAACAAGGTTTGAGCCTCTCCATAGACGGTTGTACCTGATTTGACCTTCTTCAACTGGTTCACAATTCCCTGTAGGTCAGCAATCATCTGGTTACGGTTCACCAAACCCGGCTTACTGGGAGTCGATGCCACCAGCGTCTGAGTTGACTGCTGAGCCAGTTCAAAGGCCTGCACGGATTCTTGTTCCTGTTGGAGGCGAATTCGAACCTGCCCCAGCTTTTGCCCATAGGCGGCCAGCAACTTCTGGGCTGGCAGGTAGTCAGGATCGGCCATATCAATGGTTTGCAAGCGGTCGATCGCAGTTTGCCATTGGCTTTGTATTTCCTGCCACTCCGCTACTGTATGGGCCGGGCCAGCGCTGGCCTGTTCGGCTAAACGGGCGAACTCTTGCGCGGCACTGATCACATTGCCCGAACGGGCTGCCGTTTCGGATAAACCGGCAACCTTTTGCCAGTCCCGTTCATAGGCCATCAGTTTGGGCTGCACCATTCGACCAGCCAGCGTGGTAGCGGGTACCTGACGCAGCAAATCCATACCCTCTTGCCACTGGGCGATCGCCGTTGCTCGGTTGGTCGGGCTGGTCCCAGTCTGCAACTGCTGACGGGCCTGACGAATGACCTGATCGGCCTGATTTAACTGAGTCTGGGCATTGTTTTCTTGAAAGAGCCGGGCATCCATGCGGGCTATTTGTTTCCGGGCTTGCTGGAACTCATCCAGGGTAAAGGCCCAACCGCACTGAAACCAACTACAGTAAAAGCGGGGATAATAGCCCAAAAACCAGACGGGCAAGGCATCCAGATGCTTTTGGGCCGCTTTAACCTTACCCGTGCCCAGTTCTAAATCAGCCGGACTGGTAGCCTGATTGACCAACTGATCCGACTGCTCCACCAGGGCGATCGCCCGCCGGTAGTTGTGATCCATTTGCATAAAGCTGGGCAGCAGAATAATGGGGGCCACCCTGGAAACCGGCCAGCGAATCGGCGGATAGGGCAGGTTCAAAAACCAGATGCCGCCGACGGTTACAGCCGCGCCCGCTAACAGCAGTGTGGCCACCTTGAACGGTTTGCCAATACCAATTGGGTTATTGGCCCGTGCCGCCGCTTTCAAAACCTTGTCACTGAAATCAGGAAACAGGTCTTCCAGGGTTTGCCGCAGTTCCTCCTCAGAGGCTGGCGTTCCTTGCTTGACCCGCAGTCGTTCTAACCGTTTGAGCGCTAATTCTTGCTGGACCTTGCCAGCCGGGCTATTCTCGGTACAGCGCAGAATTTCCTTTTGCAAAATTTCAAAGGCACGATCGTTTAGACAAGCCATAGGGGCAATCAGAATCACTGAGCTGAGTATTCCCCAGCAACAGGTAAATACCCTTCAGATCCAACAGAAAATTTAATTGAGTTGGTCGACAATTCTCACAAAAATTGGGTTGCGCAGAAATTGCAAAAACCTTCATTGATAGCCGTAAACACCAGACAGCGTTCGATAGAGCGGTGTCATCAGGCTAACGGCTTGAGGTCGAGCTGGAACAACTGAGGCAAGCATTGCAACGGCGATAAACAGTAGAACCACACGAACTGGCTTAATTTCGCAAGACATAAGACGTTCTCCTTGGCAGTGAAAGTGACTCACTGGTGAGGGTCAGGACAGAGCAGACGCGATCGCCCAGAAGTTGTTCTCGTCTTCCTGCTCGTCAGTCATTTTCACGGACCTGGATAATGACGCTTTACAAAAAAGTCTGGAAATGAAGCAATGTTAATTGCGGCAGGCGTCAGATCTCGTGAAAATCACCTTACCCTTCACTAGATGCTGATGACGTAAATGGAACCAAACTGGTTTCGCAAAGATTATCCCAGTAGATCCAGGGAAAGATCTTGCGCAAATACACGAAGATTTAATCTTTCCACCCATGGAGGATACCTACGTGTACTGGGTTGGACTTTACCGAACTTGAAGATCAGCCAACCACGTAGAGAATGGAAGGTCAGGATACTAGAGATCAAAGAACTTGGGTGTGAAATCGCTCGCAAGACAGCCCAGGCCAAAGCAGCAGAAATCGCTGCAACTGCCATCCCTGCACTGTTGACTAAAACTGGTCATCTACCTGTTGCAGATGACCAGTCAGGTGAAAATAAGAATGCGGATGGCGAGACTCGAACTCGCAAGGCAAAGCCACACGCCCCTCAAACGTGCGCGTATACCAATTCCGCCACATCCGCAGAAACCAGCCAAGCAACTAGCAAGCTGACCAAAAGCTCCAGGACAACTAGAGGGGGAATTAGCCCTGAGCCTTAATAAGCATAGCAAAAAGACTGCCTTTACAGGAGGTTTTCAGTCAGGAGGCAAAGAAAGGCTGCGAAACTCCCACTGCAGATTGGTGCGGGCCTGGGTTTCCGCTTGCTGAAACATTGTCTCTGTGTAAAACAGGCGATCGCGCTGGAGGAACTGTTGCAGCAACGGTCGCCGCCCTTGGCGAAACGCCATATCCGTTAGCCAGCCATATTCCTGTCGGATAGCCGCCGCATAAGCCTGATATCGCTGGGGAGGAGCAGCCAAAATTGCCAGGTCTGCATCCAGCAGAACCTGACTATCAGGATCAGGACTATCAGCCTGGTGGTGTTGGGTTTGCAGAATCAGTCGCTGAATCTGGGCAATTGCCCCAGGTGGAACCTCCAGATTCCCCAGCAGTTGTTCTGCCAGAGCCGCACTTTGGGCTTCATTATCTGTCGCCCGCACCTGATAAACCGCATCGTGAAACCAGGCAGCCAGTTGCACAATCGATAAATTGTTGGCTTCTTGGCGTAACTGCTGAATGGTGTCCAGCACCTGCTGGAGGTGGTCCAGCGTATGATAAACCCGTCCCGACTCAGAATAGGCCGCTACCAACACCTGGAACGTTGGCTGGATCAAATCCTGACGGAGCACAAACGGAGACAGCGATCGCTGCCAATCAGCCCATAATTGAATAGATTGATCTTGCACCTTCATTGCAGAAGAGGGCATTAAATGCCATACAGGAACCTACTCAGATTCTCCAACAGGGTCACCCAAACAAACTGAATGATTAGGACAAGGTTGATCCGCCGAGCCTGGGAAGGCGTTCTGACTCGCCTCCGCCACGTTACACATGGCTACGACTATAGAAATGCTGAAATCGGCATAACCTGAACAGGTCTGTCGGCATAGACGGTCAGGTTACAACAAATTTCTGAATTCCTCGCGTGAGAGTTGACAATCTCGAAGGATTTGGGACAGCAATCCCCGACCAATCGTTTCACCGGCATGGACTGGAACAACAGTGCGACGTCCATCGGCGTGAACCAGAATATAGTGACAGCCTCGCACTCTGGCCACTAAGAATCCTGCTTTTTCCAGTGCTACAACCACTTGCCGGCCTGTAACACTTGGCAATTGGCTCATACTTGCACAGCAACTCGTTGGACACCGACAAAATCGAGGCTCGGTCCTGAGTCTGCTTCTACCTCTAAATACAGGGTGATTGCCTCTTGGATGCGCTCCATTAACTCATCCAACGATCGGGCTTGAGTATGACACCCAGGCAAACTGGGCACCGATGCAACAAAGAAGCCATCCGCATCGCGTTCAATAATCACATTAAATTCACGTTTCATTGCTGATCTCACAGTGCTGCTGGCTGTCCAGGGGTAACTTCCCGGCTACTTGAGGTGGCTATTTCTGCCCCTGATGAATCGAATGGGTCACCATCTCATTCTACTGGCTGCCATTGGCCTGAAATTTCTGCCGAACCTGCTGCCAGATCGGATGATCAGGCCCAACGGTTACTCCCACACAATCAGCGCATTCTCAAGCCATCTCAACAATGGGTTAGGATCATCCATCGGGAAATCGTTGCTGTCGCACTTCTTCAGCATAGGTCTGCACCGCTTCGGTAATGCTGTGCCGCAGGTTACTGTAGACTTTGGCAAACGGCGGTTGGCGATCAGACAGACCCAGTAAATCTCCCGTTACCAGAACCTGTCCATCACAATAGGGGCCAGCCCCAATCCCAATGGTGGGAATGGTCAGGGTTTGGCTAATTTTTTGGGCCAGATCGGCTGGCAGGTGCTCCAACACCACAGCAAAAGCGCCCGCCTGCTCCAGCGCGATCGCCTCGGTGAGGATCCGTTCAGCGGCTTCCGGCGACTGTCCCTGCTGACGATAGCCCAACTGATGCACGGACTGGGGCGTCAACCCCACATGGCCCATCACCGGAATGCCCACCTGCACCAGATGGGACACAGTCTCAACCGCAGCCGGATGCCCACCTTCCAGTTTAACCGCCTGCATCCCGGCTTCCTTCAGCGCCCGGCCAGCGGAATGAAGCGCCTGGGCCACGCTTTCCTGATAGCTCATGAACGGCAAATCAAATACCAATAAGGCCCGTTGCACGCCCCGACTGACGGCTCTGGCATGGTGCAGCATTTCCTCCAGGGTGATGGGTAGGGTCGTGGGGTAGCCCAGAGCCACCATGGCCAGAGAGTCGCCCACCAGGATCAAATCCACACCGGCCTGGTCCAGAATTTGGGCGATCGCATAGTCCCAGGCGGTCAACACCACAATGGGACGACCTTGCTTTTTCCACTGGAGCAATTGGCGGGGAGTGATGGGCATAGGGAACGAGACCATGCAGAACCAAAGCCAAGGTGAAGTAGCCAGATGCAATGGCAACCAGCAGTTTCGCATCTTGACTCACAAGACTCAAACCCTAACACTTTTTCCCTGCCCCTGCTACCCTGTTGCCGGTCTCTAGCGAGTTGGCTGAGGAAAGGTATTATGGGTGCCCGACCGGAAACTTTGCATACTGATCCAGGCCAAGCCTTGGCTGGTGCCTACCCACAACTTATTGGCAGCATCTGTTGATAAGGCCAGAATCCGGCCAGAAGGCAGGCGGGGAATCTGACCACCCACCATGCCATTGTAAGGATTCACCCGCCAAAGCCCTTCAGACGTTCCCACCCAAAGGCTCGACACCTTATCAAAGTCCAGCACGGTGACGTCCTTCCCCTGCATCCGGGGCAAAACCCGGATCGGTTTCTTGGAATTTGGATCCAGTTCTAACACACCGGCTGGCGTGCCGACCCAGAGGGTTTTCCAATGGCTCCAGGCAAGAGCCTGCACCTCCACGCCAGGCAGATCAGCAATCCGTCGGCGGGGGAAGGCATTAGCCGTATTCACCTGCACCAGTCCTTCCAAGGTGCCGACCCAGAGATGACCGTCTGAATCCAACGTCAGGGCATTGGCGCTTACCCCTGGCAAATTTTTCAAGGTGGTCATTAGCAAGCCCCGATCCGGACTGATCATGGCTAATCCGGCATCCGTGCCAACCCAGAGAAAGCCCCGCCTGTCCACCAACAACGACAACACCCGGTTAGACGGAAGGGCAAAGTTCATAGTTGTCACCCGCCCAGTGCGCGGATCCACCCGCATCAGCCCTTCGGTAGACCCTACCCAAATCCGCCCCACCCGGTCCTCGGCCAGGGCGCCAACGGTGGTATTGGGTAACACAGCTTTGACCAGGGTGCGGCCAGTTTTGGGATCAATCCGGGCTAATCCCTGCCAGGAGCCAACCCACAAGTTTCCTTTACTATCGTGGAGTAATGCTGTGGTTCGCTCATCAAACCCAATTGACTGAACCGTAATTTCATCCGTTGACGCCGGTGGCGGGGCGATTGGGGCAAAGG
>Ga0272446_1007753_pt1 | contig 10556 bp, 6 predicted proteins | sample YNPCB0061_FD_194587 | JGI IMG/M metagenome (GOLD analysis project Ga0272446, IMG submission 194587) | Hot spring microbial mat communities from Yellowstone National Park, WY, United States - YNP-CB-006-1 | ecosystem: Environmental > Aquatic > Thermal springs > Hot (42-90C) > Sediment | place... | reverse complement strand
TTCCGTAGCGCCCGATCAGGTCTTGGGCATGGTCAGCGATCCAGCGGGGGCGGAGTATCCCGCTGCGGGTGAAGGGAGCCTGATCGTAGCGGTCTACGATCAGGTTATCGGCAATCGATTCGGTCAGGGCCGCCCCCTCCCGCAGCCGATCTTCGGGGATGTGGGCGATGCCCGCCGCCCGCATTTGGCGCGGGTCGCCGAGCGGGGCCGCCCGATCCCCGATCAGGACGCGCCCAGCGGCGGGCCGCCGCAGCCCAGCCAAGACCTCCGCCAGTTCGGTTTGGCCGTTGCCTTCGACCCCCGCCACGCCCAGAATCTCGCCCGCGTGTAGGGTGAAGCTGACTCCGTTCAGCACGGCACGTCCCCCCAGTGCGAGGGCGGTCAGCCCCTCCGCCGTCAGGATCGCTGGGCCGCGTGGTTGTGGGGGCGTTTCCAACGTGCTGCCGAGTTCCCGCCCCACCATCAGGCGGGCTAACAGGCGCTCGTCAGCCTCGCCGATGGGGAGTTCCCCGACGACCCGTCCATCACGGAGTACCGTCACCCGGTCAGCGATCTGCATCACCTCCCGCAGTTTGTGGGTGATGAACAGGATCGTTTTGCCGGAGGCGGTCAGGCCGCGCAAGGCCGCAAACAGATCGGCGGTTTCGGGCGGGGTGAGCACGGCGGTAGGCTCATCGAGGATCAGGATTTCCGCCCCCCGATAGAGCGCCTTCAAAATCTCGACGCGCTGCTTCATGCCAACGGGGATGTCGCTGACCCGCGCCGTCGGATCGATGCTCAGGCCGTAGCGGGCGGCCAATTCAGTCACTTGCGAAATGGCCCCGCGCACGTCGGCCCGAGGTCCGCGTTGGGGTTCGGCGTTCAGCACGATATTTTCGGCGACGGTGAACGACGGGATCAGCATGAAGTTTTGATGCACCATACCCACGCCGCGCCGGATCGCTTGTTGGGGCGAATCGAAGCGGACGGCGTGCCCCCGCAGCCGGATTTGCCCCATCGTGGGCCGTTCCATGCCGTAGAGCATCTTCATCAAGGTGGACTTGCCCGCGCCGTTCTCCCCAATGATGGCGTGAATTTCGCCCGCGTGGGCAGCGAAGTTCACGGCGTCGTTGGCCCGCACGCCGTTGGGGTAAATCTTGGTCAGGTTGGACGTTTCGATGATCGCGTTCATAGCGGGTAGTCTAGCGTGGGAACCGGATACATGCCATGAATCACCCCGCTTTCGACTGGTGAGCGATTGGCCGAATATGCTATAACCTGCTTTCAGCATAGAAAGGCGCTTCGCATGGCAGAAAACCTTAGCGGCAAGGCACGTTCCGCCGCCGTACAAGACATCTTTGACCGCATTGCCCCCCGCTACGACCTGATGAACCGAGTCATGACGCTTGGCCTAGACCACCAATGGCGCAAGTTCGTTATCCGGCAAGCGCACCTGCCCCCATCCGGCGGTAAGCTGCTCGATATTGCGACGGGGACGGGCGATATTGCCTTTGAGGGCCTCGCCCAACACCCGACCCTGACCGCCATCGGGGCCGATTTCGTGCCGCGCATCATGGCCGTTGGGCGCAAGCGGCCCGGCGGGATGCGGGTCAAATGGGCGGCGGCGGACGCCCTGAACCTCCCCTTCCCCAACGAGTCTTTTGATGCGGTGACACACGGCTTCCTCGTCCGCAACGTGGTCGATATTCCACGCGCCTTCGCCGAGCAGTACCGAGTCCTGAAATCGGGGGGGCGCGTGGTGTGCTTGGATACCACGCCGCCGCCGAAAAACCTGCTCCGCCCATTCCTGATGATCTACCTGACGATGATAATTCCTTTTATCGGAACAATCCTCACCGGGCAGCGGGATGCCTATACCTATCTGCCCAACTCGACGATTGGCTTCAAGACGCCAGACGAGTTAGCCGCCCTAATGCGGGCGGCGGGCTTTACCGACGTTGGCTACAGGCGCTTCATGTTCAATACGATTGCGGTACACTGGGGAACGAAGCCGTAGCCTCGCTAGACTTGCCCCCTCCACTCCGAAGCTGGCGCTCACAGAGGGGGCGGAGGCCTTTCACAGCCAGCAAAGGTAGATACAGTTAACCATGCTTCACGCTGAGATCATCTCCATCGGCGAAGAACTACTCTCCAGTGAATCCGAAACCCTCGATACCAACTCGGTTTTTATCACGAAGGCGCTGGGTAGCATCGGGATTCGAGTCCTCTACAAGACGACGGTGGGCGACGATGAGGCGCGGATCACGGAAGTGATCCGGCTGGCCCTCTCCCGCGTTGACGTGATCATCACGACGGGCGGGCTTGGCCCCACCGTTGACGATATGACCCGTCAGGGCGTGGCAAACGCCGTCGGGGTCGGCCTCACCTTCCGCCAAGACCTGATGGACGACATCGCCGCGAAGTTTGCCAAGTTCACGACCCGAATGCCGGAAAATAACCGCGTTCAGGCCATGATCCCCGACGGGGCGGAGCCGATTTATAATCCCGTCGGAACCGCGCCGGGCTTCGCCGTCCACCACAACGGCAAGGTGATCATGAGTTTGCCGGGCGTCCCCCGCGAAATGAAGGCCATGATCGACCAGCATGTGATTCCGGCCCTGCGGGAAAAATCCGGTGTGCATGTGATCCGCACCCGCGTGTTGCGGACGGCGGGCATCGGCGAAAGCTGGATCGATGAACAGATCGGCCACCTTGAGCGGCTCCAAAACCCGACGGTAGGCCTGAATGCCCACAGCGGCCAAACCGATATTCGCATCACGGCGCGGACGGGCACAGAGGCCGAAGCCGATGCCCTGATCGCGGCGGTAGAGCGCGAAGTCCGCGAGACGTTGGGCGAATACATCTTCGGGGTGGATAAAGAGACCCTTGAACAGGCCTTCGCCGATGCGCTGTGCGGGGCGGGGTTGCGGGCGGCCATCGCCGAGATCGGGACGGAGGGGGCGCTTCGGCGGCGGGTGGAAAAGGCCACCTTCACCACGCCCGATGCCGTGTCGTTTGTGTCTCCTGAGACGGCGTCGGAGATGCGTGCGCCCTACGGCCCCACTCCGGACTATAAGCCGATGATCGAGGCTTTGGCGGCCCAAGTACGGGCGATGACCAACGCGGACATCGGGATCATGGTGGTCACAGAGCCGGGCGGCACGGCCATCGGCGTCGCCACGCCGGCGGAAGTTCGCAGCCGGGTTTATGCCTACGGAGCGGGCACAGGGGCGCAGGAATGGGCGAGCGGTTGGGGCCTGTCCGTCAGTTGGGACGCTGCCCACCGGATCAAGCGCTAGGCAGACTAGAACCCATCCCCCGCCCCCTTTCCCCCACGTGGGAAGGGGGAGATAGCGCAAAGCTCCCCACCACGTTCCGGTTCCCCCTCTCCTGTGGGAGAGGGGGGAGGGGGTAAGGTGATTTGGTCTCTTCTGACCCTTAAAACACCTTCCCAAATCAAGCCAATCTGATTTATGATTAGCAGACTTGCATTCTAACCGGAGAGCAAACCCCTCATGCAGCAAACCGATTCTTCACCGAGCGCACCCGGCGGGCTACGGCTGTGGTTGCGCATCATGGGCTATTTGCGGCCCTATCGTGGATGGGCAGCCCTCGCCCTGATCGGGATTCTCGCTAGCACCGGCTTGGCGATCACCATTCCCCGCATTTTGCGAGACGTAATTGACACGGGGATCAAGCAAGAGGACGCAGGCTTCATGCTCGCGGCGGGCCTTCTGGTGGTTGGGCTGGGCGTGCTGCGCGGCGTCAGCGGCTTTGTGTTCCGCTACTTCGGCGAACGGCTCTCGCACTTCATCGCCTACGATATGCGCAATGCTCTATACAACAAGGTGCAAAACCTGCCCTTCGGCTACCACGACAAGGCCGAGACAGGCACGCTGATCACCGTTGCCATCAGCGACGTGGACGAAGTTCAGCGCTATTTCGCCTACGGCCTGATCGACGGCATGAACACGATCTTCCTCATCGTGGGTACGGCGGCGATCATGCTGGCGGCGAACGTGCCACTGACCCTCGTTGCCTTCATCCCGATGATCCCGCTGGTCATCCTGTCGATCCGCTTTGCCCAAGCCGTTGATCCCCGTTGGCGGGCCATCATGGAGCGCGTCCAAGCGCTCGGCAACCACCTTCAAGAGAGCGTGATCGGGGCGCAGGTTGTCCGTGCCTTCGCTCGGGAGCGTTTTGAAATTGAGAAGTTCGGCAACGAAAATGAGCGCTTGTTCACCGAACAAATTAACCTGACCGGAAAATGGGCGACCTTCCTACCGTTGAGCGCCTACCTTGTGACGTTCTCGGTTGGGCTGGTGCTGCTCACCGGTGCGCTGATGGCCCAAGCGGGCGTAGGCGGGGTCACGGTGGGGTTGGTGGTGTCTTTCAACGCCTACGTTTTGCTGATCGGCCAACCGATCCGGTTCTTCGGCTTCGTGATCATCTTGACCACCCAAGCCATGACCAGTAGCAGCCGGATTTTCAACATCATGGATGCGCCAGTCGACATTCAGGACAAGCCGAATGCCCCAGCCATGCCACCCATCAAAGGTCATGTGCGTTTCGAAAACGTGACCTTCCGGTATGAGCCGGACGCCCCGCCCACGCTGAGCAACATCACTCTGGATGTGGCGCCCGGTCAGGTAGTGGCCCTGCTCGGCCAGACCGGGTCGGGCAAGACATCGTTGGTCAACCTCGTGCCGCGCTTCTACGATGTGAGCGAAGGGCGGGTGACCATCGACGGGATCGACGTGCGGGAGGTGCAGTTAGACAGTCTGCGCCGTCAGATCGGGGTGGTGTTGCAGGAATCGCTGTTATTTTCGGCCACCGCCCGCGAAAACATCGCCTACGGGCGACCCGACGCCACCGATGAAGACGTAATCGCGGCGGCGAAGGCGGCCAACGCCCACGATTTCATCATGGAGTTCCCCGAGGGCTACGATACGCGCATCGGGGAACGCGGCGTGACGCTCTCCGGTGGGCAGCGGCAACGGGTAGCGATTGCCCGCGCCCTGCTGATCAATCCAGCGATCCTGATCTTGGACGACTCGATGAGCAGCGTCGATACCCGCACCGAATTTCTGATCCAAGAGGCGCTTGAGCGGCTGATGAAGGGCCGGACGACCTTCGTCATCGCCCAGCGGCTGACGACGGTTCAGCACGCCGACCTGATTTTGGTGCTGGACAAGGGCGAAATTGTCGAGCGCGGCAAACATGCCGACTTGCTCGCCCGAAACGGCAAATACGCCGAGATTTACCGCCTGCAACTGGAAGATCAGGAACGCCTCCGGCACGAACTCATGGCGATGGGCGGGCTGCGAGAAGGCAAGAATTGAAGCCAATATGACACCGAATAACGAGAATCATCAGAGGGGGGCAACATGGGCATGATGGGCGCGGCCACTGCAGAGGCCGATAAGGGATTCGACTGGCAAGTTTCCAAGCGCTTGCTGAGCTACCTGCGGCCCTACCGCCGCAACGTGATCATTGCGATGGGGGCAGCCATGCTCACCGTCGTCGCTAACGTGCTCGGCGCACCGCTGATCGCCTTCGTCGTCGATGAGGGCATCCTCAAGGCCAACTTGGGGCTGATCATCTTTGGGGTGCTGGCCTATCTGACCATCGATGGGGCCGGGCATTTGGGCTTCCATTTCCAAATTCGGAACATGGCGCTGGCCGGGCAACACGTCATCCAGACCTTGCGGGATCAGATGTTCAGTCATATCCAGTTCCTGTCGCTGTCGTTCTTCTCTCAGTACGAGACGGGCAAGCTGATCGCCCGCGTGATTGGTGATGTCAACGTCCTGCGCGAAGCGATCACCTTTGCGGTGGTCGGGGCGGTGCGCGACGTGCTGATCTTAGTCGGGATTTTGGTGGCCATGATGTTCATCAGCCTGCCACTGACGGTGGTGGCCGTCGCGGTGGTGTTCGTCGTAACGCTGATGGCGAACTACTGGCGCGTTTCGGCGCGGAAGGCGTACCTCGTCCAGCGCGAGACGAACTCCGCCAACAATGCCGAACTCTCCGAAGCCTTCAATGCGGTGCGGGTTACGCAAGCCTTCGCCCGGCAACGCTACAACTACGAGCGCTTCGCGGGCGAGATCAACCGGGCGCATCTGAAGAGCAGCCTTCGGGCGGCCTTTGTTGCCAGTTTGTTCTTCCCCGGCATCGAATTGGTGGGCGGGGTCGCCCTTGGGGCACTGATCTACGTTGGCGGGTCGTTGGCGTTGCAGCAGGAAATCACTGTTGCCACCCTGATCACGTTCGTGCTGTACGTTGACCAACTCTTCTTCCCGATCCGTATGCTGGCGCAACGTTACAACATCTTTCAGGCGGTCATGGCGGCGGGCCACAAAATCTTCACCCTGATGGATACCCCCGTAGAGGTCAAAGACGCGCCGGATGCCATCGAAATGCCGCCGATCAAGGGGCATGTGCGCTTCGAAAACGTGACCTTCGCCTACAGCAAGCCGGACATCATGGACTACACGCCCCGCAAGCGCGGCACGACGATGCGGAGGGAAAACGCCAAGTCTGGGCAGGACGGCAAGAACGGCAAGCACGGGGCCAACGGCTACACCGTGGGCGGCGAAGGCCAACCCACTGACGTGATGCGGCCCGTCTTGAACAACTTCAACCTCGATGTGCCCGCCGGAGCTACCGTTGCCCTCGTAGGACATACCGGTGCGGGCAAAAGCAGCATCATAAAGCTAGTATCGCGCTTCTACGATGTCAATGGCGGGCGCATTACCATCGATGGAATCGACATCCGGACGGTGACTCAGCGCAGTTTGCGGGCACAAATGGGCGTTGTGATCCAAGAGACGCACCTGTTTTCCGGCACGGTCATGGATAACATTCGGTACGGGCGACTGAGCGCCACCGACGATGAGGTGATCGCAGCGGCGGAGGCCGTCGGCGCCGATCCATTCATTCGCAGGCTAGAGAAGGGCTATTACACCGAAGTCCGCGAAGGCGGGGCGATCCTCTCCGCTGGGCAAAAGCAACTGCTTTCATTTGCCCGCGCCCTGCTCGCCGATCCACGCATCCTGATCCTAGACGAAGCGACCAGCAGCATCGACACGCAGACGGAGAAGACCATTCAAGAGGCGTTGAAGCGCCTGCTCAAGGGCCGCACCAGCTTCGTGATCGCACACCGGCTCAGCACCATCACCAGCGCCGATCTCATCGTCGTAATGGATCATGGCCGGATCGTCGAGCAAGGCTCCCATACGGATTTGCTGGCCAAAGGTGGCGTCTACCGCGACCTGTACACGATGGCCTATGCGCGCCCGTTAGCGAGTACGCCGGAGAAAGCTAGCCTATCCTGACAAACTTCTATGGTAGGATAGGGGGAAGTGTGGGGGGCGGGCCACAAGCCTGCCCCTGTTGTTGAATGGCGAGGCTAAAGGGGGCCGTATGGAAATAGACTTGATTGGGAAGCAACTCGGCGAGTTTACGATTTTAGAGGTCATTGGGAAGGGCGGCATGGCAACTGTTTTCCGTGCCCGTCAGCCGTCAATGGATCGGGATGTGGCGATCAAGGTCATCCTGCCGGAGGCGGATCGCGCCCATGAGTTCGTCCGGCGCTTCGACCTCGAGGCCCGCACCGTTGCGAACCTGCGCCACGCCCACATCTCTAAAGTGATTAACTACGGCTACCAAGAACCCTACTACTATCTGGCGATGGAGCTGCTTTTGGGCGGCACGTTGGCAGACCGGATTCAGCAGGGGCCGCTCGCCATCAACGAGACCATGCGGATTTTGCGCCAAATTTGCCCCGCGTTGGACTACGCCCACAGCAAGGGCGTCATTCACCGCGATCTCAAACCACAAAATATCATGTTTGACGAGACGGGAAATACCTTCCTCTCGGATTTTGGCATCATCCGGCTGATGGGCAGACCCTCTGAACTGACTGAAAAAAACGCCGTCGTCGGGACGCCCGCCTACATCTCCCCCGAACAGTGGCAATCTGATGTCGAGATCGATCAGCGGGCCGATATTTACGCCCTTGGCGTGGTGCTGTACCAAATGTTGACGGGCAAATTGCCCTTCGAGCCGGATACGCTCTACCGCATGATGGAAAAGCACCTCAACCATACCCCGATCCCCGTGCGGAATCTGCGGCCCGGCCTGCCCGATGGCGTCTACGCCGCCGTTGACCGTGCGATGGCCAAGAAACGCGATCAGCGCTTCCGCATGGCGGGCGAACTGTTAGCCATGTTGGAAAGCGCCCTCGTCCCGCGTGAGACACCTATCAGCCCGATCCCGAAAGTGACAGATAGCACGGCTCACTCACCCGCGCCGCAAACGAAGACCGCCCCCATCGAAACGCCCCGTGTCGATACGCCCGCCCTGTCTGTGCCGCTGAACCGAGATGACCGTACCGAACCCGTCACGATTGATCCGGCCTTGTTGGGGGAGGCCCCGCCGCCCCGCCTTGACCTGACCGAGCCGATCATGCTAGACACGCCGCCCTCTGCCCCCCAACTGCCGACTCGCCCCAGCGGCCAGACGCCCCAGCCGCTGATTAAGATGGTGCAGCCCGCCGCCAAACCTACCCCTTCGCCCCCGATCCCGCTGCTGGTCGGCGGCGGCGTGGTCATCCTGCTACTGGTCGCAGTGCTGGTCTTGCTCAGCGGGCGCGGCGGAGTCTCGGAGGCTGACCAAACGGCGACTCAGGCTGCATTGTTGGCCCTTTCCGCCACCGCCACAACCCCGCCGACGACGGCCCCCACCGAACCCCCGCCAACGGCAACCGCCGGATCGCCGACGGTGGAGGTGATCGTCGTTGGGCCGACCAGCGTTCCGGCGACGGCCACGCCCCTTCCGGCCACAGCGGACGGCGGCCCCGTCGTGGTCATCGCGCCATCGAATACCCCGACCCCGACTCTCACGCCGTCGTTAACCAGCACTCCCACGCCGACGGCCACTTTTACGCCCTCCCTCACGCCGACGGTGACGGCCACGCCAACGGCCACCTTCACCCCCACCGACCTCCCGACGGCCACCCCGATCCCGCCGACGGAGACGCCCATCCCGACCATTGACACAGCGGCAACCGTCGCGGCGGCAACCGCCATCGCCCTGAACGCCATCGAACAGGCTGCACAGCAGGCGGCAGCGGGCGCGGCTGAAATCTTCCGGCTGGCGGGGGCCACGCTCACCCACAACGCGGATGGGACGCTCTCGGCGCGGCGGGCCAACGTCAACGTGCTGAACTTCGTGGCCGAAGCGACCTTCTACAACCCCTATCCGGTCACGCAGGGCACATGGGACTACGGCTTTCAGTTCCGGCGCGGGGCGGACGGCACCGAATACCGCCTGATCGTCCAAGCGACGGGGCGTTGGGGCCTGATCCTGCGCCAAAATAACCAATCCACCGTTGTTTTACGCGGGGATGTGCCCCTGCTCAGCACGACGGATACCGGGTCGAATACGCTGCGCGTGGTCGTCAGGGGCGCGGAGGGCTGGTTCTTCGTGAATGGCGTGTTGGTCTCCACGCTCGATCTGTCTGCACGGCAGGCGGCGGGCGATGTCCTTGCGACGACGGGCTTCCTGCAAGGGGCGGCCATCAGTGGGAAGGCTACCCGTTTTGAGAACTTCAGTGTTGCCGAGATCAAATAGGCAAACTAAGCAGGGAAGAGGAAATTCCCAATGGATGAACAAACCGGATCGGTGCTGCTGAACTTCTTTCGCGCCCTCGCTGATGAGACGCGGATCAAGTTAGTGGCAACCCTCATGGACGGCGAATGGAGCATTTCGGAATTAGCCCGCGTCGCCGAAGTGCGCGAGTCTGATGTGATGACGCATTTGGGCGTCTTGCAGCCCCTCAATCTGATCATCATGAAAGAGGACGGCAGCAACCGCTATTTTAGCCTGAATCGCCGTGCCCTGATCAACCTCAAGCGGGAGGTTTTCGCCCGTGTGACGCCCCGCCAAACCCAAGCCGACGATAGCGGGGGCGACCTTGAGCGCCAAGTCATGACGGCTTTTTTTGATGGGGATCGGTTGCGGGCGCTGCCTGTTGGGGAAAAGAAAATGTTAGTGGTGTTGAAGTGGTTCGCGGCCAAGTTCGCGCCGGGTGTTGAATACCCAGAGCGTGACGTCAACGCGATCATCATGCGCCACCACCCAGATACCGCCGCCATCCGCCGAGCAATGGTCGATTACAAGCTCATGCGGCGCGAACGCGGTATCTATTGGCGCGTACCTGATCCCGGTTCGCCGGAATTGTAAGGCGCATTTTTCGGTGGGTGGGGCGTAAACTGGCCCCTTCCCCGCCAACCAAAAAGGCGTTCATCATGCCCATACAGGCCGATGAACGCCTCCTTCTCCCTAATGCTGGAGAGTTAAGCCCGCAAGCGCCGCACGCCGATCCCCATACAAACCGCGCCTACTGCCGCCGGAATCAGGACGTAAGCGCCCGCCATGATCAGGGTTTGGGCAGCGTACACATCCCGGCTGGGGGCAAACACCGTCGTGATGAGCGGCGTCCAGTGGGAAAAGGGCACGAATAAGCCCGCTAGCCCACCAATCGGGGAAGTGAACGACAGCCACAGCGCCAC
>Ga0272446_1007752_pt1 | contig 10557 bp, 8 predicted proteins | sample YNPCB0061_FD_194587 | JGI IMG/M metagenome (GOLD analysis project Ga0272446, IMG submission 194587) | Hot spring microbial mat communities from Yellowstone National Park, WY, United States - YNP-CB-006-1 | ecosystem: Environmental > Aquatic > Thermal springs > Hot (42-90C) > Sediment | place... | reverse complement strand
AGCGCCAGAGCGCACTCGCGTTTCGCGTGCCGCTACCTTATGCGCCGGCGACCCGAGCGGCAAGCGCGGGCCCCTCGCGGCCCCCCGGACGGGCCTGATGCCGAGCTCGGCCGGCGGCTCGCGTGGCCGGGCCTCGCGGCGCTGCGGGCCGCGGCAGCTCAAAAACGGCCGAGCGGCCCTCAAGCCCACACTTCGCGCGCGGCTACCCAACCTGTCGGCCTGCCGCTGCCCCGGCCAACCGCCGCTCCCGCCGGCCTCGGCCGGCCGTCTAAATCTGCCCCGCGGCCGGCGACGCCGCTATCCTGTGCGTTTCCCGGTATCGGCCGGGGCGTCGTTCGGCCGGACGCGCCTCGCGAGCACTACCCGAAGGGCCCCGATGTTCTCGTTCCTGGACGCCTGGCAGCCGACCGTCTTTCCGGCGGTCTGTTTCCTCGTGTGGCTGCCGGTGTTCGTGATCTGCCCCGCTCACCGCGCCCGCGCGTTCTTCCTCGGGACGAGCATCGCCACCATCCTCTTCGTCGCCGGCCCGATCCTCGGTCCCGGTCTGCTGTTGATCAACATCGGCGGCTACGTCGTGGTCGAGGCGGTGGCCCGCACCCCGCTGGCGCGCGGGCCGTTGTTCTTCGTCACGCTCCTGGCGCTGCACGCAGGCTACTGGGCCTGCTTCCGGCTACTGATTCCGGCGGGCTATTGCGAGTTGTTGCCCGATTACGCCGCGGGCACCTACGTACTGTTCAGCGGCATCGGCCTCACGTTCTTTCGACTCGTGAGCTACTTCTGGGAGCGGGTTCGGAGGCGCCGGCCGCCGCTGGGCCCCGGCGACTACCTCGCGCACATGCTGTTCTTTCCGCAGTTCCGGCATGGGCCGATCGAGCGGGCCCACGAGTTCGCACCGCGGCTGCGCGACGCCCGGTGCAACTGGCAGCCGCGCGACGTCGCGGTCGGCCTGGCGCGCGTTGCGCTGGGCGCACTCGTGCTGGTCGGCCTGCGCCAGGCCATTCGCTACGGCGTGCCCGTCGCGTACAAGAACAATCCCTATCGTCTGCTGATGGAGCTCTTCGAAGATCCGACGTCGCTCTCGCTGCCGGCCCTCCTCCTGCTCCTGCATGCTCCCGCGGCGGCACTGTACGCGCTCGAGAGCGCCTCCGCGCACCTCCAGCTCGGCGTGGCCCGCGCGTTCGGCGTCCGTGGCTCGGAGAACTTCCGCTACCCCTTCCGGGCCGCCAACCCGGCGGATGTCTGGCGGCGCTGGAACATCACGTTGTCGTTCTGGCTGCGCGACTACGCCTTCTTCCCACTGTGTCGCTGGCGGGCCCTCCGGCATGTCAGCATCGTGCTAACCTTCGTCTACGCCGGGCTGCTCCACGGGCTCGCCTGGCGGCATGCCGTGTGGGGCGTGTACATGGGGCTGGCCGTGCTGCTCTACGTCGGCCTCTTCGAACGCCGGCGCAATCCGACCGCGGCGCCCGCGGCGCAGCCGCACCCGGTCCGGGCCGCCCTCGGTCGGCTGCTGGCGCGCCTGGCGACCATCCACGTGCTCTGCATCGGCGGCCTGATCTTCTTCGATCCGCGGCACGCGGGGGCGCGCGTTCTATACCATTACGGTCGGCTGCTGCTCGGCCTGGTCGGATTCTGATGCTGGTCGCGGCCGGCCGGTGTGGCGGCTCGGAAACCCGGGAGTAGGAGTTTCGGAATGGAGGCCCGCGCCCTCGCCCGTACCGCAAAAAGCTGCGCGGCGCTGCATCCGCCGGACGCCCTCGCCGGCCCGGCTGCGCGGCGCAACCGCCTGTGCGCGGTGGTGCTGCTCGTCGCCGGCGCGGCCGCAGCGCTGCCGGGCGGCGCGTTTTCCGCCGAGCCGGTACGGCCGCGCGTGGTCCTGATCTCCATCGACGGCCTGCGGGCCGACGCGGTGACGGCCGAGACGGCGCCCACGCTCGCGGCCCTCGCCGCCCGCGGCGCGGTCGGAACGGCGCTGGCCGACCTGCCGCCCGTCACGATGACCAACCACGCTTCCATGTTGACCGGCCTTTCGGCCGCGACGCACCGGGTCTACCTCGACACCGATCTGCCGGGCACGATCGCCGTCCCGACGTTGTTCGACTACGCCGCCGCGGCCGGCCTGCGCTGCGCGTTCCTGGCCTCGAAAGACAAGCTTCGCTACTTCGCTCCGCCGGCTGCCGTCGAGACACGCGTGTTCGCGTCGGACACCGCGGGGCTGATCGACGCCGTGCTCCCGCTTCTGGCGCCGGACGGTCCGGACCTCGTGTTCATCCACCTCCGTGACCCGGACTCGGCGGGGCACGCCGACGGGTGGCTGTCACCGGCCTATCTGGCGGCGGTTGCACGGGTCGACGATCACGTCGCGCGGCTCACGGCGGCACTCGCGAGGGACCTCCGGCCGCGGAGCGAAGCGTCGCCCGCCGAGGAGCCGGCGCCGGATGCACCGGGAGCCGGTCCGCGGCCGAGCTACCTGGTCATCACGGCGGATCACGGGGGCGAGGGTCGCACGCACGTCCTCGACAACGCGGCGACGCGGCGCGTGCCCTGGATCGTCGTCGGCCCCGATGTCGCGGCCGGTTACGCGTTCCCGGGCACCGTTCGCCCGGCGGACACGACGGCCACCGTGCTCTGGCTGCTGGGCGTGGCCGTGCCGCACGGCCTGGACGGACGCGCACAGACGCTCGTCAAGGCCACGCTCGATTTCGGGCCGGACTCCGCTCAGGGTTCGCCATCCGCCGCCCCGCGGCCGGCGCTCGCGCCGCCGTGCTTCCTCGTCGCAGCGCCGCTGTTGGCGGCGCTCGCCGGGCGCCGGCGGAGCGCCTGACCGCGCTACAGCCGCCGGCGGCGCGCGGGTACACTGCGGGCGGGATCCTCGAGCGGGGCGCGGTGCATGCTGGCGACGGTCGACACGTCCTGGACACACCTCGGGCTGAGTCTCGCGGCGATTGCCGTCCTGGTAACGCTGTCGGCGGCCTACTCCAGCAGCGAGTCGATTCTGTTCTCGCTCTCGCGCATGCAGGTGCAGCGGTTCCAGGCGCGGGGCGGGGCGCTGGGCCAACTGGTGGTGCATCTGTTGCGCAGTCCGCAGCGCACGTTGACCGTGATTCTGCTCGGGAACACCACCGTCAACGTGCTGTTGTACGCCAACGTCTACGTATTCTTCGAGGGACTCGAACCGCGCCTCGGGCCGGCGACGGGCGTGGTGGCGGCGCTGTTCAGCCTGCTGGTCGTCGCGGTGTGCGGCGAGGCGCTGCCGAAGACGGTCGGCGTCGCGCTGGCGCCGCGTCTGGCGCCGCTCGTGGCGCCGCTCGTGCACCTCAGCGGGTACGTGCTCGGGCCGGTCGGCCGCGTGCTGCACGTGCTGCTGGCCGAACCGCTCAGCCGCCTGCTGTTGGGGCGGCGCGCCGCGGCCGTCGAGCCGATGAGCACGCCGGAGCTGAAGACGCTGCTCGAGATGAGCCGCCGCCGGGGCATGATCAACCCGGTCGAAGATGCGTTCCTGCGCGAGGTCATCGACCTCGGGCACCTGCGCGTGCGCGACGTGATGGTGCCGCGGGTGGAGGTGGTGACCTATGATCTCAACGGGGGCGCCGCCGGCCTGCGCGAGCTGATGCGCCGCACGCGCCGCAAGAAGGTGCCGGTTCACGAGGGCCACGTTGACCGGATCGTGGGGCTCGTGTACGCCAAGATACTCTTCCTGAACCCGGACAAGCCGCTCCGAAGCCTGGTCCAGCCGGTCCGCTTCGTGCCCGAACTGGCCCGCTGCGAGCAGCTCCTGCACCACTTCCGCACGACGCGTAGCCAGCTCGCCATCGCCGTTGACGAGTACGGCGGCATGGCCGGGCTGGTGACGCTCGAGGACGTGTTGGAGGCGATCGTCGGCGATCTCCAGTCGCCCGACGAGGCCCCCGAGCAGCCGGAGATCGTGCAGGTCGCCGAGGGAGTCTTCGAGGTCAGCGGGCGGCTGAGCATCCACTACTGGTCGCAGGCCTTTGCGCTGCCGCGCGCCGCGGAAGGCGTCGCGACGGTCGGGGGGCTCGTGACCGCCGAGCTCGGACGCCCGGCGGCGGTCGGCGATACCATCGCGCTCGGGCATCTCGAATTGCAGGTCGTGGCGGCCCGCCGCCACCGGGTCGAACGCGTCCGCGTCCGCCTGCTTGGCGCGCCGGCGCCGCAGGAGGCCCGCCCGTGACGGCCACGGTGCTCCTGATCGTCGGAGCGCTGCTCGGGATCGCGCTCAGCGCGTTCGTGTCGGCGGTCGAGACCGGCACCTACTGCCTGAACCGACTGCGGCTGCGGGTGCGCGCCGAGCAGAACTATCGCGGGGCCCGGCGCCTGGCCCGCCTGTTCGAGCAGCCGGGCGACCTGGTCCTCATGGCGCTGCTGGGCTGCACGCTGGCCGACTACTTCTGCACCGCCTGCGTGACCGCGCTGTTCCTCGGCGCGCAGTTCGCGCCCCCCGCCGCGGAGGGCTGGGCCACGCTCATCGTGACGCCCGCGGTGCTGATCCTCGGCGGCGTGATTCCGAAGGACTGGTTCCGCCGCGAAGCCGACGTCTGGATGTACCGGCTGGCCTGGCCGCTCGAGCAGTGCGTCCGGCTGGCGCGCGCCACGGGCTTCCCGTGGGCCATGCGGCAGCTCACGCGGCGCCTCCTGCACCGGCTGGACCTGCAAACCCCACAGGATGCCGACCCGCACCTGCTGGCCCGCGCGAACGTCGTCGGCATGCTCCAGGAGGGCGCCGCGCTCGGCGGCCTCTCGCGCTTCCAGCGCGAGCTGATCGAGCGCGTCATGCGGATTTCATCGGTGCGGGCGGGCAACGTCATGATCCCGCTCGGCCGCGCGGCCCTCGTCGCCCGCACGATCCCGCGCGATGACTTCCTGCGTATCGCGCGGATGGCGCATTTCTCCCGCCTCCCCGTGCATGACGGTGACCCGCGGCGCATCGTCGGCGTCGTGCATGTGTTCGACGTCCTTACCGATCCCGAACAGCGCCCCGTCAGCGCCCACGTGCGCCCGCCGATCGTCGTCGCGGCCCACGCCAGCGTCTCTTCCGTCCTGCTCGAGCTTCAGCGGGCCCGCCAGACCATGGCGATCGTACAGGACCGCCGCGGCGCGCATGTCGGCCTGCTGACCCTCAAGGACCTCGTGGAGGAGATCGTGGGCGACCTCGAAGCGTGGTAGGGGGGGCGGCCGCCGCCCGCGGCGCGGCTGCGCGGCCGCACCACCGGCGTTGCATTTTCGTAGCGGGGCAGTGTCCGAGACACTTGGGGCGGCATAGCATCGTTAATGACAGGTCGCCCGCGAGCGCGGGCGGCCGTCGCGGGCCAACGCTGGGGCCCGTCGGCCGGAACGGGTTTTCCCGCCCGGCCCAGTGCGTGAAGGTCGGTCCGCCCCCGGGTGGTCCGACCCGGTGGATGGGATGGGCTGAAAGCGCGACGGCGCGTGCCGCGCCCGTTGCGGCATCGAAGAGTTCCATCCTCCGTCTGAAAAAGAGCAGATTGCGAGTCCGTGTCCTCCCGTTGTGCTGCGGCGCGCGGGGCGCCGCGCAGGGAGCCCGTGTGCACCCGCGCGCAGCACACTCGGGGCGCCGACTCGCCTCGTCGAGCCGTGTCCCTCGGGCACGTCCCGCTGCGGTGCCGCGCAGGAAGCCGACTGGGTCTCGGTGCCCTCCGGAGGATGCGCGGACTCACCCCTGCAGCGGGCGTGCTTTTCTTGTGACGGCGCGCCCCGTTGCGACCGGCCCCGCTCCTGTGGCACAATGCGCCCCGCCCGCCCGTTGCCGGTGCACATGGCGTGTGCCGGCGGTGTTCCCACCCGGCGGGCCGGAGCCTCTACAGCGAGCCAAACCGGATGGAACTCATCGATCTCACCACCCGCCGGGACTTCCTGCGCACCGCCGCCGCCACCGGCGCGGCCCTGACGGTCGCGCCGCTTCTCGGCTGCGTCACGGCGCAGTCCGCGGGCGCGCCGACCGCCGCCCCCGCCCCGGCGCCGCAGCCCACGAGTCTGCCCGCGTACCGCCAGCTGCGGATCGCCTACATCGGCACCGGCGGCATCGGCGGCCAGCACCTCGAGGAAACGTCCAAGTACGGCGTCCAGTGCCCGTGCTTCTGCGACGTGGACACGACGCGCTTCGAGCAGGCCGCGAAGCTCTTTCCCGACGCGAAGCGCTACCAGGACTACCGCGAGATGTTCGACAAGGAGCACAAGAACATCGACGCGGTGATGATCGGCACGCCGGACCACCACCATTTCCCGGCCACGATCATCGCCATGCAGCTCGGCAAGCACGTCTACACCCAGAAGCCGCTCACGCACACGGTGTGGGAGGCCCGCCAGCTCGCCGCCGCCGTGCAGAAGTACAAGGTGGCGACGCAGATGGGCAACCAGGGCCACGCCGGTGAGGGCTGGCGGCTGGTCTACGAGTTCCTCCACAGCGGGGCGATCGGCGACGTCACCGAGTCGCACACCTGGACCGACCGCCCCATCTGGCCGCAGGGCATGAACCGGCCCGAGGGTGAAGACCCGGTTCCGTCCACGCTGAACTGGGACGCCTGGCTCGGGCCCGCCCCGTCCCGGCCCTACAAGGCCAAGGTCTATCACGCGTTCGCGTGGCGCGGCTGGTGGGATTTCGGTTGCGGCGCCCTCGGCGACATGGCCTGCCACATGATGGACGGGATGTTCTGGGCCCTCGCCCCCGGCCACCCGGTCAGCGTCGAGCCCCTGGCCGCGACCGAGGTCAACAGCGAGACCTTCCCCAAGGCCTCCATCGTGAAGTGGGAGTTTCCGCGCCGCGGCCGGCGGCCGGGCTTCACCGCGTACTGGTACGACGGCGGCCTGATCCCGAAGAACCCGGCCGGCCTCGAGCCCGACCGCAAGCTGGCCTCCACCGGCAACCTCTTCATCGGCACCAAGGGCGCGCTGCTCGTGCAGGGTGACTACGGCAACAGTCCGCGCTTGATCCCCGAGACCCGCATGCGCGAGTTCGGCCGTCCGAAGCCGTTGCTCGAGCGCTCGCCCGGCCACTTCGAGGAATGGCTCATGGCGTGCGTCGGCGAGAAGCCGGTCGACTACCCGAAATCGAACTTCCGCTACGCCGCGCCCATGACCGAGACCATCCTGCTGGGCAACATCGCCCTCCGCTGCGGCCGGCGGCTCGAGTGGGACGGTCCGGGGCTCCAGGTCAAGAATTTCACCCCGGCCAACCAGTACCTCACGAAGGAGTACCGCACGGGCTGGCGCTTCGGCGTGAGCTGAGCGGCGGCCCCGGGGCGCGGAAGGTCTGATGGACACGACGACCGATGCGCGGGCGGGCGACGGCAAGGACCGGTCCGCCCGCCTTTCCTGGCTGGGGCTTTTCGCCGTCGCGGTCTGGGGGGCGTCGTTCGTCGCCACGCGGGTCGCGCTCACCACCGTTCGGCCGTTCGGTCTGGTCGCGATCCGCCTGGCGCTCGGCGCCGCGCTCTTGCTGGCCGTCGTGGCGTGGCGCCAGCGCGCGCGTCTGCGAACGCTGCTCGGGTCCCGCCGCGAGGCTTGGGCCGGCGCCGGCCTGGCGCTGATCCTGAGCGTGCACCTGCTGCTCCAGGCGTACGGCCTCGAGCACACCTCGGCGATCAACGCCGGCTGGATCATCAGCTTCACCCCCGTCGCGCTGGCCGTCACCGCGCAGGCGCTCGGGCGGCAGCGGCTCCGCGGCCGCGGCTGGCTCGGTGTCGCGCTGGGGGCCGTCGGCGTTATGACGGTCACGCTTCGCACGCCGCCCGATCTGATCCACGCCCGCTGGGGCGACCTGCTTCAGGTGCTCTCGTGCTTCACGTGGACTGCCTACACGCTCGCCTCCGGGCCGCTGGTGGCCCGCCACGGCGCGCTGCGGACCACGGCGCTGACGATGGCGCTCGCCGCCCTGCTCACCGCCGCCGTCGCCGCGGTGATCGGCTGGCGTCAGGCGCCCGGCCTCGTGACGGCCGGCCCGCCCGCGACGTCGCTCGAAGTGCTCGGCGCCGTGCTCTTTCTCGGCCCGGTTTGCAGCGGCCTGGCGTACTACGCCTGGTTCGCGGCGGTGGACCGCGACGGCCCGGCCCGCGCGGGCGTGCTCCTGTACCTCGAGCCGTTCGTGACGGTCGCGGTCGCGTGGGCCTGGCGCGACGAGCCGGTCTACGCCCACGCGCTGGTCGGCGGCGTGCTCGTGCTGCTCGGCGTGCGGCTGGTTGCGCGGGGCGCGCGACCGGCCGTGGCTGTCGCGCGGCCCGCCGGGCGGCCATAATGCCCCGCTCCCGTCCGCGGCCGCGCGCCGGCCTGACCAGCGGAGACGCCCCGATGAACGCTGATGCCCTCCTGACCCTCGCCCGCAGCTTCATGCCGTGCCGCATTCTCCTGACGGCTGCGGAAGTGGACCTGTTTTCCCGCCTGGCGGACGGCCCGCGCACCGCGGCCGAGGTCGCGGCGCAGCTCCGCGCCGACCTCCGGGCGGTCACGATCCTGCTCGATGCGCTCGCGGCGCTCGAGCTGATCGCGAAGCGCGACGACCGTTATTCGTGCCCTCCCGAGCACGCCCGCCTGCTGGCCGCCGACAGCCCCCACACCGTGCTGCCGATGATTCAGCATTGCGCTTCGCTCTGGCGCCGCTGGACCGAGCTCACCGGCGTCGTGCGCGGGGACCCGGCGGCCCGCGCCCGTGCGCAGGCGCCCCGTGACGACGCCGGCCTCGCGGCGTTCATCGGCGCGATGCACGTCCTGGGCCGCGGGCCCGCCGCGGAGGCCGTCGCCCTGATCGACCCGGGCGCGGCCCGCAGCCTCCTCGACGTCGGCGGCGGCTCGGGGATCTACACACAGGCCTTCCTCGAGGCCTCCCCTCACCTGCGCGGCACCCTCTTCGACCGTCCCGCCGTCATCGAACTGGCCCGCGCCCGGCTGGAGGCCGCCGGCCTGCTCGATCGTGTGACCCTCGCCGCCGGCGACTTCGATCACGACGAGCTGCCCGGCGGGCACGATCTCGCGCTGCTCTCCGCCATCATCCACCAGAACAGCCGCGCCCAGAACGTCACGTTGTACGGCAAGGTCTTCCGCGCCCTGCTGCCCGGCGGCCGCGTCATCATTCGCGACCACGTGATGAGCCCCGACCGCACGCAGCCATCGGACGGCGCCGTGTTCGCCGTCAACATGCTCGTCGGCACCGTCGGCGGCAACGTCTATACGCTCGCCGAGACGGCCGAGGATCTCGCGGCCGCGGGTTTCGTGCGCGTCCGCTGCCTGCGGGCGAACGCGGGCATGCACTGCCTGGTCGAGGCGTTCAGGCCCGGAAAGGCCGAGTAGCGCCCCGCGGGGGCGCCATCTCGCCGGCCTGACGGTGACTCGGGCGCATGTGGGACATCGCGGGGCGCGTTCGCCGGCGTCCGGCTGGCGTGCGCCGCGCCGGTCGTCGGCCGACCGCGCGTGCCTCTTATCGGCCGCGCGGCCGCGCGGCCGCCCTCGGTCCGCGAAAGTCCGCCGTTGCTCGGCCGGAACCCGCTCCCGCCACTCAGCCGTTGATCCGCGCCGGCCTCCGCTCGTATAACTGAGCAGGAAGAAGCGATTGTGCGACCCGCGCGGGGTGCTGACTCGCGCGGGCTTGTGCGGCTCGCTGTGGACGGCTGCGGACAGCCGCCCCGGTCGGTCGCCCGCGGCGTCCGCCGGCCCGTGCCCGCGGCCGTCGCCGCCCTCGGAGGCGGAAAGACATGTGGTACTTCTGGACGCCCAACAGAGTCCGCATCGCGGTCTATTTTCTGGCCGCCTACCTGGCCCTGTGCTGAGGCCCGCCCGGGCCCGGCCGACGGCCGCCCGCGGCCCGCTCGGAGACGCCCGGCATGGCGCACCCGCCCCTCAGCGCTGACGTGCTCGCGCCTTGGCTGGAGGAGCGCTTCGATCGGGCGGCCGGCCCGGGGGGACAGAATGTCAACAAGCTGAGCACGCGCGTCACGCTGCTGCTCGACTTCCAGGCCTGCCCGCTGTTTTCACCGACCCAGCGCGCCCGCATCGCCCAGCACCTCGCCACCCGCCTGTCACACGATGGCCGCCTGCGGGTCGTCGCGCAGGAAAGCCGCACGCAGCGAGTCAACCGCCGGACGGCCGGAGAGCGCCTGGTCGCGCTGCTGACGGCGGCGCTGCACGTGCCGCGTGTGCGCCGCCCGACGCGTCCGACGGCCGGCGCGCAGCGCCGCCGCCTGGCCGCGAAGCGCCGCCGCGGAGCGACGAAGCGCGACCGCCGGGGCGGGGGGGAAGAGGGGCCGGAGTGACGCACGGAGAGAGCCGCGGGCGTGCACCGGTGCTCTTCATGCGCGCCCGCGGCCTTCGGATCGAAACGTCAACGGCTGTCTGCGTCAGTTTCCGAAGAGCGCCACAAAGGGGTCGATGTCGTCGAAGTCCTCGAGCGGCCTGCGGCCCCAGAGCCGACCGGCCGTCGTGAGAGTCCGCCTCTCCGACCACGGTTACCGCCCCCGCGTCGCCCCGCTGCCCAGCGCGCTGCACTATCGTAAACCACGGTTTTTCATGCGGCGCAACCGGTTGCGTCAGGAAACC
>Ga0272446_1007751_pt1 | contig 10557 bp, 8 predicted proteins | sample YNPCB0061_FD_194587 | JGI IMG/M metagenome (GOLD analysis project Ga0272446, IMG submission 194587) | Hot spring microbial mat communities from Yellowstone National Park, WY, United States - YNP-CB-006-1 | ecosystem: Environmental > Aquatic > Thermal springs > Hot (42-90C) > Sediment | place... | reverse complement strand
CAAGTGGAAACTATCCGGCAACACTTCAAAACCAAAACGGATGTGATAGTGTAATTACGTTGCAGCTTACTATTGAGTCATCGGTAACTTACAATCAGAATTTTTCTATTTGTCCGGGTTCTTCGGTAACCGTAGGAAACAATACCTATGATGCTACAGGTACATATATAGATGTACTGGCAGCACAAAACGGATGTGATAGCACAGTGATTACGGTTGTCAGTATGCTGGATTGTTCAGGATTATCAGATGAAAGTCAAACGATGATACAGGTATATCCCAATCCAGCTACTGGTTGGATTGTCGTGGTTTCAACAGAATTAAGCGGAGACTTTCTTTTGGAAATTTTTACTCTGCAGGGGCAACAATTACTACAAGAACTAATTCAAATACAACCCAACGTGGAGGCATGGGTTGATGTGAGTTCACTGGCCTCCGGGACTTATATATTAAGGATTAGAAATAAGGTGCTGCCTTTTATAAAGCAGTAATTTTTGTTACAAGAAACTTTTTGTGCTTTTACATCTTTGCTTGAAGCATAGAAAAAAATTTCACGCAAAGTCTCAAAGTTTTTTAGAATAATTACAGTGGAATTTTTCCTTCAAATACCTTCACCGCCGGACCGATTAAATGCACCTGGGTATAGTTTCCCGGCGATATTTTTTCTGCAGTTACCTGCAATTCTCCCCCTTTTGTCAAAATTTTATCGGGTTTAAAACCGTTCAGCAAAATTTCGGCAGCCAGGTAAGATGCCACTACACCGGTTCCGCAGGAAAAGGTTTCGTTTTCCACTCCTCTTTCATAGGTGCGAACTTTCAGATTTGATCCATCGCGCTGAATGAAATTTACGTTAATGCCCTGCGCTGCAAATCGTTCATTATATCTTATAGCCCGGGCTTCCTTTATTAAATCGAGGGAATCAAGGTCATTGTACAGGGTAACATAATGCGGTGAGCCGGTATTCAGAATGGCTGTGCTGGCATTCGGTTGTTCTATCCCATGCACAGGCTGCATTTCTAAATCTACAATAAATCCATGAGGAATGGTTTGTTTGATGATTGCTACGTGCAATCCGTCAACTGCCAGAAAACGGAGCAAAGAATCCGGCTTGGCTATTCCCAGATGAACTGCAAAAGCAACGATGCATCGGCCACCATTTCCGCACATACTGCTTAGCCGCCCGTCAGAATTATAGTAAACCATTCTGAAATCGGCTTCCGGAGTATTTTCAATCAGGATCAGTCCGTCGGCGCCAATCCCAAATCGTCGGTGGCACAGCATTTCAATTTGTTGCTGTGTGGCAGAAAACAAGCCATTCCGGTTATCAATCATGATAAAATCGTTGCCCGTTCCCTGGTATTTATAAAATCCGAAACCCATTTAAACAATTTAACTTTTTAAAAATTTATACGGTATGTAATTTTGTGATATAAAGGTCAGGTTAACACTAATTAACCGTCCTAATCATAACCAAAGATAGGTTCTTTACGTTAATGTACAGGTTTAAAAATTGAGCATTATGAAAAATAGATTTGGAACCGTGATGGCAGCTCTTGCCGGAGGTTTATTGTCGCTGGGTATTTATACTCGTTTTGTGCCGAATCAAACCGTGGTGCAGGTAGCCCCCGCCCCGGTAATAAAAACCAGTACGGATGTTTTACCGGTACCGATATCGGGAGTTGATTTTACCCTTGCTGCCGAACGAACGGTAAACGGGGTGGTGCATATTAAAACCATTACCAAAGCAACCAGAACACAGCGTTACATGGATCCGTTTGAACAGTTCTTTTTCGGCAATCCGTATCATCGTGAAATACCGCAGATGGGAGCAGGCTCAGGTGTAATTATTACAGAAGATGGATACATTATTACCAACAACCATGTGATTGATCGAGCTGATGAGATTGAAGTAACACTGAATGATAAACGCACCTACAAGGCTAAAGTGATCGGAGCAGATCCGAATACAGATCTGGCTGTGATAAAAATTGATGAAACGGGCTTGCCGGTAGTTCCCTTTGGCAACAGTGACAACGTGAAGGTGGGCGAATGGGTACTGGCGGTAGGAAATCCGTTCAATCTTACCTCTACCGTTACAGCCGGCATTGTAAGTGCCAAGGGAAGAAACATCGATATCATTCAGGAAAACTACAAGATTGAGTCGTTCATCCAGACCGATGCCGCAGTAAATCCCGGAAACAGCGGAGGAGCATTGGTGAATACCAGCGGAGAGTTGGTGGGAATCAATACAGCTATCTCCAGCCATACAGGCTCCTACGAAGGATATGCCTTTGCCATTCCTTCCAACCTAGTACAGAAGGTAGCCCGTGATCTGATTGAGTTTGGAACCGTACAACGCGGATTGCTGGGTGTGAACATCAAAGAGATCAATGCAGAATTTGCCCGAAACAAAGGTATCCAGATGCTGGAAGGAGTTTGGGTAGAAGCGCCCATTGCCGGCGGAGCAGCAGAAGAAGCAGGCATTCGTTCCGGTGATATCATTCTGCAGGTAAACGGTGTAAAGGTAAATTCTGTGGCGGCCCTACAGGAGCAAATCGGACTGTATCGCCCCGGCGATCGGGTGAAACTGCTGGTGAACCGCTCCGGAAAGCAGGAAGAGGTAGTAGCGGTGTTGAAAAACAAAACCGGAACCACACAGCTGCTTGACAAGCCGGCTGAAGTAAATTCCCTGCTGGGCGCACGGTTCAGGCCTCTGGGAGAGGAAGAATTACAAAAATACAAACTACCTCACGGGGTGATGGTGGAAGAAGTAACCAATGGTAAGTTGCGTAACGCCGGTGTAAAAGCAGGATATATTATTACAGAAATCAACGGGAAACAGGTAAAATCGATAGATGACCTGACCCAAGCCCTGAACTCTTCCAAAGGAATTTACTACATAGGCGGAATGTATAAAACTGGTGAGAAGGTGTATTATTCATTCAATTAACGATTTACAAAACAAGTTACGATTTTTTTGAGACAGCGTAAAATAAATGCGCCAAACCTACGTTCTTGCTTGACTTTTTCACAAAAAGGTGTTAATTTTGCACCTCGTTTCGTTACATAATTTTTAGAACGCTAAACCTGTTAATATCTCATGAGGCAATTAAAGATTACCAAATCCATCACCAATCGTGAAAGCCGTTCGTTAGACAAATACCTTCAGGAAATCGGAAAAGAAGAATTGATTACTGCAGAAGAAGAAGTGGAGCTGGCACGCCGGATTAAGCAGGGCGACCAAATCGCTCTTGAAAAACTGACACGTGCTAACCTTCGCTTCGTAGTTTCTGTTGCCAAACAATACCAAAACCAAGGTCTTACCCTTCCTGACCTGATTAATGAAGGAAACCTGGGACTGATCAAGGCTGCACAGCGTTTTGACGAAACCCGTGGTTTTAAATTCATATCCTATGCGGTATGGTGGATTCGTCAGTCTATTCTTCAGGCTATCGCCGAGCATTCACGGATTGTTCGCCTGCCGTTGAATCAGGTAGGTTCACTGAACAAACTGAATAAGGCATTTTCCAAACTGGAGCAGGAATTTGAACGTGAACCAACGGAAGAGGAGTTGGCTACTATTTTGGATTTGCCGGAAGATAAGATCAAAGATTCAATCTCAATTTCCGGCCGCCACATTTCCATGGATGCGCCTTTGGTTTCAGGTGAGGAAAGTACTTTGTATGATGTGATGGTGAATAAAGATTCTCCACGTGCTGATAAAGACCTTATTAAAGAATCATTGCAAACAGAAATTGAGCGCACGCTGGATACCCTGAGCGAACGAGAAAAGGAAATCATCAAGTTATACTTTGGAATCGGTATGAATCACGGTCTTACCATCGATGAAATCGGAGAGAAGTTTGATTTGACCCGTGAACGTGTTCGCCAGATTAAGGAAAAAGCGCTGAAGCGTCTTCGCCAAAGTACTCGTAGTAAGCTGTTGCGTACGTATTTGGGATAACGTTTTTTAACGAAAATATAAAAGGTTGTCCTTTCGGATGGCCTTTTTTTATTGGAATTTTGCAGGGTATGAAACCCACTAACCTTTTTTTAATTATAGTTGTACTTGTTTGGACAGCATCCGGATGCAGTGTTAAAAACCTTCGCCTCCAGGCCGGGCCTCCCAATGTTGAATCCTATAAATCGTTTGATAATTATGTGTTTGAACGTTCTGATGCTCCGTTCTGTTTTTCTGAGTGTGTAAATAACACACTATTAGGCAAACAAATAAAAGTAAGCAAAGGCCCGTTCAATTCAAATGTGGTTAGTTTAGAACAATTTCTGCAATCAGGTCCTACTATTGCTTTTGCTATTATCCGTAATGATTCGGTTTTGTATGAATACTATGCACCGGATTATAATGAACAGAAACTGGTTACTTCTTTTTCGGTAGCTAAATCATTTGTTTCGGCTGTTTTAGGAGTTGCCATCCATGAAAAATACATAGGCAGTGTGGAAGATCCTATTACCCGTTATTTGCCTGAACTGGAAAAGCGGGATAAACGATTTGCAAATATTAAAATTCGCCATGTATTAAATCATGTGGCAGGCATTGATTATCCTTCCATCACATGGTCTTACTACAATCATAATCATGATAAGCTATTCCAAAAGATGAAGTATGAAGATGGCCCGGGAGTAAAATATCACTACGATAATGGGAATACCATGCTTATAACGTACATTATAGAGCGAGCCACCGGAAAAAAATTTCAGGATTATTTCAATGAGAAGATATGGAGTAAAATTCAGGCTGAAAATGAAATTTTGTGGACACTCGACAGCAAAGAAAAAAACAATGTAAAGACTTTTTGCTGTATCAACGGACGCGTACGTGATTTTGCCAAATTTGGCCGTTTATATCTCAACAAAGGGCGCTGGGGGAATGAGCAGGTTATTCCAGAAGCATGGATTGATGAGTCTATAAAGTATGATATAACCGATGCCAGTACCTGGAGTAATGAATATTTTTGGTATTTGGGCCCCAAGGAGTACGGATATTATTATGCCGCCGGCCTTTACGGGCAGTATATATACATTTATCCTAAAAAGAATGTAATCATTCTTCGTTTTGCCAAGAGGGCTTTTCACCTTAACTTCATGTTTGAAGAACAGATGATTCAAGTAATGGATCAGTTGTAAGACTAATTTTATCTGGGTGTAAGTTTTATTACAGGTATTAGCATTTCTTCCAGTGAAATTCCTCCGTGCTGAAAGGTATTTCGGTAAAAATTCACGTAATAGTTATAATTGTTGGGGTAGGCAAAGAATTTATCTTCCCTGGCAAAAATATACCTTGTACTTACATTAATTTTAGGTAACAATCCCTTAGCCGGATCTGAAATTTCAAATACATCTTTGGTTTCGTACCTAAGATTTTTACCCTGCTTGTACCGCAGGTTGGTGGTGGTGTTTTTATCCCCAACTACCTGTACCGGGTCTTTTACCCGAATGGTTCCGTGATCGGTAGTGATTACCAGCGAAGCTTTGTATTCAGCTGCTTTTTGGATAATGTCCAGGAGTGGCGAATGTTCAAACCAGCTAAGCGTAATAGAACGATAGGCTGCTTCATCGTCGGCCAGTTCACGAATTACTTCCATGTCTGTACGTGCATGGCTCAGCATATCCACAAAATTGTACACAATCACATTCAGTTTATTTCCCATCAGGTTTTTAATGGATTCACTGAGTTTTTTTCCGGCTGCCAGGTTGGTGATTTTATTGTATGAAAATTTGATGTTCAGCCCCATGCGCTTCAGTTGTTCTGCCAGTAGTTCTTCTTCATGCATGTTTTTACCACCCTCATCATCTTCGTTAAGCCAGAGGCGGGGATGCAGCTTTTCAATTTCAGAAGGCATCAAACCGGCAAAAATGGCATTACGTGCATAGTGCGTGGCAGTAGGTAAAATACTGTAGTAGATGTCTTCTTCATCCACTTTGTAATATTGAGTAATAATGGGCTGAATCACCTTCCACTGGTCAAAACGCAGGTTATCTATTACAATCATAAACAAAGTATCGGCCTGCTGCAGATGCGGAGCAATTTTGTTTTTAAACAGGGTATGCGACAGGGTAGGACGTTCTTTTGCTGAACTACTTAGCCAGGTTAAATAATTTTCCTCCACAAATTCACAAAACCTTCGGTTGGCTTCGTTTTTTTGCATTTTTAACACCTCTTCCATCCCGGAATTCTTGGATTCCTGAAGTTCCATTTCCCAGTATATCAACTTGCGGTAAATGTCTTTCCACTCCTCCAGGTTCAGGTCGTCGCTCAGGGTCATTCCGATATTGCGAAACTCCTGCTGGTAGGCCATAGTGGTCTTTTCGCTGATGATACGTTTATTATCTATATTTTTTTTGATGGAAAGTAAAATCTGGTTTGGATTTACCGGTTTGATGAGATAGTCGGAAATTTTTGAGCCAATGGCTTCTTCCATGATGTGCTCCTCTTCGCTTTTGGTAATCATAATTACCGGCACTTCAGTGCGAATACTTTTCAGTTCGGCCAGCACTTCCAGGCCTGATTTGCCGGGCATGTTTTCATCCAGAAAAACCAGATCGAAATCTTTTTCCCTGAACAGATCAATGGCGTCATCACCGTTATTGGCGGTATCTACCAGATATCCCTTATCTTTTAAAAAGAGGATATGAGGTTTGAGTAATTCAATTTCATCGTCGGCCCAGAGGATATTAATTTTTTCCATATTCTGCTCTATATTTGAAGCGAGGTTCCTAAAACACAAAGTTAAACACATAGTATCCCGAAATATTGTCTGTATCAAAAATTTTTAATGATCCGGTTTACGGTTTCATCACTGTATCAGACAGGTTGATCCTTCAACTCATTGAACATCCCTATTTTCAAAGGTTAAGAAGAATATCTCAATTAGGACTTTCTTGTTTGGTTTATCCCGGAGCTAATCATACCCGTTTTCATCATGCTTTAGGAGCTATGCATTTGATGCAACAAGCACTGGACATTCTGAAAGCAAAAGGAACAACCATAACTGACGATGAATATCGTTCCGCTCAAATTGCTATTTTACTTCATGACATTGGCCATGGCCCGTTTTCTCATACCCTTGAAAATAACATATTAGAAAATATAAACCACGAGTCATTATCATTAGAGATAATTAAAATGTTGAATGATGAATTTTCAGGCGAGCTGGAAATAGCCATTCAAATTTTCTCAGGAACTTATCACAAGCATTTTTTACATCAATTAGTTTCCAGTCAGTTAGACATTGATCGGTTGGATTATTTAATGCGTGATAGCTTTTACACCGGTGTGGCAGAAGGAGTGATAGGTTCGGAAAGAATCATTAAAATGATGTATGTTTTTGATGATCAGTTAGTGATTGAAGAAAAAGGAATTTATTCATTAGAAAAGTTTTTAATTGCCCGTAGGTTAATGTATTGGCAAGTGTATTTACATAAAACTGTTTTATCAGCCGATATATTACTTACATTAATTTTGCAAAGGGCTAAGTTTTTAGCATCCATCCATCATTCATTAGAATGTCCTCGTGCTATTTACCCTTTTATAAATAAAAAACTGCCCTTACATAATTTGGTTGAGCATTTTACCCGTTTAGATGACTTTGATGTATTAAGTGCGGTAAAAGAATGGTGCTACGATAGCGATTTTGTCTTATCAAACTTATGTAAACGGTTAATTAATAGGAACTTATTTAAAGTAAAGCCCTTGGATACGCCCCCCGAAGCAGCCAATAAAAAACTTATTATTCAGATAATCAGTAATTTGTATTCAATAAGTGAAGAGGATGCAGCATATTTTATCAAGTCAGAGTCTATAAAACATAAGGCATATGATGAGGCAAAAGGAGAAATTATGATTTACAAGAAAAATGGTGAATTGTGTAGTATTTTCGAAGCTTCAACACATTTACAGCGTGAAAATCTGACACAAACTGAAATTAAACATCTGCTATTTTATCCTAAAGAAATAAAAATTAATGAGATATGTTGTTAAAAAATAAGGAATATACGGCTCAAGAGATAGCTGAAATTTTAGAAGGAAAAATAGAGGGTGATCCCTATGTGAAAGTAAATAAATTGTCAAAAATTGAAGAAGCAGCGCCCCATTCAGTATCATTTATGGGTAATATTAAGTATGAGCCTTTTTTGTATAGTACAAATGCCTCAGTAGTTATTATTGATAACGATTATTGTTTAAAATCAAAAATTTCGCCAACGTTGATTCGGGTAAATAATCCCTATAAAGCTTTTGCAAAGCTATTAAATGCCTATGAAGAGAAAATAAACAAATCAGAGCAACCGGGAACTATTGAAAATCCTTGTTATATTAGCGATAGTTCTTCCATTGGAGAAAATGTAAGTATTGGTGCTTTTACCTATATTGGCAATCATGTAAAAATTGGAAAAGGAACTGTTATTCATCCGGGATGTTATTTAGGTAATCATGTAGAAATTGGAGAAGGTAGTATTCTTTATCCGGGAGTAAAAATTTATAGAAATTGTAAAATTGGAAACCGAGTAATTATTCATGCCAATGCAGTGATAGGAGCCGATGGTTTTGGATATACCCGGAATGATGATAAATCCTATACCAAAATATCACAAATAGGCAATGTTATTATCGAAGATGATGTGGAAATTGGTGCAAATACCACCATTGATAGTGCTACACTTGGATCAACCATTATCAGAAGGGGCGTAAAATTAGATAATTTGATTCAGGTTGCTCACAATGTGGAAATTGGAGAGCACACAGCCATAGCCTCTCTGGTAGGAATCAGTGGTTCTACCAAAATTGGCAAACGTTGTGTAATTGCCGGCCAGGTAGGGATTACAGGTCATGTTGAAATAGCCGATGATATTACCATTGGTGCTCAGGCTGGGGTTACCAAATCGTTTACAAAACCTGGAATGGTAATATTAGGTGCCCCTGCCTATGAGGCAGATGAAAGCAAGAAAATCTTCATAGCCACCCGTCGTTTACCCGATTTAATCAAAAAAATTACTAATCTTGAAGCGGAATTAGAGAAACTTAAAAAAGGAGAATAAGACCGTTTCATACATGGATAAGCAGCACACCCTATCTCAGCCGGTATCTTTTTCCGGTATCGGACTCCATACCGGATCACAGGTAACCCTTACGATATTGCCTGCTCCTGAAAATCATGGAGTACAGTTTAAACGAACTGACCTGGAAGGACAGCCCCTGATTCCGGCCGATGTGGATTTGGTGATGGATACCAATCGCGGAACGGCTTTGGCCAAAGGCAATGTCTGCGTTTATACAGTAGAGCATGTACTGGCAGCCCTAGCCGGAATGAAGATAGATAATGCTTTGATAGAAATTAACGGTTCAGAAACTCCCATTCTTGATGGTAGTGCCTGGCCTTATGTTGAAGCCATACTGTCGGCAGGTATACAAGAACAAAATGCCCGTCGCGAATACTTTGTCATACCATCCCGCATTGTTCATGAAGATGCTGACCGCAAATCAGAAATCATAGCTCTCCCGGATGATCGTTACCGGCTTTCGGTAATGATTGATTTTGAAAGTAAGGTTTTAGTTACTCAGGGGGCATCGTTTGATGCGGAGAAAAACCATTTTGCAGAAGAAATATCCAAAGCAAGAACCTTTGTATTTTTGCATGAAATAGAACATTTAATTGAACATAATTTAATTAAAGGTGGCGATTTATCGAATGCCATTGTATTTGTTGAGCATAAGCTTAGCGCAGAAAAGCTTGAACAATTAGCTACTTTTTTTAATAAGCCCGATGTAAAAGTAAATGGTAGCAATACCCTGAATAATGTAGAATTGTATTTTCCAAACGAACCGGCTCGTCATAAGCTGCTGGATTTGATAGGCGATCTTTCCCTCGTAGGTATGCCCATCCGCGGTAACATTATTGCTCATCGTCCGGGGCATAAGGCCAACGTGGCCTTAGCAAAAAAGATCAAACAGCTGATTAAAGATGAAAAAGCTGGCAAATCCATGCCTTACATAGACCTTACTCAAAATTTGTTTGATATTCATAAGATAATGGATTTTCTTCCACACCGGTATCCTTTTTTGCTAGTTGACCGCATTGTGGAAATGAGTGACGAACATGTGGTAGGAATTAAAAACGTTACCATGAATGAGCCGTTCTTTACTGGTCACTTTCCCGGCAATCCGGTAATGCCCGGTGTAATGCAGATTGAAGCCATGGCGCAGGTGGGTGGCATTCTGGCTATGAATTCGGTAGATGACTACAAACAATATACTCCCTACTTCATTAAAATTGAATCGGTAAAATTCAAACAAAAAGTTTTACCGGGCGATACCCTGGTTTTTGTTTTGCGCCTGCTTACTCCTATTCGCCGGGGTATTTGTCATATGGCAGGCAAAGCCTATGTGGATGGAAAAGTAGTGATGGAAGCAGAAATGATGGCTCAACTTATCAAGAATTCAGATGCATGAGGGTGATCCTCAACAATGCTGGCAAACAGTTCGACAAACACTGGGTTTTACGTGATTTTAACGGGGAATATTATGCTCCGGGAGCTATAGCC
>Ga0272446_1007750_pt1 | contig 10557 bp, 11 predicted proteins | sample YNPCB0061_FD_194587 | JGI IMG/M metagenome (GOLD analysis project Ga0272446, IMG submission 194587) | Hot spring microbial mat communities from Yellowstone National Park, WY, United States - YNP-CB-006-1 | ecosystem: Environmental > Aquatic > Thermal springs > Hot (42-90C) > Sediment | place... | reverse complement strand
TCATTCCGAGCTGCAACCCCCCAATTGTCATTCCGAGCCGAAGGCGAGGAATCTCGGCACCGCGCAGCGCGGAGATCCCTCGCGTCCGCTCGGGATGACAAGCCAGCGTCATTGCACCCGGGCTTGGCTTCGTCTTTCCGCTGAGCAAAGCCCCCGCTGTCGCTCCGAGCCGCAACGCCGCCATTGTCATTCCGAGCCGCATCGCTCCCATTGTCATTCCGAGCTGCAACCCCCCAATTGTCATTCCGAGCCGAAGGCGAGGAATCTCGGCACCGCGCAACGCGGAGATCCCTCGCATCCGCTCGGGATGACAAGCCACCGCCATTGCACCCCGGCCTGGCTTCGCGCTTCCGAGCGGCAACGCCCCCATTGTCATTCCGAGCCGCAGGCGAGGAATCTCCGCCGCTTGCAACGCGGAGATCCCTCGCGTTGCTCGGGATGACGGAACCAGCATCCACACGGGCGGAACGAACTTGGGGGCACGGGCGGAACGAACTTGGGGGGTTTGCGGTGTCACGCGCATGCGTAACGTTCAATGGTTCGTGTTCCCGATGCCGGCAAAGGGGCGCAGCGCGGCGGTTCGCTGCAGCAGAAGATCGGTTTCGCACGCCAGCGCCGCCCAATCGGCGATGCCGGCGCGCGCGAAGACCGCGTGCACGAACGTGCACTGCCCCTGCACGTAGCGCTCGAAGTCGCGCTGCGACTCCGTCAGCGCGGCGGCGAGCGCGCCGTCGCCGCCGTCGAGCGCACGGATGCGCCGCTGTGTGGCCTCGAACGCTTCGAGCATCTCGTCGCTCGCCTGCCGCTGCGCAAGCCGGATGCAGGTCGCCGCCGATCCCGGATCCGGATGCCGCTTCATGCAATCGGCGAGCGTGCCGGTTCGCTCTTGCGCGCCGGCGGAGATGCACAGCGCGAACGCGGCCGCGAGCGCAAAGGCGATTCGAAGTTTCATCGCAGCCCCCCTTCGAGGAAGTTCTTCAGCAACGCGTGGCCGTATTCGGTGGCGATCGATTCCGGGTGGAACTGCACGCCTTCGACCGCGAGCGTGCGGTGGCGCAGCCCCATGATCTCGTCGTCGTCGGCCCACGCGGTGATCTCCAGGCACTCGGGCAGCGACTCGCGCTCGACCGCGAGCGAGTGATAGCGTGTCGCGACGAGCGGCGAGGGCAGCCCCCTGAACACGCCGGCATCGACGTGCGCCACCGGCGCGGTCTTGCCGTGCATCAGCACTTTCGCGCGCACCACTTTGCCGCCGAACGCCTCGCCGATCGCCTGGTGACCCAGGCACACGCCGAGGATCGGCACCTGGCCCGCGAAACGCCGGATCACGTCGAGCGAAATGCCGGCTTCCTTCGGCGAACAGGGTCCGGGCGAAATGCAGATGCGGTCGGGCTCGAGCGCCGCGATCTCGTCGAGCGTGATCTCGTCGTTGCGATACACCCGCACGTCCTCGCCGAGCTCGCCGAAATACTGCACGAGGTTGTACGTGAACGAGTCGTAGTTGTCGATCATCAGCAGCATCTGGATTCGCCTCTGATTCGCCGCACCCGTCAACGGCGTACGAAAAAATCGCCAAACGCCCGGATCGCACGGTCGATGCCGTTGCGGTCGACGTCCAGATGCGTGACGAGCCGCAGCGTCGGCGAGCGGGCGAGCGTCAGGATGCCGCGCTCGCGCAGGAATGCGCAAAGGTCGGCGACACGGTCGCCCGGCACCGTGACGAACACCATGTTCGTGTACGGGCCGTCGACCGCGAGCGCGTCGATCGAGCGCAGGCCGTCGGCCAGGCGCTGCGCGTTGTCGTGATCCTCGGCCAGCCGCGCGACGTTGTGCTCGAGCGCATACAGGCCGGCCGCCGCAAGGATGCCCGCCTGCCGCATGCCGCCGCCCGCCATCTTGCGCGGGCGCTTCGCACGTTCGATGAAGTCACGCGTGCCGAGCAGCACCGAACCGACCGGTGCGCCGAGCCCCTTGGACAGGCACACCGACAGCGAGTCGAAGCCTGCGGCCACGCGGCGCTCGTCGCCGCCGAGCGCGACCGCGGCGTTGAAGTAGCGAGCGCCGTCCAGATGCGTGGCGAGACCCCGCGCGTGCGCAAGCGCGGTCGCTTGCGCGCAGTAGTCCAACGGCACGACCTTGCCACCGATCGTGTTCTCCAGCGCCAGCAGCCGCGTTCGCGGGAAGTGCGGATCGTCGGGCTTGATCGCGGCGGCGATCTTCGCCAGCGGCAGGGACCCGTCGGCGGCGTTTTCGATCGGCTGCGGCTGGATCGAGCCGAGCACCGCAGCGCCACCGCCTTCGTACCTGTAGGTGTGCGCATCCTGCCCGACGATGTATTCGTCGCCGCGCTGGCAGTGCGTCATCAGCGCGACCAGGTTGCTTTGCGTGCCGCTCGGCATGAACAGCCCCGCCTCGTAGCCGAGCCGCTCGGCGAGCACCGACTGCAGCCGGTTGACGGTCGGGTCATCGCCGAACACGTCGTCGCCGACTTCGGCTTCATACATCGCACGGCGCATGCCTTCGCTCGGCCGCGTGACGGTGTCGCTGCGCAGATCGATCAGCTCAGAAGTCGACATCGAACCCGTCCTCCACCTGCTCGGCCGCGCGCAATACGGCTCTGGCCTTGGCCTCGGTCTCGCGCCATTCCATCTCGGGGATCGAATCGGCGACGATGCCGGCGGCGGCCTGTGCGTACAGCACGTTGCCCTTGATCACGCCGGTGCGGATCGCGATCGCCAGGTCCATGTCGCCGGCGAACGACAGGTACCCGACCGCGCCGCCGTAGATGCCGCGCTTGACCGGCTCCAGCTCGTCGATGATCTCCATCGCGCGCACCTTCGGCGCGCCGGTCAGCGTGCCGGCGGGAAAGGTCGCGCGCAGCACGTCGAGGTTGGTCAGCCCCGGCTTGAGCTTGCCCTCGACGTGGCTGACCAGATGCATCACGTGCGAGTAGCGCTCGATCACGTACTGCTCGGGCACCTTGACCGTGCCGATCTGCGCGATTCGGCCGATGTCGTTGCGCGCCAGATCGATCAGCATCAGATGCTCGGCGCGCTCCTTCGGGTCCGCGAGAAGTTCCTCGGCGAGCGCCGCATCCTGCTCGGGGGTCCCGCCGCGCGGTCGCGTGCCGGCGATCGGGCGGATCGCCACGAACCGCTCGCCCTGCCGGTCCTCGCTGCGCACCAGGATCTCGGGCGATGCGCCGACGATCTGGTGGTCGCCGAAGTCGTAGAAGTACATGTACGGAGACGGGTTCAGCGTGCGCAGCGCGCGGTACAGGCTCAAGGGTGCGTCGGCGAACGGCTTCGTGATGCGCTGGCCGATCTGCACCTGCATCACGTCACCGGCGGCGATGTATTCCTTCGCGCGCGCGACCGCCTTCAGGTAATCGGCCTTCGCGAACTCGCGGTACTCCTCGCGCCGCACGCTGGCGCGCGTGTGCGGCGGCTCGATGTGCCGGTGCAGCCGCGCCTTCAGTTCGCGGATGCGCTCGCGCGCTCGCGCGTACGCCTCGGGCCGGTTCGGGTCGGCGTAGACGATCAGGTAGATGCGGCCGCTCAGGTTGTCGACGACCGCGAGCTCTTCGGTCAGCACAAGCTCGATGTCGGGCAGGCCGAGGTCGTCGCGCTTGGGCCGAGCGAGCTTCTTTTCGATCAGCCGCACCGTGTCGTAGCCGAAGTAGCCGGCGAGCCCGCCGCAGAAGCGCGGCAGCCCGGGGCGCAGCGCGACCTTGAACTGCGCGAAGTAGCGCTCGACGAACGCGAGCGGATCGCCGCGGTCTTCCTGCACGACTCGGCCTTCGACGACGACTTCGGCGCGGTGCTGACCCGGCTCGCTGATGTAAGAGCGCAGCGCGGTTTTCGCCGGCAGGCCGATGAACGAATAGCGGCCGAAGCGTTCGCCGCCGACGACCGATTCGAGCAGATACGAGTTGGCGCTGGCGTCCTGCGCGCGCGCGAGCTTCAGGTACAGCGACAGCGGCGTGTCGAGATCGGCGAACGATTCCGCGATCAGCGGGATCCGGTTGTAGCCCTGCGCTGCGAGGGCCTTGAATTCGAGTTCGGTCATGCGTCACCTGTCGTTGCGTCCGTCTGCCATGACCGGGCGACGGCGCGGGTTGGTCGAATGGAATGCCGCAGCGCGTGCGGCGACGGTTCAGGCTAGCGACGCCAGAACCAGACCCCCTGCGCGTGCCAGCCCGGATTGCGGGCCTGCCACGTGCGGGCGGCGGAAGTCCATTCGATGCGGTGACTCATGGCGTCAGACGACGCGGTTCGTTCGTTTCCGTGTGCCGCGCGACCCACTGCGCGGCTTCGAAAAGTGTCGGGAATATAGCATCGACGCCGGGCGTGCCGGCGAGCGTCGCGACCGGTTCGCCCTCGTTGTAGCCCGTCTCGACCAGTACGACGCGCATGCCCGCAGCGCGCGCGGCAAGCGCGTCGTTGACCGAATCGCCGATCATCAGCGCCTGCGCCGCCGCGATGTTCAGCCGCGCGCAGGCGGCGAGCACGATCGCAGGGTGCGGCTTTTTCTCGCGCACGTCGTCACCGGCAACGATCGCGTCGAACGCGGACGAAAGAGAAAGCCGCTCGAGCAGCGGCACCGTGAACTCGCGCGGCTTGTTGGTCACGCACGCGACCTTGAGCCCCTTGGCGTGCAGCAGCTCGAGCGCCTGCGGCACCCGCTCGAAGACGACCGCGCGCGTGCCGTTGACTGCATGGTAGTGGCGGTAGAACGCCGCCCGGGCGCGCGCGAAGGTCTCGTCGTCGACGCGGCCCTCGAGGTCGTCGGTGAGCGCCCGATGCACGAGCACTTCCGCACCCTTGCCGACGAAGGCCGCGATTCGTCCCACCGGCAGCGCGGGCAGGCCGAACTCGGCACGCATCGCGTTGGCCGCCGCCGCGAGATCCGGCGCGGTGTCCATCAGCGTGCCGTCCAGATCGATCAGCACGCCGCGCAAATCAAAGGCCGAATTCAACACGGAGACACGGAAAAGTAGAAGTTATCGAGCATTACGAATCTTCGCGACCCGACAGACCGCCTGGCGCTCGCATCCGTCGCCGTTTGTCATTCCGAGACGCAGCGCCGCTGTTGTCATTGCGAGCCGCACCCCCCTACTGTCATTCCGAGCCGCAGGCGAGGAATCTCCGCCTCTCGCAATGCCGAGATCCCTCGCGTTCGCTCGGGATGACGATGGGGAGTCATTCCAAGTTCAAGGCGAGGATTCTCGCCGCTGGCAACGCCGGGATGCCTCGCGTTGCTCAGGATGACGGAACCGGTGCCCGCACGGGCGACGCGAAGTTGCGGGGTCTATGTGTCACGCGCTTGCGTAACTCTCGATCAGCCCAAGCGGCCCGGGGACAGCAAGATGGCACGCCGCGCGCAGGCGCCGCGCTGCCTCACTGCGGTGGATCCGCGACGAAGCACCGCAACGCCGTCCGCACACCGACGGGCGCTTTGCGTTTTTCGGTGTTCTCGGTGTCTCTGTGGTGAAACCCGAACTTCGGCATTCACGCCCCGCCGAAGTCGCGCCGTTCGGCTTCGCGCTTGCGGGCGATGCCGGCCAGCGCCTCGCGCAGCTCGCCGCGCATCGCGTCGATCGTCGCCTTGTAGTCCTTCGACCCGAAGATCGCGCTGCCGGCGACGAAGGTGTCGGCGCCGGCTTCGGCGATCGCGCGGATGTTGTCGACCTTCACGCCGCCGTCGATTTCGAGCAGGATCGGTTTGCCGGTCGCCTGCGTCCACGCGTCGATCTTCGTGCGCGCGCGGGCGAGCTTGTTCAGCGCCTCGGCGATGAACGCCTGCCCGCCGAAGCCGGGATTCACGCTCATCAGCAGCACGAGGTCGAGCTTGTCCATCACGTGGTCCATCCAGTCCAGCGGGGTGGCGGGATTGAACACGAGTCCCGCCTTGCAGCCCTGATCGCGGATCAGCGCGAGCGTGCGATCGACGTGGCGGCTCGCCTCCGGATGGAAGCTGATCACGTTGGCACCCGCCTTCGCGAACAGCGGTACCAGCGCGTCGACCGGCTCGACCATCAGGTGCACGTCGATCGGCACCTCGACGTGCGGGCGGATCGCCTCGCACACGAGCGGGCCGATCGTCAGATTGGGGACGTAATGGTTGTCCATCACGTCGAAGTGGATCCAGTCTGCGCCGGCGGCCACCACGTTGCGCACTTCTTCGCCGAGCCGCGCGAAATCGGCGGACAGGATGCTCGGAGCGATGCGAAAATCCACGACGTTCCTCCCGAAAGGCGCAGCCGCCGAAGGTCCGCCCGATTCTAAGGGCGGTCGGCCGGCACCGACCGTGATGCAGGTTACCGATGGGCACGAGATACGAATTCAGCGTGAGCGTGCAGCCGCACTTCCTGGCCGAGCAGTCCGATCCCGCGAGCGACCGGTATCTGTTCGCCTACACGGTCACGGTGCGCAACACCGGCGACGTGCCCGCGCAGCTCGTCTCGCGCCACTGGATCATCACGGACGGCGAAGGCCGGGTGCAGGAAGTCCGCGGCCTCGGCGTCGTCGGCGAGCAACCCACGCTCGCGCCGGGCGAGGCGTTTCAGTACACCAGCGGCTGCCCGCTCGCCACACCGGTGGGCACGATGCGCGGCAGCTACCAGTGCGTGGCTGCCGACGGCACGCGCTTCGACGCGCCGATTCCCGAGTTCGTGCTGTCGGTGCCGCGAACGCTGCACTGATCGGGCGTTCGATGCTGCGGTTCGGGTCGGCAGCGCGCAGCCGACGTCAGTCGCGTCGGTCCGGCGGCGTGCGCCCGTGAAACATGGTCCACCACACGATGAAGACGAGCAGCGCCAGCGCCAGCAGGGCTTCGAGCAGAATCAGCCACATTGCGTCGGTCGCGTCCGTGTCGCCTCGCGGGCATTCTATTGGGCATTACGAATCTTCGCGACACGACAGACCGCCTGGCGCTCGCATCCATTGCCGTTTGTCATTCCGAACCGCAACGCCGCCATTGTCATTCCGAGCCGCAGGCGAGGAATCTTCGCCGCTCGCAACGCCGGGATCCCTCGCGTTGCTCGGGATGACAAGCCTCCACCCCGGCCTGGCTTCGTCATTCCGAGCCGCAACGCCGCCATTGTCATTCCGAGCCGCAGGCGAGGAATCTGCGCCGCTCGCAAGGCCGAGATCCCTCGCGTTGCTCGGGATGACAAGCCTCCACCCCGGCCTGGCTTCGTCATTCCGAGCCGCAACGCCGCCATTGTCATTCCGAGCCGCAGGCGAGGAATCTGCGCCGCCCGCAAGGCCGAGATCCCTCGCGTTCGCTCGGGATGACAAGCCAGCGTCATTGCACCTCGGCCAGGCTTCGTCATTCCGAGACGCAACGCCGCCATTGTCATTCCGAGCCGCAGGCGAGGAATCTCTGCCGCTCGCAATGCCGAGGTCCCTCGCGTTCGCTCGGGATGACGATGGGGAGTCACTCCAAGCCCAAGGCGAGGAATCTCCGCTGCGCGCAACGCCGGGGGCCCTCGCGTTGCTCGGGATGACGGAACCGGTGCCGCACGGGCAAAACGAACTTGCGGGGTCGCGGTGTCACGCGCTTGCGTAACTCTCGATAAGTGGCTCGCGGTTGCGATCGCAGTCGCGGTGCTGGCCTCTTGCCGAACCGTGCCGCCGCCCCCGGTCGCCGCTCCGGTGCCGCAGATCAAGACCGTCGTGCAGGCACGGTACGAGCGGGTGCCGCTGGAGGCGCTGCCGCCGGTCGCCGACGCCGACCTGGTCGCGGCCTGGCCCGCGTGGCTCGCTTCGTGCGTCGCTTTCGCGCGCGGCGAGGCGCCGCACCTGGCTGCCTGGCGCACGCCCTGCGAAGCCGCGCTTGCGGTCGAGCCGATCGCGCCGATCCTGAGGAACTTCCTCGCGCGTCACTTCGATGCCTACCGGATCCTGGCGCAGACGCGCGAGGACGCAGGCGCCGAGTCGCGCGTGCTCGATGTCAGCGACCGCGGCCGGATCACGGGCTACTACGAACCGCTGCTCGAAGGCAGCCGCACGCGCACACCCCGGTTCACGGTGCCGCTGTATCGGCGGCCCGACGATCTGCTGACGGTCGACCTGGCGACCGTGTATCCGGAGCTTGCCGGCAAACGCATACGCGGCCGTCTTATCGACACGCCGAACGGCAAACGCGTCGTGCCGTACTGGTCGCGGGAGGAACTGGCGAATGGCGCACGGCTCGCCGGCGCGGAGCTGCTGTGGGTCGACGATCCGATCGAGGCATTCTTCCTGCAGGTGCAGGGTTCCGGGCGCGTGCGGCTGCCCGACGGCAGCGTCGTTCGCGTCGGCTACGCCGACGTCAACGGCCACCCGTACCGCTCGATCGGCCGCTGGCTCGTCGAACGCGGCGAGCTCACGCTCGAAGAAGCGTCGATGCAGGGCATCCAGGCGTGGGCGCGCACCCATCCGCAGCGACTGAACGAGCTGCTGAACCAGAACCCGAGTTTCGTGTTCTTCCGCGAGCTGCCGCTCGGCGATCCGAACGCGGGGCCACTCGGCGCACTGAACGTCGCGCTGACCGCGGGCTACTCGGTCGCGGTCGACCCGCAGTTCGTTCCGCTGGGCGCGCCGGTGGTGATCGCCACGCAGCATCCGGCGACGAACGCGCCGCTCACGCGCCTCGTGCTCGCGCAGGATACGGGCGGCGCGATCCGCGGGCCGCTGCGCTTCGATCTTTTCTGGGGCACCGGAGGCGAAGCAGGCGCGATCGCCGGCCGTCAGCGGCACGACGTGTCCGCGTGGATTCTCGTGCCGAAGGGGCTAGCGCCGGCCACGCTGATCGCGCGCTGACAAGGTGCGGTTCAACACCGGCGCACGGCGACAGCGGCGGGGGGTGCGCCCGCGTGCCGAAAGCGCCTTGGGTCAAGGGCCGACGACTCGACCACGGCGGCACGAAAAAACGCCTCGGGTGCCCTGACGCCGTCTCAGCGTCACCGTGCCGATCGAGCATTGCGGATCTCCGCGACACGACCGACCGCCCGGCGCTCGCATCCGTCGCCGTTTGTCATTCCGAGCCGCAACGCCGCGATTGTCATTCCGAGCCGCACCCCCCGATTGTCATTCCGAGCCGCAGGCGAGGAATCTCCGCCCCTCGCAACGCCGAGATCCCTCGCGTTCGCTCGGGATGACGATGCGGAGTCATTCCAAGCCCAAGGCGAGGAATCTCCTCGCCTCGCGGCGCAGAGATCCCTCGCGTTCGCTCGGGATGACAAGCCGGCGTCATTCCACCCCGGCCTGGCTTCGCCATTCCGAGCGGCAACGCAACCGTTGTCATTCCGGGCCGCAACGGGCCACCCTTGTCATTCCGAGCCGCAGGCGAGGAATCTCGGCCGCTCGCAATGCGGAGATCCCTCGCATTCGCTCGGGATGACGATTGGGAGTCATTCCAAGCCCAAGGCGAGGAATCTCCTCGCCTCGCGGCGCAGAGATCCCCGCGTTCGCTCGGGATGACGATGGGGAGTCACTCCAAGCCCAAGGCGAGGAATCTCCGCCGCGCGCGACGCCGGGATCCCTCGCGTTGCTCGGGATGACGGAACCGGGGTCCACACGGGCGACGCGAATTTGCGGGGTCGCGGTGTCACGAGCTTGCGTAACTCTCGATCATCCGGTTTGCCGCGCAGCGGCGCGCCCTACTTCTTCGCCGCCGGCTCGGCAAGCATCTGCTCGATACGCTCGAGCGGGACCGCGCCGGGCGCGCGTTTGCCGCTCGGGAAGATCAGCGTCGGCGTACCGTTGATGTCGAGCTTCTGCCCGAGGGCGAGCACCTGCTGAAGCGGGTGCTTGCAGTCCGCGGGCGGCGCGGGCGGCGCTTTGCCGTTGCCCATCAGATCGGCCCACGCGGCGGCACGGTCCTTCGCGCACCAGATCGCGCGCGACTTCTCGAACGAATCCTGCGACAGGATCGGATACAGGAACGTGTAGATCGTGACGTTCTTCAGGCCATCGAGGTCCTTGAACAGCTTCTTGCAGTAGGGGCAGTTCGGGTCCTCGAAGGTCACCAGCGTGCGCGAGCCGTCGCCGCGCACCATCTTGACGGCGTTTTCCAGCGGCAGCGATTTGAAGTCCACCTTCAACAGCTCGTCGCGCTTCTTCGACGTCAGGTCCTCGCGCGTGCGCGCGTCGAACACCCTGCCTGCAATCACGTAGTTGACCGCCGCGTCGACGTAGAAGATCTCGGTGCCGATGACGACCTCGTACAGGCCGAAGGGCATGCGCGTGACGCTGTCGGGCTTGGCGCCCATGCGCGCCTCGACGCGTGCGCGCAGCGCGGTCTCGTCCGCGCGCGCGGCCTCGGTGCGCGCCTCTGCACCCTTGCCCGCGGGCGCGTTGGCCGGCGGGGGCGCCGTCTGCGCAGCCGCACCGCCCGCAATCAATGCCGCGAACGCGGCCACCCAACGGAAATTCATCGTCGCCTTCCCGCAAAAAGGCCGCCAGTGTAACGACGCGCCGAACGCACCCATGCATCAGCCGAGCGCGTGGCGGATCAGCGCGCGCTTCAGCGGCGCGATCCGCTCGACCGCAGCCAGCCCCGTGTTGCGCA
>Ga0272446_1007748_pt1 | contig 10559 bp, 11 predicted proteins | sample YNPCB0061_FD_194587 | JGI IMG/M metagenome (GOLD analysis project Ga0272446, IMG submission 194587) | Hot spring microbial mat communities from Yellowstone National Park, WY, United States - YNP-CB-006-1 | ecosystem: Environmental > Aquatic > Thermal springs > Hot (42-90C) > Sediment | place... | reverse complement strand
CGGATGGCCTGTGGATCGAACGGCGTTGGCCGTCGCAAGCAGGAACCCACCGAGACGACTGCGCATCGAGCGATCTATGCGTAGCGTTGCAGGAATCTCCGGCCTTCAGGCCGGGGAGGATGTCAAACGCCCCAGTCAGACCAGAGGGCGCACCGCGGCCAGCGGCAGGAACAAGGTCAGTGGCGTCTCGGGCAAAGCAATGAACCCGTGGTGCCGGTAGAAGGCCGCAGCCGTTTCGTCCTTGGCATCAACCGTCAGCGCGTAGGCCGCAATCTCGGCGCGGGCTGCGCGTGCCAACGCATCGGCCAGCAGCGCGCCACCCAGCCCCTGGCCCCGGAAGCGCTGATCCACCGCCAATCGGCCCATACGCACAGCGGGAACGTTCGGATAACGCGGCAGTTTCTTGGTGGTGCTTGGCGGCAAGTCGGCCAGCCACAGGCTGGCCGAGGCCAAGGTGTAGTAGCCCGCGATGCGGCCTTCGTCGGTGAGGGCCACGAAGCAGGCCGCGACGCGTCGGCGCATGTCTTGCGCAGCCTGCTCGCGCAGGTAGCGGTTCAGGGTTGGGCTGTCGCAATCGAAGGCCGAGCGGTCGTGCGTGGCGTCCAGCGGCGCCACGCGAAACGGGACTCGGCTCATTCAGCGTGCAGCAGTTTGCGACGACGCGTGAAGGCGCGTTTGAGGGCCGGCGAGGGTGTGGGCGGCGACAGCAAAGCCTGGGCGAAGCATTCCTGATCGGCCACCGACAACCGGATGGCCGATGCCTGCTCGATGGCGCGCTGGGCAGCCTCCTGCACGGCTGAAACGACGAAATCGGTCATCGTGCGCCCCTGCAACTCGGCCGCACGCTTGAGCTGCGCGTGCAGATCGGCGCTGATGCGCGCTTCGAGCCGGGCGGTGGTGGAGTGGGCAGCCATGGGATCGTCCTCCTGATGCCAATAATACGGCAAATTGCCGTATATGGCGAGATGCTCGGTTCGCACGGCATCGCCTCGCAGACGAGGGGGGAACAGGATCAGTGCACGTCTACCGCCCGAGGGGCCAACTTGTCGCGCTGATGAAGCAGCGCGACCTCCTCGTCGGTGAGCCGCAGGTGCCGGCCGAAGTCGGCCAGAACGGATCCCGGCTTCGGCCACCCTTGCGGCTTCACCGCATCGATCAGGATGGCGCGCACCTCCGCCTCGGTGCTGCGCCCGTGCCGCGCCGCGGCCTCACGAAACTCGGCCGCGTACTTCCGATCCGGGCCTGCTTTCATTACACACCTGCACGAAGTGAAACGACCAAACTTCGTGGCGTCCACTTTTCGGGGACCAGTTCAGAAGGCAGGCTGCGGTCATGCGGACGCAACTGCTGTGCGCGGCATGCTGCGCAGCGACTTGGCCATCAGTGCGATGCGAAGCGCGCCGTGCACCGGGCGGCCGGAAATCGCGTCGGCGACGGTGGATTCGGCCCGCGCACTCCGCTCGCCCGGGTTTTCGCGGGCACCGGATGAACCGGCGGCCCGCAAGACGCGATCGGGCCGCAGCGCGGGCATCGCTGCCGAAGCGCGAATCGCTGCGCAGTGACGCCGGGTCGCCCGGCGGTCGAGAAACGACCGGATCTGCAAGGCGTCGCTTCACCGCCTTCGGTCGCACCGCTGTGCGTCCATGGCGAAATTATCGGCGTCTGAGCGTGCAGGGGACCAGGCTCACCCCGCCAGCGGGCGGTCCGATCAGCGCGGTGAAGGTGCGGCACCGGCCGTCGACGCACAGCAGATAATCGGCCCCGAACTCGGAACGCGCGAGCCGGATCTCGCGATGCCAGCGCATCGCCGGCTGATAGCGCCACGCGCCGTCCTGCAGGATCGCACCCGCGGGCGGCTCCATGCCGGCGCCGCTGCCGCGGATGCGCGCGCCGGACAGATACAGCCACGGTCCGGCAACGACGTAGTCCTCTTCCCACAGCACCTTTTCGACGGTGTGTCGCCAGGCGAGGGTGAACGACCGCGCCGGGACCGCGACGTTCAATGCGCCGGCGACCAGACAGACCGCAAGCGCGCTCACCGGGCCGGCTGGCCGCGCGCAAGCCGCAGCCGCCCGCGCGTGCGGCCGACGTGCCAGACGACCAGCACCGCTGCCATCGCCAGCCCGATCTCGTCGGTCAGCGGCAGCGCGACGATCAGGAATGCGGCGGCGGCAAAGGCGAAAGCGCGCTCGAGCCAGCGCAGCGGTGCGAGCCAGTAGCCGATCGCCGCGCCGCCCCACAGCAGGATCGCGACGACGGCCTTGAACACGACATACGCGACGTCGACCCATCCGCCCGACTGCAACATCAGCGCCGGCGCGTAGACGGCCATGTACGGGACGATGAAACCGGCGATGGCGATTCGCATCGCCTGAAGGCCGATCTTCATCCCGGATTCCTTGGCGATCGGCGCGGCGGCGAATGCGGCCAGCGCAACGGGCGGCGTCAGGTCGGCCATGATGCCGAAGTAGAAGACGAACATGTGCGAGACGATCAGCGGAACGCCCAGCTCCAGCAGTGCCGGCGCGGCGAGTGAACTCGTGATGATGTAGTTCGGAATCGTCGGGATGCCCATGCCGAGCACCAGGCACACCAGCATCGTCAGCAGCAGGCTCAGGAACAGGCTCTTTTCGCCCATCTGGATGATGTAGCCCGCGAAGGTCGTCGCCGCGCCGGTCAGCGTCAGCACGCCGATGATCACGCCGACCAGCGCGCAGGCCACGCCGACCGGCAGCGCATGGCGCGCGCCATCGGCCATCGCGTTGACCGCCAGCCGCAGCGTCTCGCGCCCGCCCTTGACGAAGGCGAGCAGCGCGGCCATCACGCCGGCCAGCGCGAGGATCGCGCCGATGCCGAACTTGAAGAACGCCGAGCAGGCCAGGCCGATCAGGATCCAGAACATCACGCGCAGCGCGGTCTGGCCCATCCGTGCGGCGAGCGCGAAGCCGAAGATCAGCACGACCGTCAGTGCCAGCGACACCATCCCCGAGAACAGCGGCGTGTACCCGGAGAAAAGCAGGAACACCAGCATGATCAGCGGCAACACGAGGTACCAGCGCTCGCGCACCGCGCGCCAGGGGTCGGGACATTCCTCTTTCGGCAGACCGAGCAGCTTGGCGCGCCCGGCCTCGAGGTGGACCATCACGAACGCCGTGAAGAAGTACAGCAGCGCCGGGATCAGCGCGGCCTTGCAGATCTCGACGTACGGCACGTTGATCGTCTCGGACATGATGAAGGCGACCGCCCCCATCACCGGCGGCATGATCTGGCCGCCCATGCTCGAAGTGGCCTCGACTCCGCCGGCGAAGGCCGGCTTGTAGCCGAAGCGCTTCATCAGCGGGATCGTGAATTGCCCGGTCGTCACCACGTTGGCGACCCCGGAGCCATTGATCGTTCCCATCAGACCCGAAGAGACGACCGCCACCTTCGCGGGGCCGCCCGTGGCGTGGCCGAACAGCCCGAGGGCGAAGTCCGTGAACAGTTTGATCATCCCCGCCTGTTCGAGAAACGCACCGAACAGGATGAACAGGTAGATGTACGACGACGACACGTAAGTCGGCGTGCCGTAGATGCCCTCGGTGCCGAAGCCGAGCTGTCCGACCACCTGGTCGAAGCCGTAGCCGCGGTGCGCCAGCGCTCCCGGCAGGTACTGGCCGAACAGTGCGTATGCCAGAAACACCGCGCAGATGATCGGCAGCGCGATTCCCATCACGCGGCGCGCCGCTTCGAACACCAGCACGATCGTCAGGATGCCGACGACCATGTCCGCCTTCGTCAGATCGCCGGCGCGCTGCACGAGGTCGGCCTCGAAGATCCAGTGGTAGCAGCCGGCGGCGAAGCCGGCGATGCCGACGATCCAGCCGAGCCAGCGTTGCTTCAACGGCGGCATCAGCAGGAAGGTCATCAGCAGCAGAAAACCGACGTGGATCGCCCGCACGACGGGGCTCGACAGCGGGCTGAACGCGGCCGTGACGACCTGGAACGTCGAAAAAACGACGGCAACGGCGAACGCCGCCCGGCTAAGCGGCTGCACGGTGTGCTCGGTGTGCGGGGCGGCGGGGTCCGTCATCGCTCGGTCCTCTGCAACGGAATGGGCGTCGTGGTACCCAGAAAAAAGCGATGGCACAGCGGTGCTGTGCCATCGCCACACGCGCTGCGCTTGCAGGCTACTTCAACACGCCTGCTTCGCGGTAATACCGTTCGGCGCCCGGGTGCAGCGGTACTGGCACGTTCTTGGCGGCGTCGGCCTTGCTGATGCCTTTCGCGGCCGCATGCGCCGCGATCAACTGGTCGAGGTTGTCGAACAACGCCTTGGTCATCGTGTAGACGGTATCGGCCGGCACGCCTTCGTGCGTGACGAGGAAGTTTTTGATCGTCGCCGTCGGCACCGCGTCGGTCTGGTTCGTGTAGGTATTCGCCGGAATCGTTCCGGGCTGATAGGCCGGGTCGCCGACTTTCGCGACCACATCGGCGGGGATTGGCACCACGACGATCTTGATCGATGTCGCCAGGTCGCGGATCGAGGCCACGCCGAGCCCCGCCGACTGCAGCGTTACGTCCAACTGCCGGTTCTTCATCAGTTCGACCGACTCGCCGAAGGGCAGGTATTCGACTTTCGCGAAGTCCTGGTAGGTCAGTCCGGCGGCCTTCAGGATCGCGCGCGCGTTTAGCTCCGTGCCGGAGCGCGGCGCGCCGACCGAGATGCGCTTGCCTTTCAGATCGGCGAGCGTCTTGATGCCGGAATCGGCACTGGCGACGATCTGGATGTAGTTCGAATAGATGCCCGCCACCGTTCGCAGCTTCTTCAGCGGCGTCTTGAAGCCCGCGTCCTCCACGCCCTTCCAGGCGTCGGACAGCGAGTCGCCGAGCGTGAAGGCGATTTCGCCGCGGCCGGCCTGCAGCAGGTTGAGATTCTCGACGGACGCCTTGGTCGCCTGCACCTGCACTTTCGCGTCGGGCATCGCCTTGCTGTAGATCTGGCTGAGCGCTACGCCGAGTGGGTAGTACACGCCGGCCTGGCCGCCGGTGAGGATGTTGACGAACTTCTGCTGGGCATTTGCTCCGATGCTGGCCGCGCAAAGTGTCGCGGCGGCGAGCAGGGAGCGAAGCAGGGCCGAGCGGGTCTGTCGCATGGTGCGCTGTCTCCTCGAAGTGGGTTTGAAGTGAACCGTCGAACGCGATTCGTTGGCGAAAGTATAGGGGCGGGCGCGAAGCGACGGTGACGTGACTTTTCCCGATGGCCGCACGCCGCGCGGCCGGCCCGGTGAGCTTCCGGCAGACGGCCGAGGGACCATCGGTCGCAGGTAATCCGCTGGCCCGCTTGCGGGACGGCGGCGGGAAGCGGGCGATCGAGCGTTCGCGACGTCGAATCCCCTGACGAACGCTCAATCCGCGGGCGCGACGGAAAGCACCAGCGCGGCGGCGGCGAGCACCAGTGCGCCAGCGACCCGATCGGTCCAGCGCGCGTAGCGCGGATCGGTCGCGACGCGCGCGGCGCGCGAGGCAAGGAAGCCGTAACCGGCGAGGATGAAGAACTCGGGCACGACCGAACCCGCCGCGAGCCAGGCCATCTGCGCGGCGACCGGAAGGAACGGGTCGACGAATTGCGGCAGGATCGCCACGAAGAAGATCAGCGTCTTCGGGTTGGCGAGCTGCAGCGTCAGCCCCGACGCATAGATCGACCGCCAGGTCGATCCGCGCGCGGCCTGCTTCGACGCAGTGATCGGCGAAGGCTGGCCGAACAGCGCGCGCAGTCCGAGATAAACGAGATATGCCGCGCCGATCCACTTGACCGCGAAGAAGAACGCGCGCGACGAAACGAGCACCGCGCCCAGGCCGGTGGCGGAAATCGCGAAGTAGATCGCGTTGGCCGACAGGATGCCCAGCGTGGCCGCAATCGAGCGGCGCGCCCCCAGCGTCAGCCCGCACGCGATCACCAGCATCACGGCCGGCCCCGGCGACAGGCTCAGCGCCGCCTCGGTCAGCACGTACAGCCAGTAGGTGTCCCAGTTGACCGCGTTCAATCGAGTCGAGCGGGGCGCTCAGGCCGCGGCTGTCGCGAAGATGCGCGCGGCGAAGGATTCGAGCGCGCGTCGCACGCCGTCGGGGTTTTCGGCCATCATCGCGTGCCCGGTGTCGGGCAGGGTGACGACGGTCTTGTCCGCGCAGGCCTCGATCAGCGGCTGCGCGGCACGCGGCGGCGTCATCTGGTCGGCGGCGCCGAGCACGAAAAGCGCCGGGCAGCGCAACGCGCGCGCCGCTTCCAGCCCGCCGGTATACGCATTGCACGCCGCGAAATCGGTCGCGAGCACGTCCGCGCCGTTGACCCGCGCGATCCGCTGCATCAGCCGCAGGTTCTGCCAGACGACGTTGAAGCCCGGCGCCGGGTTGCCGGGGCGCACCGCAAACGGCGCGGTCGACGCGCTGTGCGACCAGACGTTGATCATGTCCATCGCCGCCGGCGGATCGTCGCGCGTGGCCGTCAGCAGCGCATCGGACACGCGCATCGGAAACGCGGTCGCGCACAGCGCCGCGCCGGCAACCCGATCGGCGAGCCGCCGCGCCAGTTCGAGCGCGACCAGCGACCCCATGCTGTGGCCGACGAGCAGAAAGCGCGGATTCGCCAATGGCGCGATCGACTGCGCCACTCGATCGGCGATCGCCTCGACGCTCGTCGCGGCCGGCCCGCGGCTGCGCCCGTGCCCGGGCAGATCGAGCGCGAGCACCGCATGGCCGTGGTGCGCAAGGTAGCGGCTCTGCAGGATCCACACGCTGTGGTCGTGCTGCGCGCCGTGCAGGAACACCACGCACGGCAGCGCGGGGTCGAAGCGCCTGCCGCCTTCGTAGGCGTAGAGTCCGTCGAGCAACATCACGTCACCTTCGCCGCGGCCTTCAGCGCTCGCGCCAGATCTTCGATCAGATCGTCGGGATCCTCGAGCCCGATCGACAACCGGATCGTGCCCTGAGTGATGCCGGCGGCGGCGAGTTCTTCGTCGGGCACGCGGAAGTGCGTCGTCGTCGCCGGATGGATCACCAGCGACTTGGCGTCGCCGACGTTGGCCAGATGCGAAAACACCTTCAGCGATTCGACGAACTTGCGGCCCGCGGCGCGCGAGCCCTTCAGCTCGAAGCTGAAGACCGCGCCGCAGCCGCGCGGCAGCAGGCGCTCGGCGAGCGCGCGGTCGGGGTGCGTCGGCAGCTCGGGGTAGGCGACGCGCGCGACGCTGGGCTGCGCGGCGAGGAAGGCGACGACCTTGCGGGTGTTGTCGACGTGACGCTGCATTCTGAGCGGCAGCGTCTCGAGCCCCTGCAGGATCAGGAACGCGGTGTGCGGGCTCATGCACGCGCCGAAGTCGCGCAGACCTTCGCGGCGCGCTCGCAGAAGAAACGGCGCCACCGTGCTTTCCTCGGCGAAGTTCATCCCGTGGAAGCCTTCGTACGGCTCGGTGATCGTCGGGAAATTTCCGCTCGCGGCCCAGTCGAAGGTGCCGCCGTCGACGAGCAGTCCGCCGATCGCCACTCCGTGGCCGCCGAGGAACTTGGTCGCCGAGTGATAGACGAGGTCGGCGCCCAGCTCGAACGGCTGCATCAGGTACGGCGTCGTGAAGGTGCTGTCGACGAGCAGCGGCAGCCCGTGTTCGTGCGCGATCGCGGCAACGTTCGGGATGTCGAGCACGTCGAGCCCCGGATTGCCGAGCGTCTCTCCGAACAGCAGCCGCGTATTCGGCCGGATCGCCGCGCGCCACGCGTCGAGGCTGCGCGGATCGACGAAAGTCGTCTCGATGCCGAAGCGCCTGAGCGTGTACGCGAGCAGGTTGTGCGAGCCGCCATACAGCGCGCGGCTGGCGACGATGTGCGAGCCCGCGCCCATCAACGTGACGACCGCCAGGTGAAGCGCCGCCTGTCCGCTCGCGGTCGCGATCGCACCGACGCCCTTTTCGAGCGCGGCGATGCGCTCTTCGAGCACGGCCACCGTCGGATTCGAGATCCGCGAATACACGTGTCCGGCGCGCTCCATGTTGAACAGCGACGCCGCGTGCTCGGAGTCGTCGAAGCAGAACGACGTCGACGCATAGATCGGCACCGCGCGCGCGCCGGTCGCCGGATCGGGTCGCTGCCCCGCGTGCAGCGTCAGCGTGTCGAAACCGGGATATCTGGGGCCACTCATCGGGTCATTGCCTGGGTTCGGGCGTCGAAGGCGTCGCGCCGTGGGCTTTCGCACGATCCTCTGCATGGCTAGGGGAGCACGAGGGGACCAGCCGAGTCCCCTCGTTCCAAACCTTGCGGCCATGCCGCTTGCCCCGCGGCAAAGCCGTGGGGCAAGCGGCATAATGCCACGCATGGACGCACGCACCGACTCGCGGCCCGAACTGTACGCACCGGTCGAGCCGTACGACACCGGCATGCTGCCGCTGGACGACGTGCACACGATGTACTGGGAGACGAGCGGCAACCCGCACGGCGTGCCGGTTGTCTTTCTGCACGGCGGACCCGGCGGAGGAAGCTCGCCCGAGCATCGGCGGTTCTTCGATCCGGACTTCTTCCGCATCGTGCTGTTCGACCAGCGCGGCGCCGGTGCGTCCACACCGGTCGGCGAGGTGACGAACAACACGACACCGCACCTGGTACGCGACATCGAAAAGCTGCGCAACTACCTCGGCGTGCAGCGCTGGCTCGTGTTCGGCGGCTCATGGGGCAGCACGCTCGGGCTTGCCTACGGCGAAGCGGTGCCCGAACGCTGCCTGGGTTTCGTGCTGCGCGGCGTCTTTCTCGGCCGCGCCTCGGAGATCGACTGGTTTCTGTATGGACTGCGCAACGTCTTCCCCGAAGCGTGGCGCCGGTTCGCCGAGATGCTGCCCGCCGCGGAACGCGGCGATCTGCTGCGCGGCTACCTGAAGCGGCTGTTCGATCCGGACCCGCGCGTGCACGTTCCCTTCGCGCGCGCCTGGAGCGAATACGAAGGCAGCTGCTCGACGCTGCTGCCGAATCCGGAACTGGTGCGGCACTTCGCCGACGAAGCGCTCGGCTTGGCGCGGCTCGAGGCCCACTACTTCGCGCACCGCTGTTTCCTTGCGCCCGACCAGTTGATCAGCAACCTGTATCGAATTCGCCATCTGCCGGCCGCGATCGTGCAGGCGCGCTACGACATGGTGTGCCCGATCGTCAATGCCGACGAACTGGCCCGCGCCTGGCCGGGTGCGCGCTACGTCGTCGTGCCGGACGCCGGTCACTCGGTGTGGGAGCCGCCGGTGCGCGCTGCGGTGCTGCGCGAGGTCGAGCGCTTCAAGCAGCGCCTGGCCTAGGGTCTGTTGACATATGCCTCAGGTCCGCGTGATCCCCGCAGCCGGTGGCGGGTCGCGCCGTCACGGTTGCGTGAAAGCGCGGCGAGAGCGTCCCGTACCCCATGAGCCGACGGCGGGGATCACCCTGCGGGGCGGGCCGCCTTGGGCCGCATGGCGGCGTTGCGGCTCGGGGCCATGGCTTCGGCCAATGGTCCCCTCGCCGCGCCTGGCCCTGCGACCCAATCCGGCCCGCCGCAGACCTGATCCATATGCCAACAGACCCTTGACGCGATGCCGCGCTTTGCAGCGAACCTGAGCACGCTGTACCCGGAGTACGCGCTCGTCGAGCGTGCCGCCGCCGCGGCGCGCGACGGTTTCGCGGCGGTCGAGGTGCAGTCCCCGTACGCGGTCGACGCGGCCGAACTCAGGCGCGCGCTCGACGATGCTCGGGTGCAGCTCGTGCTGATGAACGCGCCGCAGGGCGATTACGATGCCGGCGAACGGGGCCTGGCCGCGCTGCCCGGACGCGAGAAGGCCTTCGAGGATTCGATCGACCGGGCGCTCGACTACGCGCGCACAGTCGGCGCGCCGCGGCTGCACGTGATGGCCGGTCGTCCGCCGGCCGAGTGCGCCGCCGACGAATGCCTGCGCGTGTACCTGCGCAATCTCGCGTACGCGTGCGACACGCTGCGGCCGCACGGCATCACGGTCACGATCGAGCCGATCAACACGCTCGACATGCCCGGCTACTACCTGACTCGCCAGCAGCAGGGCGCGGACGTCATCGCAGCCCTGCACAAGGCCAATCTGGGTCTGCAGATGGACTTCTATCACCTGCAGATCATGGAGGGCGATCTGGCGCGTCGGCTCGAGCGGTTCTTTCCGCTGGTGGCGCACGTGCAGATCGCGGGTGTACCCGACCGGCACGAGCCGGACACGGGCGAGGTCAACTACCCGTACCTGTTCCGTCTGCTCGATCGGCTCGGCTACGCCGGGTGGGTCGGCTGCGAGTACCGCCCCGCCGGCGGCGCGGCGCCCGGCGCCACCTCGGCCGGTCTCGGCTGGCTGCGGCGCGTCTGACGGCTCGGGCGGCCCTCCCTTGCGGGCGATTCCCTTCCCGCGGGCGGTGGGATAGGATCGCTGCACGTCATCCACGACGGCAAGGGAGCTGCACTCTAGCTTGACTGATGGTGCGCGATAGTGGAAAAAGGCGTTCATGGAAAGCACTATCAGCACAGGCAAGGCGGCAAAACTCCTTGGCGTTTCGGTCAAGACGTT
>Ga0272446_1007747_pt1 | contig 10559 bp, 10 predicted proteins | sample YNPCB0061_FD_194587 | JGI IMG/M metagenome (GOLD analysis project Ga0272446, IMG submission 194587) | Hot spring microbial mat communities from Yellowstone National Park, WY, United States - YNP-CB-006-1 | ecosystem: Environmental > Aquatic > Thermal springs > Hot (42-90C) > Sediment | place... | reverse complement strand
CGAAGAGGCCCGCCAGTGGGTGGAGTGGGTTCGCTTTCCGCCGGAGGGCAAGCGCGGTTTCGACGGCGCCGGCGCGGACGCCGATTTCTGCCTGGCTGACCCGGTCGAGCATGTCAAACACGCCAACCGGGAGGTTTTCCTGGTTCTCCAGATTGAAGACAAAGAGGCCGTCGAATGCATCAACGACATTGCCGCCGTGCCCGGCTTTGACGTTCTCTTCGTCGGACCCGGAGACCTGACTCTGAGCTACGGCGTGCCGATGCAGTTTGACCACCCGCTGATTGAGGCCGCTTTCGATGCCGTTGCCGATGCCGCCGCCAGGCACGGCAAGTGGTGGGGAACCACCAGCGGCACACCGGAGGCCGCGCAAAAGGTGCTCGACCGCGGAGGCCGCATGTTCACGGCCGGAGGCGACCACGCCGCCCTCGTCAACGGCTTGAAGGCTTCCTTCGAAGCCTTCCGCACAGCCGGCATCCGAGGCTGAATGCCGGCCGCCGCCTCGCCCCTGTACAAGTGGTACCTGGTCGGCCTGCTGTTTCTGGTGGGCGCGCTGAACTATGGCGACCGCACCGCCATCTCTTCCGTCTTCCCGCTGTTGCGCAGCGACCTGCACGCATCCGACGTGGGACTGGGCGCCATCGGGACGGTCTTTCTGTGGGCCTACGCTCTGGCCTCGCCGTTCGCCGGCTACCTGGCGGACCGCGTCTCCCGCAGCCGGACGATCGTCGTGAGCCTGGCCGCCTGGAGTGCGGTCACGCTGGCCACCGGTCTGGTAACCAGCCTGGGCCAGCTTCTGGTGACGAGGCTTCTTCTGGGGTTGGCCGAGGCCGCCTACCTGCCGGCTGCGCTCGCGCTGATTGCCGACTACCACTCCTCGCGCACCCGCGCGACCGCGATCGGGTTCCACACCGCCGGGCTTACCTTCGGGCTGATCGCCGGCGGCACCGGAGCCGGCTACCTGGGCCAGCACTTCGGCTGGCGCGCGGGTTTTTTCACTCTCGGCGCGGCCGGGCTGGCGCTTGCATTGCTGGCTCACGTTTGCCTGCGCGACAACGCTCCGGCCGGGACGCGCCCCCTCTCCGCCCCGCCGCCGATGCGGCGCAGCGTGGCGAAACTGCTCGCCATTCCGAGTTGCATCATCATCATCTCCGAGGCGATGATCGTCTCCGTGGGCACCTGGATCTTCCTGAACTGGCTGCCTCTGTACTTCAAAGAGACTTTCCGGATGAGCCTCGCCGCGGCAGGCTTCGCGGGCACCTTCATGCTTCAGGGCGCGGCTACGCTGGGGGTGATCCTGGGCGGCTACCTGTCGGACGCGGTGGCGGGCCGGCAACCTCGCCGCCGCATGGCCATTCAGGCCCTCCTGTACGTAGTATCGGCGCCCTTCCTGCTGGTGTTTCTGGCCCGTCCCCAACTGGCTGCCCTGAATACCTCCATCTTCCTTTTCTCTCTGTTTGGCAGGGCGGGAACCACAAATGAAACACCGCTGCTGTGTGATCTTCTGGCTCCCCAATTCCGGTCTACGGCGATCGGCCTCATGAACACGTTCAACTGCTTCGCCGGAGGCGTTGGCGTGCTGGTGGCGGCGTTTCTGAAGTCCACCTTGGGCCTGAGCGGTGTTTTTGCGGGCATCTCCGGCATGATGCTGATCAGCGCCGGACTGGCGGCGGCCGGCTATTTCTTTTTCCTCAAGCGCGATCTGTTGCGCCGCGAACAGGAGGCGTGCCTCGATCATGACTCGTGCTTCGCTGGGTGAGGGCAACACACCGCTGGTGCCGAGCGTCTTCGCCGGGCCATCCCTGGGACTTTCCCGCCTTTACTTCAAGCTGGAGAACTGCAACCCCTCCGGGTCGTACAAAGACCGTTTCATCGCTGCCGAGGTTGGCCGGATGCTGGGAGCGGGCGCGCGCGCCTGCGTGGCCACCTCGTCCGGCAACACCGGCTCGGCGCTCGCCGCCTACTGCGCCCGGTACGGGATTCGCTGTGCGATCGTCGTCAACGATACCGCGCCCGCCGGCAAACTCGAACAGATGCGGGCCCACGGCGCAACCGTCTTCCGCGTGCCCGAATTCGCGACCTCAGCCGAGGTTACCAGGCAGGTGCTGGATACGCTCGGAGAACTCGCCCGGCGGCATAAGCTGCCGCTGGTTGTCTCCGCGTACCGCCATTGTCCCGAGGGGATGGCCGGAGTCGAGTCAATCGCGCGGGAACTCGTCCACCAGACCCCCCAACCGCCCGATCACGTCTTCGTGCCCGTGGGAGGCGGCGGCCTGTGCGCGGCCGTATGCCGCGGTTTCCAGTCGATTCCGGGCAACCGCACCCGCGTCCATGCCGTACAGCCGGAGGGCTGCCGCACGGTGGTCGCCGCACTCGAGCGGGGCGACAGCGAGATCCGGCCCCTCACCAGCACGACGGCAATCAGCGGCCTCTCCGTCCCGTTCGATATCGACGCCGGGCTGGCGTTGCATTGCTTGCGCGAGCGTGAGGGCACCGGGCTTTCGGTGACCGATGAGGAAGTTTATGAGGCCCAGCGCCTGCTGCTTGGGAAGGAGGGCATCTATGCCGAGCCGGCCGGCGCCACGGCCTTAGCCGGGTTGATGCGGGCGGTTCGAAACGGCGGCCCGGCCGGCGACGAGTGCGTCGTATGCCTGGTGACCGGGCACGGCTTCAAGGACCCGGCATCGGTGCGCGAGATCGCGTCGCGCAGTCCGGCGCCCCTGGTCGAAGCCGGCGGACTGGCGGCCGCAATTCTGGAGATCACAAGACCATGAACAAACCCAGACTCGAAGGCCGCGTCGCGATTGTGACCGGCGCGGCGCGTGGCATCGGAGGCGCATCGGCCGTCGAACTGGCCGCCAACGGCGCGGACGTGGTTCTGGCCGACCTCAAGCCGGTCGAGGAAGCGTCCGCCGTGATCGGCAAGATCGAGGAGCATGGCCGCCGTGCCGTCTACGTCCAAGGCGACATATCCGGCCGCGAGCACGATGCCCGGCTGGTGGACCGGGCCGTCGGCGAGTTCGGCCGGCTCGACATCGTCGTCAACAACGCCGCGCTGGCGGTGAGGGGACCTTTCATCGATGCGGATCCGGAAAAGGCACGGCAGGTATTCGATGTGATCTTTTGGGGCGGGTTCCACCTTTCCCAGTTCGCCGCCCGCCAGATGATCCGCCAGGGCTGGGGCGGAAGCATCGTCTTCATCAGCTCGGTCCATGCCGTGCGCGGCTATGCCAATGCGGTCTCTTACAACGCCGCCAAGGCCGCCATCAACCACTTCGCCCGTTCGATCGCCCTCGAACTCGCCCCCCATCGCATCCGCGTCAACTGGATCGAGCCCGGCTGGATCGACACCCCCGGCGAACACATTGCTTTCAGCGACGAGTTTCTCGAACAGGAAGGCAAGAAACTGCTCTGGGGGCGGCTGGGACGTCCGGAGGAAATCGCTAAGGGAGTGGTCTTTCTCGCTTCCGACGATTCGTCCTATATGACCGGCTCGGCGCTGCGGCTCGACGGCGGTTACGTGCTGCCCGGGCCGCTGGAGCCGTAAGAGAAGCCGCCAAGTGTCGCATAGAAAGATCGCAGCCGCTGCCGGTAGTCCGCGCCGGCCGTTTCGATGATGTCGTTGTGGCCGGCTCCAGGGACGATCCAGAATGATTTCGGCTCCGGCGCCGCGGCAAACAGGGCTTGTCCGAGCCGCAAGGGTATGACCTCATCGCGGTCCCCTTGGATGAAGAACACCGGCGCGCGGATCCGGCCGATCTTCCGGCGCGAATCGAAGGACGAGATGAGCAGCGCCCCGATGACGGGCAGCACGGTCCGCGCCACGTCTTTGGCGGATGTGAACGGCGCTTCGAGCACCACTCCCCCGCAAGGACGGCGGGAAGCAAGGTCCACGGCCACAGCCGTGCCCAGCGATTCGCCGTGCAGAACGATCTGCCCGGCGCGAAAGCCGGCTTTCAAGAGGTGCTCGTAAGCCGTGCCGGCATCCGTGTACAGTCCTTGCTCTGTTGGCCGCCCCTGGCTCTTTCCGTATCCCCGGTAGTCGAGCATGAGCACCGAGGAACCGGCGCCTGTGATCGCGCGGATTTGGGCGACGCGGTGGCTGATATTTCCGGCGTTGCCGTGCAGATGGAGCGTCACCAGACTCGCGCCGGGTCGCTCGACAAACCAGGCGTGTATGCGAAGACCGTCGGGCGTATCGAGCCACACGTCAGTCGCGCCCACCTGCGGCTGAAGGTCCCACGGCCCTTGCGGGTACCTGGAGGGGTAGTACACAGACCGATTGGCCACATAGTAAAGCGCCCCGTAGCTACCTGCGACGGCCAGTGGCCAGGCGATGTAGCCGGGAACGCGCAACACGTGACGAATCTAGCACAACGCGCCCGGAATAGCAGGCGCCGCAGGCAGCGGTCCCCTTGGTTGACCCACCGGCGCAGGTCTCTGTACGGCCGGAATTTCATGGGATCCGCGGTCAGGCGCCAAAGCGCCGGGCGGCGTCCTGGTCGGCATAGGCGGCTACAATTTCCCCGAAATACACCCGGTGGAAATCTCCCTGAGCGTAGAACTGCTCTACGACCGCTTGGGCCAACGCATCCGGCACGAGGTCGTTGCGGTGAAGTGTGCGGCACTCGTAGTGCACGAGGCACTCCCGGATAATAGGCGGCCGCACCTGCCTTGCCGGAACCGGCGTCAGGCTCTTCTCAAGGAACTTGTCGTGCTCTCTACCCGACACCGTGCCGCAGTAAGCCACGGCTTCGGCAAGCTCCGGGGGTGGTACGTTCACCGTGAAATCGCCGGCCTCTTCCAGGCGGGTGTAAGAGTAACGCGAGGGCCTCACCAGTACAATAAAGACCGGCCGGGACCAGATCGAACCAATGGTTCCCCAGCCGATAGTCATCACGTTCGGCCTGCCGTCCACGCCCGAGGTCACCAGCAGGAGCCCATCGTCGCGCATGCGGCGCATCGTTTCCGCGAAATAGTCCGTATATCGAATTGCCACTTTCGGCACCGTAGAATCTCCTCGGGGGAAAGTATAGCAGCGGGGTTCCTGCCGGATGACCCGCTCTCGAATCGAAATGACAATTCTCGCCCCTCAGAAGGACAGCCCCACGAGCAATTCAACCTGGTTCCGCTTCGTGCGGGAGCCAGCGGACTCGGCATCCGCCGCCCAATGGGTGTACCGGATGACAGGGCCGATCCTCAGCTTCCCGAGTTGGGCTTCCACGCCGAATCCGCCTGTGCCGCCATAGGTTGACGGAGACGCATCGTTCAGGTTCCCGGATACACGGAAAGACGGCCCCGCTTCAACGAACGGCTTCACGGAACGGGAACCGAACCGATACTTCGCCAGCGCCGGAAACTCCCACGTCACAACGGTAGCAGGAGAGATGCTGTGAAGCGAACCATCGGGCCGAACACCAGCCATTGTCAGGTTCATGGGACGGTAAAGTGCGTCGATCTCAACCGACAGACCACAGTACGGCAGTCCGACATCCATCATAGGGCCGATCACGTAATCCTTCAGAGTCGAATATGACCGTGAACGCCTCGGCTCTATCCCATTCGGCCCGATGATGAATCCGGTGCTCTCATGGCCGAATGCATCCGTCAACGCTACGCCGCCAATCACGCCGAAAGAGTATTTCGGCCCGGAAGAAGGGCCCGATGATGCTTGTCCGGATGTGAACACGATCCCACTCGACAGCCTGAAGTTGTACTGGTTCCAGTTGGCCGTCGCCATGCTACCGGAGCGGGTCAGCAACAGTTCGGGTTGGACGATGCGATAGGACAGCCGATCTGTGATGCGGTAATCGAAGCTGCCGCCGAACGAAGCGGCGAACGTGCTGGCACTTGGGAACGTGCGCTCCGTAATCGGAGGAACCGGATTCCCAAACAGATCCGGTGGTCGCTGGATAGGCTCACGGTACGTCAGCACAAGCGTGTTCGTGTGCGCCACCCCCATCAACGCCCGAACGCTTATCGTCAGCCGGTCACGCTTCAACAGCCGCACTTCCGGCCCCAACAAGAATGTGTGCTGGCGCATATCGCCGGGTATGGCTTCCACGCTCATCAGTTCACCCGGCGCAGTCAGGCTGTTGATCGTAAACGGAGTCAGCCGCCGCTGTCCATAGTGGCCGCTCCAATCGGCAACCAAGCCAATCCTTTGCGTCAGATTCAGTTGAATCGAAGCGTTCCATCCGTTGAGACTGGCAGATTTCAACAGCGTCCGTGATGACTCCGTGACTCCCAAGTACGAATATCCGCCGAACACTTCCAGCTTCGGCGTCTCTTGTGCCGCCACACTGTGGGGGAGAAGCAACACAAATAAGGCAATCAGATGGCCGGATCGCTTAGTGGTCATTGAGTTCTTGGCGAAAGAACAGAATCCGGTGCAATTCTTCTGCCATTGAGCAAGGGCCTGAAGCGCGGTCTGTCAGAGTGCGGTGAACAGGCCTTGCAGTAATCCACACGCCAGCGGACTTAGGCTGTACTCAATGAAAAACAAAGGGCGAGAATGGCGGAGAGGGGGGGATTCGAACCCCCGGTAGAGGTTTAGGCCCCTACGACGGTTTAGCAAACCGCTGCTTTCGACCACTCAGCCACCTCTCCGGCGACGGAATGCGGGTCGTTCTCATGCTAACACACCTGCCGCGCCCGCATCCATGAGGAAAAACGCGGGGGCTCAGCCCCTGGGGCCCCTCCTGGAGGGCCCGCCGAGCAGCTCGATGACAGCTTCGTTCCACCCCGCAGGCCCGGGCTTCGCGGTCACTCTTGCCGAGGGAAGCGCCGCCGCCATATCGGAGGTGAACTTGGAGCGCACGATGACCGGAACCTGAACGGCCCGGAGCATGCTCAAATCGTTGGGAGCGTCGCCCAGACCGGCGGTGATGGCGCCCGGATAGCGCTCCGCCACCACGCGGACAGCGGCAGCTTTGTCATTGGCGCCGGTGATGTGGTAGAAACGCCCGCCCCGGACGCAGCGCTTGCCCAGGCGTTCGATGGCGGCCTCCAGGTCAGCGGCTTTGCCGGCATCCAGGACCTGGAACGGTTCGTCATATTCCCGGTGCTTGGCCAGCGCGGCCCATTCCACCGTCATGCCGGCGATGCGCGCAATCTCGGCGGCATCCATCTGATGGAACCCGCGAACCCGGCAGCCGCTCGCCCGCGACGCCGCCTCCAGGTCGCGCAGGAGTTCCGCATAAGGCGCTCCCAACGCGACGGTCTCACCGCCCCAAACCACCGCGCCGCCGTTTTCGACCACGAAAGGAGCGCCTCGAATGCCCAGCCGTTTCCGCCACTCGATCATCTCGGCCCGCGTCTTGCTGGAGACCAGCACCAGCGGGACGCCCTCGCGCCGGAGCAGAGCGAGCGCCGGTTTGGCGGCGTCGAAGGAATACGATTCGTCGAGCAGGGTCCCGTCGAGATCAGAAAAGATCACCAGCATGGCTACGCTCAGAGTTTCGCATCGATGGGCCACTCCCCGCCATCCCCGGCCATTTCCCGGCGTCTCCGTGCCGTACCGCGTAGAGTAAGATGGGCTGGTATGATGCGATCCACGGCGATTCTGGCTACGATTTTTTCTATTGCTGCGTGCCTCCATGCCGCGCCCGGCCTCTCCGGAGACGCCAAGCGCGGCGCGAAGCTCTTCACCGAACTCCAGTGCGCCTCCTGCCACGGGCCGGAAGGGTCCGGCGGCAAGTCGGCTCCTGGGTTAGGCAAACGTGCGGGTCAAGTCTACACGCCGAACGCCATGGCCGGTGCAATGTGGAGCCATGCCACCACGATGTGGCAGGCCATGGACCAGGCGGGAATCCGCCGGCCGCAACTGACCGCCTCGCAGGCCGCCGACATATATGCCTTCCTCGCCGGCGCTCCCCACCCTGACAAACCGGGCAACGCCCAGCGCGGCGGGCAGATCTTTCAAGCCAAGTTGTGCGCCTCCTGCCACGACCAGTCGATGATGGGCGCCCCGAACCTTGCGGCGCAGGCCGGGCGCTTCTCGGCATTTTCCATGGTGGCCGCGCTGTGGCAGCACGGGGCCGGCATGCTATCCCGAATGGTAGCCAGGAACACCGCCTGGCAGACGCTCTCCCCCGAAGAGATAGGCGATGTGATCGCCTACCTCAACGGCAGAAAGTAGGAAACGCCTCAGCGGAGCTTATAGCTGATCGACATCCCGTCCCCCTTTTCCATGGAGGCTCGGATAATGACCGTCTCGTAGTTGGGGCTTGTCTGGATGTAGTCGAGAAAGTCCTTCATGGCTCTGGCGGACAGGATCACGTTGTCGGCCACCACCACCGCCCCGGGCTTGAGCTTGGGTTCGACCGCCTTCAGGTATTGAAAGTATTGCTGTTTGGCGGCGTCGATGAAGATGAAGTCAAATCGGCCATCCAGTGCGGGCAGATTCTTGAGGGCGTCTCCCTCCACGACGGTGACGGTCTTCTCCAGACCAACCTTGGCCAGGTTTTCCCTGGTCTCCCGGGCTCTCTGGGGATCGATCTCAAGGGAGAAAAGATGCCCGCCGGTTCTCTCAAAACCAATGCCCATGTTGATGGCCCCGAAGCCGCTGGCAGCGCCCACTTCAATGCCGCGTTTGGCGTTCCGGCTCTCCACCAGGATGCGCAGCATCATCGCGTCGCCGGGAGTCGTGTTCAGGCTGGTCCGCTGAAACTTCTCCAGAAACGCCTTACGGAACTCGTCACTGGTCTTGTCCGGATCCTGGGCGCTCAGCATGAGTGCGCAAGACAGTAACGCCGCTCCCGGAATCAGGACGTTCACAATCTCCAATCGATTCACTTGGGATCTCCTATGAATACCTGTATGGCTGTGAGTTTCAACTATACCTCGGGGCCGCGAAAGTATCATAATATCGGAATCCATGACGACTCGCGCGAGCCAGGCACCTCACTACTGGAGCGAATTGACGGTGGCGGATCCGGATAAGCTGATCTTCGGCAGAGCGCCACGGCCGCTCCGGTGCGGTTTTGACCTCACCATCGGCGGCGGCGAAGTCTATCCGGAAGTGAACTTCACCCTGCCCGCGATCGGCATTGATGGCGGGAGCTGGCCGCAGGTGGTCGCGCACTATGAGGAGATCGCGACGCAGGTGCTGCGCCGGGCCGTCGCTATGCAGGTCCCGGGCCTGGTGCTGGAGTTCGAACTTCTACCGGCCATGACCGAAGTGCCGGAATGGGGCGCGGAGATCACGGCCCTGCTGCACCGCCATCTCGAGCAGGCTCACGAGAAGAGCGGCTTGCGATGCGCCCTGCGGGTCACTCCCACCGATATCCGGGATCAGTCCAAGCCGCCCATTCTGCGCAGCGGCGAAGCGTGGGACAAGCTCAAGCGGAGTTTCCAGTTGTGCATCGCCGCGGGGGCCGATATGGTTTCCATCGAGTCAGTGGGCGGCAAAGAGGTGCACGACCAGGCGCTGATGTTCGGCGACGTGTTCGGAATCATGTTTGCCCTGGGCGTTCTTGCGCCCCGAGACATGGCCTGGCTGTGGGGTGAGATCGTGCGGTTGTGCGAAGGTACGCGCGCAGCGCCGGCTGGCGACTCGGCCTGCGGATTCGCCAACACCGCCATGCAACTGGCCCATCAGAAGATGCTGCCCGAGACGCTGGCCGCAGTGGTTCGGGCGGCCTCGGCGGTGCGCAGCCTGGCCGCCTTCGAGCAGGGCGCGGTGGGTCCTTCCAAAGACTGCGCCTACGAAGGCCCCATTCTGAAAGCGATCACGGGGTATCCGATCGCCATGGAGGGCAAGTCGGCCACCTGCGCCCACTTCAGCCCGGTCGGCAACATCGCCGCCGTGGCCTGCGACCTTTGGAGCAACGAATCCGTGCAGAACATCCGCCTGCTTTCCGGAAACGCGCCCGAGGCGTTCACCGAACTGCTGGCTTACGATTGCCGGCTGATGAACACCGCCGCCCGCAACGGGGGAGCCAGGAACCTGCGCGACTGGCTGACGGAGTCCGACGAGTGGCGGAGCCCGCAGGCCGCAGTCCTGTCGCCCCAGGCCACGGTCCGGATCGCCTCCCGCATCGTGCACGAGCCGGACCCCTGGCGCCGCACCCTGGCGGCGGCCCGGGAAGCTCTGACCATTCTCGACCACGGTGCGGCTGAAGGCCGCTGGAAACCATCGCCGAAAGAGAGCCAATGGCTCAAGCGAATCGAGGCGGCGCTCGAGCGGCTTCCACAAAGCGAAGAGGAGTCACTCGAGGCCGCCCGTGAAAGCTACGGCTCGCTTTTCAGCGCCGCCAGTTACGGCCTGGCGGGCTGAACCGCATCAGCCGGCAGCCCGGGTCAGCCGCGGCGCAGCGCCGATTTGTTGTAGCAGGCCCAACATATCGAAGTAGTGCCTGCATTCCTTCACCTTCTCGCCGTCGAAGATGAGCACCTGGGTGGCGCGGGTGATCTGGCGTTTTCCCGATGGCGGGATGGTGTTGCCCGGAAGATTCAAGGCGCCGCTGTGGGTTCCGTCCCAGGTGATCTCCAGCACTACCGTGTTGCCGGCGGCCACCACGTTGTTGATGGTTCCTTTGACGTCGGGCAAAGCGCGCCTC
>Ga0272446_1007746_pt1 | contig 10561 bp, 12 predicted proteins | sample YNPCB0061_FD_194587 | JGI IMG/M metagenome (GOLD analysis project Ga0272446, IMG submission 194587) | Hot spring microbial mat communities from Yellowstone National Park, WY, United States - YNP-CB-006-1 | ecosystem: Environmental > Aquatic > Thermal springs > Hot (42-90C) > Sediment | place... | reverse complement strand
TTCAAAGGTTTTTTACTACTGGCTAACATGTCTACAACAAGCTGGTGTAATGGTTCACCAGAGTCCATATAAATGGAACGCATATTACTATCTCGGCTAATTAGTGAATAGGCAATGATATGGCTGGTTCCACTCATTAGATAAAAGTTTTTGTCTTTGCGGTAAATACGATCGCTGCTATCCTCATAAACATATCCACTATCCAGAAACCATCCATTTGAGTGAGGATACTGACTCACAAAATCCACAATCCGACAGCTTATACAATCATCTGCATCGACAAACATAACGTGGGATGGGGAAAACTGGTCGGCATGCTCCAGACCTAACCACATTTTTTTGTTTTTATCCCGATCCATTTCACTAATGACATTAACTTGTCTCAGCTTGGGTGGGGAAAAATCAACTTCAACGTAATTTATGGCTGGATGTTCAATACTGATTTCAGGTCTTTCATGGCAGACAATGATCAGTCTAAAGTTTTCTGAGGTCTGATTAACAATTGACCGAACAGTTCTTTCTAATAGCCAGCACACCTTTACCCAGTCTCTAGATACTTGCCGACTCTTTAAAGGAATTATGAATACAATCATCGCCAATGATGTTCTAATGGGTTGCTAATAAAATCTTGCATCTAAAAGGTCGGTCATCAAATTTACATTTCAGGACTCTTGCTTGCAATGCAGGCTCTGAAACCTACTGCTAGGTCAGTTCCCAGTAATCCATCTGCTCAAATCTTATATCGATTTAATGTTTCAACCAAGTATTGGAGAGGGTTTCACGAAATTTTCATCTTATGGGGCGCTTTTCACCGGGTTAAAGTACGCTCAGAAACTGGTGACGTCTATTTAGCGAGGCTCCCGCTCGGCTTTACCCAGTCGTGAACCAATGCTGTTCAGTTAAAATGCAAAGATTTTGCCCCAGCTCTCTTTTCTTGCATGTCTGTTTTTCAGTAGATCGAAAACTCACTACAGCCTGCAGGGGCGGGAAATGTCGCTCCCCCGCTTGGCGGATGAAGGACAGCATGGTTTTGAGCGGGAAGCACTCTTGAAAGACCCGTCGGCCGCCTCGTCGGGTCGCACTCACCGCTTGCCACAGCAGGTACACCCAGAGATTGACCAGGATAAAGGCTAGGGCGACGTAGAGCAGCCGCAGCACGGGGTTTTTGGTGGTAGAGCGGATGCGGGCCTGATTTTTGATGCAGTAGCTGGTCTCAATGCTGAAGCGATCTCGGTAGTGTCGATGCACCTGCGACCAATCCACGTTGGCCCGATAGACCACATAGAGCAAGTACTGGATGCCATGCTTTCCTTGAGCCCCCTTGCGATAGCGACATAGCACGACCATCGGGCAGGTGACGCTGCCATAGTCGGTACTGCTGAGGGTGTAGGTGGTTAGATAGCTGCGTCGTCCGGTGCAACGCGCACGGGTGCTGCCCGTTTTGCCCCGGATAATGGCGGGTATGATGAACGGGAGTTTCAAGGCCATCAACCAGCGAATCACCGGCACACTGTAAAAGCCTCGGTCGAGATAGAGCCGCTCCACCTTCACGGTTAAGGGGTTTATCGCAGCGAGCAAACGGGTGATAATCGCCACGGCGGTCTCTTCCCACCGGACAGCATGGATCGCCAGAGTGACCCGTCGATGAGCCCGAATCACGTACACCGTGGCGTAGGTAAAGAAGGACCTGGTGCCTGCTTTGGCTTGAGAGCGATAGATATACAGTGCTTCCGCCTCACTCGGCTGACCGTAGTAGGGCAACAGATGCAGGTCGATGGCTAAGCGATGGGCAGGCGGCTTTGGAGAACTGCCTTCAGTTGCAACTCGACCGTGGTCATATCCTCAAACTTATCCAGGTGCTACCGCAGATCGTTGCCGGTGGGCGCGCCGGTCAGTTGTTGGGCCGCATGCTCAATGCTGTCATGATGACTCGCGGCCCACAGCAAGACTTCGTAGAGGGTCTCCGGCTGATACTCCCCTTGCATTGTCACCGTCCGATGGGCTTTCAGGCACTCTAGGACCGCACTCAAGGTCGTGTTGTCGGTCAACACGGGCGTAGGGGATACTATAGGGGGGCAGGTCGTCATGGCTATTCGTCCAAATGTCTTCTAGTCTGACCCTACCCCTTTTCTACGGATTTAGCCCCTGCCTCAATTCTTTGTGATCTACTTAAGCTGGGATATATACCCAGAAGGGGACAGCAATTTCCTGTCGATCAACCTGGGGGTTATCCCTTTTCGTGATGCAATGGCAGCAGCAACCAGTTTGGGGTTCCAGCCGGAATTAGTCCAAATGCCTGTCCTGAACCCGTCAGGAGTTCAGATTCACCTGCTGCTGTGGCAAGGGGCGATCACTGACACTCCTGATGACCTGGAAGAAAAGTTTGATGCCCTGGCTGAGTTAATCGATGACCAGGCGATCCGGTACGCAACCGGGGGAGAAGTCAAGCAAAACGCGCTATGAGCAACCATAGATTGACCCGACTGCTTGCTTGATTACCCCGGAATTTACCCCGATACTTTATTGAGAATGCCTAAAAGCCTTGTAGTTTAAGGAACACAGCCAAGGATGACAATTCCTTCACACATAAGGGGGCACTGGTTCGAATCCGGTATCGCCCATCGCTTGGGGAACTGTTAATTTACAAGGCTTTTGGGAATTTAGACAACTCCTGACGGTCGTTTTGCGCTCTCAATAAGATGCTAAATAGAGGCTGTTAAGGGCCCGCCAGCAACCAACAATCCCGCCCATCGTCTCGGCGTAGGACAGGACGGCAACTTGTTGATTGACCATTTGCTCCAACAGGGCGATTCCAATGCTGCCTCCTGGTTAGTGGGTGAGATGGTAAAAGGCTAACTTAGCCGCGATCGCTACATTACCTCTACCTTACCCTGCCGGGTGGCCTGGAAATCTATGGCTAGGTAGGGCGGATTTCAGTGCCTAGAACGGTCTAGCGATCGCGGAAAACGATCGGGAATCCAGAAGACGTAGTCTTTTCAGTCAATCTTACCGATTGACGCATCGAGTTTCCAATTGTGAAAAAAAATGTTGTGTTCTCTAGGTAGCTTGTTCCTATCCCATAGGATGGGTGTGACGAGTTCACGGGCGTTTTAATTTGCATCAGAGCAGAGGACTAATTTTGGGATGTTGCAACTATCCATGAGTAAAACTGTCTTTTTCGAAACATCTAGCAAGGACGCTTGCGAGTAAAGCAATTGTCTAGAAAATTCTTTCAGGATTAGCGCAATCGAACTTTCAATGCAAGTCCTTGTCGATCAGGCTTTTCAGCCGTACTCTTGTTCAGCAGCCAGGAGGGGAGGACACCATTAAAAGGCTGTGAATAGAGGAAAAACATCTGTAGAGAATTAGCATTTGTTTTCGATTTATAGCGGCTCTCGCTAGCGTGAAGTCTATAGAGATGCCTGTAACACTTATTCGGCAGGGCTCCTGCTGTACTTCATCCGATCAGGAACCTCTATATTGAATGTCTGAGCCAAATTAATGACCTAGAATCGAAGCCTATTCCCATCGTTTTTCTCGTGGTTTTAGCATTAATTTTTAGCCGTTGTTTCAAGTTGAAATGGGATGTGAGCCAACGTCTTCTATCCAGTTGATTGGTTCGACTGCCCTGTTATTGCACATGAGAAGGTCACGACTATGCCTGCATCGCCTGCTACTAAAGAAAAATCTACTACTCCCCAATCGTCGGGTAAGAGTATTGCTGGGGGCGCTTCCAGCGGAGATCGTCGCTTCAAGGCGCTGGACATGACCATGAAGCGTCTCCAATACAAAGGAGATGCATTGATCGAAGTATTGCACAAGGCTCAGGATGCCTTTGGTTATCTAGAAGAAGATGTGCTGGTTTACATCGCGAGAGGGCTGAAACTTCCCCTCAGTAAAGTATATGGAGTTGCCACCTTTTATCACCTGTTCTCATTGAAGCCCAGTGGCGCTCATACCTGTGTCGTCTGTTTGGGAACAGCCTGCTATGTCAAAGGTAGCAACAAGATTCTGGAAGTACTAGAGAAAGAACTGGGGATCGAAGTTGGACAAACCACACCAGACGGCAAGATATCCTTGATGGCTGCTCGTTGCATTGGAGCTTGTGGGATCGCGCCGGCCGTTGTGTTTGATGGGGCTGTGGCTGGCAAGCAAGAGCCCATGGAAGCACTGGGCCACATTAAGCAATGGGAAGCGGAATAACCAGTCATGAATCGGAGATTCGGCTGTTGCTGCCTGATCGATAAAAGGGCGGATGGCTGAATTTCTACTGACTACAGGCGAAAGGAGACCGAAGCATGGACTTAGCAGAACTTTTGGAAATTGCAGAAACGGAGCAGCACCGGCAGAAACCGATTCGGGTCCATTGCTGCACGTCTACGGGGTGTCGGGCCGCCAATTCGTTAGAAGTCCTACGGAATTTGCAAAATGCCGCCGCCGAAGAGGGCCTGGACGATCGCGTAGAAGTAGTCGGTGTGGGCTGTATGGGGTTTTGCGGCAGAGGCCCGTTGGTACAGATTGATCCCACTGATGATCTGTATGAAGAAGTGAAGCCAGCGGAAGCTGCTAGCATTATCAGCACCTTCAAAGGCGGAACAGCCCAGGCCATTAAGGGAGACTCGAAACATCCCTTCTTTGCCCGCCAGATGAAGATCGTGCGGGAATACAGCGGCAAACTTGATCCGGAGCGAATCGAAGAATACATTGCTGTCGGCGGTTATCAATCGTTGCATCGGGCGATCTACGAACTGACTCCGGCGGCAGTGATCGAAGAAGTGACGCGCAGTGGTCTGCGGGGTCGGGGTGGGGGTGGCTATCCCACCGGGCTAAAGTGGGCCACCGTGGCCAAGATGCCAGGCGACCAGAAGTATGTCATCTGTAATGGGGATGAAGGAGATCCGGGGGCCTTCATGGACCGCAGTGTGCTGGAGAGTGATCCCCATCTGGTTTTGGAAGGGATGGCGATCGCTGGCTATGCAATCGGTGCTAGCCACGGTTTCATCTATGTGCGGGCGGAATATCCTCTGGCGATTCAACGCTTACAGAAGGCTATCCAGCAGGCGAAGAAATATGGACTGCTGGGCAGCCAGATCTTCGACTCGCCGTTTGACTTCAAGATCGACATTCGCATTGGGGCAGGGGCTTTTGTTTGTGGGGAAGAGACGGCCCTGATCCAGTCCATCGAAGGGGGGCGCGGCAATCCCAAACCCCGGCCGCCCTATCCCGCAGCGTCTGGTCTGTGGTCTAGCCCCACCCTGATCAACAATGTGGAGAGCTTTGCCAACATTGCTCCAATCATCCGTCAGGGGGGCGACTGGTACGCTGGGATTGGCACTGAAAAGAGCAAGGGCACCAAAATCTTTGCGCTGACGGGCAAGATCCGCAACAACGGTTTGATTGAAGTCCCGATGGGAATCACGCTGCGGGAAATTGTGGAAGAAATGGGCGGCGGTGTGCCCGATGGCGAAGTCAAAGCCGTACAGACGGGGGGACCGTCCGGTGGCTGCATTCCCGCATCCCTATTGGATACCCCGGTTGACTACGACTCGCTGACGGCGATCGGGTCAATGATGGGGTCGGGTGGCATGGTGGTGATGGATCAGGACACCAACATGGTGGAAGTGGCCCAGTTCTATATGGAATTCTGCCGGGGCGAAAGTTGCGGCAAGTGCGTTCCCTGTCGAGCTGGGACGGTGCAACTCTATGGCTTGTTGACCCGGCTGCTCAAGCATCAGGCGGTTCCAGGCGATATGGAGAAACTGGAGTCCCTTTGCTACATGGTGAAGGAAATGAGTTTGTGCGGTCTGGGCATGAGTGCTCCTAATCCCGTACTCAGTACGCTGCGCTATTTCAAGGAGGAATATGTGAATCTGCTCAATGCCTCATCCGACCTGAATGGCAAGGTGACGGCGCAGTAGACAGGTTTTTCTGACATGAGCCCGATTCTGTTGACTGTTAGCAGAGCGGGAATAGCTGACTAAGGAGAGATTCATGTCTGTTAAGACGCTCAAAATTGATGATACCGATGTCGCGATCGAGGAAGGGGCGACGATTTTACAGGCCGCACGGGAGGCCAAGATCCCGATTCCAACGCTGTGCTTTCTGGAAGGGGTTTCTTCCGTAGGGGCCTGTCGTATGTGTCTGGTGGAGGTGAAAGGCGTCAACAAACTCTTACCAGCCTGTGTCACCCAGGTGACGGAGGGAATGGAAGTTCTGACCAACACCCCTAAATTACAGGAATATCGCCGCATGAATGTGGAACTCCTGTTTGCCGAGGGCAACCATGTTTGTTCGGTCTGTGTGGCCAATGGCAATTGTGAATTGCAGGATGTGGCTATTCAGGTTGGTATGGATCATTCCCGCTTCCCCTATCGCTTTCCTGATCGCTCAGTGGATGTGTCCCATGAGCTATTTGGCATTGATCACAACCGCTGTATTCTCTGTACCCGCTGTGTGCGGGTCTGTGATGAGGTGGAAGGAGCCCATGTCTGGGATGTGGCCCAGCGGGGAGCTGCTTGCTACATTGTTTCGGGGCTGAATCAGCCCTGGGGCGAGGTAGAAGCCTGTACCTCCTGTGGCAAGTGTGTGGATGCCTGTCCCACTGGAGCGATTTTCCATAAGGGCACCACCACGGCGGAGAAAGAACGAGATCGCGCCAAGTTGCAGTTTCTGGTCACAGCACGGGAGAAACGGGAATGGACAAGATAAGGTTCGCAACGGTCTGGTTGGCGGGATGTTCCGGATGCCATATGTCCTTCCTGGATCTGGATGAGTGGCTGTTGGACCTGGCCCAACAGGTGGATGTGGTCTACAGCCCGGTTGGGTCTGACCTGAAGGAGTATCCCCAAAATGTGGATGTCTGCCTGGTGGAAGGGGGCATTGCCAACGAGGACAACCTGGAGTTGATCCACCAGGTCCGTAAGAACACCAAAATTCTGATTTCCTTTGGCGACTGTGCGGTGACAGCCAACGTTCCAGCAATGCGCAATATGCTGGGCGGATCCGATCCGGTGTTGAAACGGGCCTATCTGGAACTGGCCGATGAACATCCCCAACTGCCCCACGAGCCAGGGATTGTGCCCGAATTGCTGGATAAGGTTTTGCCAGTCCATGAGGTGGTGGCGGTAGACATCTACATGCCGGGGTGCCCACCCCCCGCTGATCGGATTCGGGCCACAATTGAGCCGCTCCTACGCGGTGAAATGCCCCACATGGAAGGCCGCGAGATGATCAAGTTTGGATAAGTCCCTTCTGAGTCGCTGTTGCGCAGAGTCAGCCAGTCCCATGCCAGTCTACTTTTACGATGTTCACGAAAATCCCTACGGCTGCTTTACTAACTTTTCCCGGCATGGGTTTGAGTTAGAGGGTGACTGGTGGCTAACCAGTGAACATTACTTTCAGGCTCAAAAGTTTGTCGGCACAGCTGATTGCGATCGCATTCGGCGACTGGCTACTCCCAGAGACGTATTTAATCTGGCCCATCAGTTGAATGATCGGGTGCGATCCGACTGGCTGGCTGTTCGGGTGGAGGTAATGAAAAAAGCGGTCAAACGCAAATTTGAATTTAACCCGGAGATTCAGGCCGTTTTACTGGGAACTGGTGATGCCTTGCTGGTGGAAGATTCCCCCATTGATGCGTTTTGGGGGCGGGGGCCGGACGGCAAGGGCCAGAACTGGTTGGGGCAGATTTTAATGCAGGTTCGGGATGAATTGAAAACAAAAGTATAGGGCCAAGCTTACGGAAGCAAGAGAGGACGCCATGGGCAAAACAGTTGTAATTGATCCCGTCACCCGAATTGAGGGACACGCCAAAATTTCAATCTTCTTGAATGATGCAGGGGAAGTGGATGATGCCCGCTTCCATGTGGTGGAATATCGGGGCTTTGAAAAATTTTGCGAGGGTCGTCCGTTTACTGAAATGGCCGGGATCACCGCTCGGATTTGCGGTATCTGTCCGGTCAGTCATCTGTTGGCTTCGGCCAAAACCGGCGACAAGATTCTGGCGGTGAAGGTTCCACCCGCAGCAGAAAAGCTGCGTCGGTTGATGAACCTGGGCCAATTGACCCAGTCCCATGCGCTGTCGTTCTTCCACCTCAGCAGCCCAGACTTTCTGTTGGGTTGGGACAGCAATCCTGCTACCCGCAATGTGTTTGGCTTAATTGCTGAAAATCCTGACCTGGCCAGGGCGGGCATCCGGTTGCGGCAATTTGGTCAGACGGTAATTGAGCTATTGGGGGCCCGTAAAATCCACGCAGCCTGGACGGTTCCTGGTGGGGTGCGATCGCCCCTGTCGGAAGAAGGACGGCAATGGATTATCGATCGTCTGCCGGAGTCCTTCAACACCACACGACTGGCCCTGGATCTGTTCAAGACCCTACTTGATACACGGATGACCCAGGAAGTGACAGTCTTTGGTCAGTTTCCCTCGCTATTTATGGGACTGGTTGGCAAGGATGGCGAGTGGGAGCACTATGGCGGCCACCTGCGTTTCACCGATAGCCAGGGTGACATCGTTGCCGACAACCTGAGCGAGGACAATTATCACGACTTTTTAGGCGAAGCGGTTGAACCCTGGTCCTATCTGAAATTCCCTTACTACAAGCCCTTTGGCTATCCCAATGGCATGTATCGGGTGGGACCGCTGGCCCGACTCAATGTCTGCAGCCACATGGGAACCCCTGCCGCCGACCGGGAATTGTGGGAGTTGCGCGATCGGGCTGGCGGCGTGCCGACCTCCTCCTTCTTCTACCACTACGCTCGTCTGGTGGAAATCCTAGCCTGTCTGGAACGAATAGAACGGTTGATGGCTGACCCAGACCTATTCTCTACTCGGGTGCGGGCCCACGGCGCTGTCAATGAATTGGAGGCAGTGGGTGTCAGTGAGGCTCCCAGGGGCACCCTGTTCCACCATTACAAAGTGGATGAAAATGGCCTGATCGAGAAGGTCAATTTAATCATTGCCACCGGACAAAACAACCTGGCCATGAACAAGACCGTAACCCAGATTGCCAAACACTATATTCATGGACCGGAAATTCCGGAGGGCATGCTGAACCGCATTGAACATGGCATCCGTTGTTTCGATCCCTGTCTTTCCTGTTCCACCCATGCCGCCGGTCAGATGCCCTTGCATGTGCAATTGGTGGCAGCCGATGGCGCGATCGTGCGAGAGGTTTATCGGGATTAGTCGATCCCTGGTTTACCGTTTCTCTGGTGAGGAATCCCACAATGGCCAAACAAAACTTATTCCTGTGTATGGGCTCGGCCTGCCATCAACTGGGGGTGTATGAGGTCCTACCCAAGCTGCAATTTCTAGTGAAACAGTATCAACTGGAAGACACCATCGAACTGAAGGGATCCTTTTGTTTGGAAACATGTAGTCATGGGATTGTGATGAAGTTTGGCGATCAGCATTTCCTCAATATCAGCCCCCAAAATATTGAGGAAAAATTCACCCAAGAAATTTTGCCCGCCATTCAATCCTCATGGGTGCAGGCATAGCCAATGGCAACTGACATCGACCCCCTTTGGCAACGGTTATGGCAGTATGACCCCAATGGTCTGATTGTTGTCAATGCGGATCTGTATATCAAACTGGTCAATCCAGCGTTCTGCACCATGTTTCACGTCAGGCCCGAGGAAGTGATTGGCCAGCCCGCCAGCACACTTCTGGACGACGTCGAAGACTTCAAAAAAGTCTGGGAACAGAACCTGGTGATTCGCGGTAAAGCCAGGGAATATCCCAGACATCAGTTGTACGTTAATCAGGTATTTTTCTCCATTGAAGAGGATGGGGTCATCGCCTGCATCATGGTGGACATGAGTCACGACTTGGTTCGTAAGCGGGAACTGGAAAGACTCAGGCGGGAAACCATTCGACAAGTCAATGAAGTTGTCGATCAGCAAATGAAAGTAGCTCAGGAAATTGCCGGACTTCTGGGTGAAACCACGGCTGAAACCAAAGTCAGTTTACTCAAGATCATTCAAGCATTGGAGGCGGATGAACCGGTGTAACCACTTTGGTCATTGTCTCCCGGTTGTGTTCCAGGTCACCAATCCTGATCATGGGCCCAGGAGGAACTCCATAACCCTGGCAAAATATGTTGAAGCACTTCTGGTACGTCATTGAGTTCAGTAAGGGGATTAGCCATGCTCCCGTCCGTCTGACCGTTCTGGGCCGGCAACTGGTTGCCTATCGGGAGCCTTGCAACCCGGTGGTCATGAGTGATCTCTGCATTCACTGGGGCGCAGCCCTCTCCAGCGGGGAGGTGGAAGGCGGCTGTTTGCGTTGCCCCTATGACGGCTGGAGATATCAACCGGGTGGGCAAGGTATCGAAATTCCAGCCTTGCCCAGAGATCGGTCAATTCCCCACAAAGCTTGGTTTGATTCCTATTCGGCCCTGGATCGATATGGCTGGTTGTGGGGCTGTCTGGGGGATTTGCCGGTTGCTGAGCGTTCGAATCATCGTGCAACGGTGATTCTCTCCCTGGCGTGGCGGCAGGATCCGGAGCTGGCTAATGCCTGGATCATGCCGGAAGTGCCGACCTGGCGATCGCCCTG
>Ga0272446_1007745_pt1 | contig 10562 bp, 6 predicted proteins | sample YNPCB0061_FD_194587 | JGI IMG/M metagenome (GOLD analysis project Ga0272446, IMG submission 194587) | Hot spring microbial mat communities from Yellowstone National Park, WY, United States - YNP-CB-006-1 | ecosystem: Environmental > Aquatic > Thermal springs > Hot (42-90C) > Sediment | place... | reverse complement strand
GCGATTGTCTATCGCCGCATGAACAACATTCCGCACGATTGGGGAACCGCGTGCAATATTCAAGCAATGGCATTTGGAAATATGGGCGAAAACAGCGGCACAGGCGTTGCCTTCACTCGCGACCCTGCGACAGGCGAAAATGTTTTCTACGGCGAATACTTGATGAACGCACAAGGCGAAGATGTTGTCGCGGGTATTCGCACGCCGCTCAAAATTTCTGAACTGCAAAAACAAAATCCTGACATTTACGCGCAACTCGAAAAAATCCGCAAGACACTCGAAAAGCACTTCCGTGATATGATGGATATTGAGTTCACGATTGAAAACGGCAAACTCTACATGCTCCAATGTCGTGTCGGAAAACGCACGGGCTTTGCGGCGATTAAAATTGCGCTCGACATGAAAGGTGAGCGGCTCATCTCCGAAAAGGAAGCCCTCTTGCGCATTGAGCCTGAACAGCTCAACCAACTCTTGCGCCCTGTGTTTGATTCAGCGGAAAAGAAAGACGCGATTGCCAAAGGTCGATTGATGGCGAAGGGCTTGAACGCTGGTCCCGGTGCCGCATCAGGCAAAGTCTATTTCAACGCCGCCGATGCCGAAGCCGCAACACAGCGCGGTGAGCGCGTGATTCTGGTGCGCATTGAAACTTCACCCGAAGATATTCGCGGTATGCAAGCCGCCGAAGGCATCTTGACCGCACGCGGCGGAATGACCTCACATGCGGCTCTCGTTGCCCGACAAATGGGCAAAGTCTGCGTCGCTGGCTGTGGCGACTTGGAAATTCACTACGACCAAAGTGCCATGACCATTCGCGGAAAAAACTTCCGCATCAAAGAAGGCGACTACATCTCGATTGACGGCTCAACAGGCGAAGTCTTTGAAGGCGAAATCAAAACCAAAGATTCCGAAGTCCTGCAAGTCTTGCTTAAGAAAACATTGAAGCCTGAACAATCGGAAATTTATCAGATGTATGCGCGCGTGATGGAGTGGGCAGATAAGTATCGGAAGTTGAAACTGCGCACCAACGCCGACCAGCCCGACCAAGCCCAAATCGCACGAGTCTTCGGCGCAGAAGGCATTGGGCTTTGCCGAAGCGAACACATGTTCTTTATTGAAGACCGCATTGACCGCGTCAGGCAAATGATTTTAGCCAATTCCGAAGAAGAACGCCGTGCCGCGCTCAAAGAAATCTTGCCCTATCAGCGCGTCGATTATTACAACATCTTCAAAGCCATGAACGGCTATCCTGTTACGATTCGCTTGCTCGACCCGCCGCTTCATGAGTTCTTACCGAAAGAAGAACGCGCACAACGCCAACTTGCCGACAAATTGCACAAGACCTTCGAAGAAGTCCATGAGCGTGTATTAGCATTGGAAGAAACGAACCCCATGCTCGGTTTTCGTGGTTGTCGGTTGGGCATCTTGTATCCTGAAATTACCGAAATGCAAGTGCGCGCGATTATGGAAGCCGCGTGCAATGCCGATAAAGACGGCATCAAAGTTCTCCCTGAAATTATGATTCCGTTGGTTGCTGATGTGAAAGAACTGCGCCATCAAGTTGAGATTGTGCGCACAGTGGCAGAGACGGTATTTGCGGAAAAAGGTCGGCGCGTGGATTACTTGGTCGGAACGATGATTGAAGTGCCTCGTGCGGCGTTGCTCTCGAGTGAGATTGCACCCGTTGCGGATTTTTACAGTTTCGGCACGAATGACCTAACGCAAATGACACTCGGACTTTCACGAGACGACTCAAACCGTTTCTTGCCTGCCTATCTTGAAAAAGACATCTATCCACGCGACCCCTTCGAAGCCATTGACCAGCCAGGCGTAGGCAAACTCATGAAAATGGCAAGTGAAGATGGGCGTAAGGTAAAACCCAAACTCAAGCTTGGCATTTGCGGCGAACACGGCGGCGAGACGAGTAGCGTTGAATTTTGTCATCAACTCGGCTTTGATTATGTCTCGTGCAGTCCGTTCCGTGTGCCGATTGCACGATTGGCGGCGGCGCGTGCGGCGTTGAAATCGTAATCACTACCGACACAATTTGGAATTATTCGGTTCGAATCACTTGGGCTTTGCGAACGGTCTCGCCATGAATCAAGCCGCGCCGCAGCACTTTGGTTATCGTGCCTGGTTCTAAATTTGTTCTGAGGATTGCGCCGGCTTTTTCGTGTCGCTCGTTGTCGAAGCGTGAGATTTTCGTGCGCACTTCGATCTCTGTAATCGAGAGTAACTTTTGAAGCTCACGAATATACGCATTCACGCTTTCGGGCGTGTTGATTGGCGCGTCGGGTTCAGGCTGAAAGATGGCATCAAGGGAATCAATGTGCGGCATCACATACTTTATCACGAAATCTTTTGTGAGCATTCCACCCTCCAACTCTGAAAGGAGAAACGCAAAGTTGTCTAAACACAATGAAAGCGATGCATAGACCGATGAGAGGCTGTCGTTTGCAGACCATTTTTGGCGATACTCTTGAATGAGTTGGAGCAACTTGGTAGCCGTATCGTTTTTGAAGCTTGTCGGCATGCTGAAACTTTGTGTGGCATTCGTGCCGATAGCTTTTTCTAATGCCATGAGCCGATTGACGATAGATTGGATTTGTTGAGTTGAGAATTTGTTCTCTTCTTCTGTGTCGATCATCCCCTGATAGAAGGGTTTGTTCAAGCGATTTTCAAGCACTTTGACTTTTCCTTCGAGTCGTGTTAATTGTTCGCCTTTGTCTTTACCTTGTGAAGCACTGACGAAGATTCCGAAAATTCCAACGATAAAGCTCACCACAGCGAGGAGCATTGCCCAAGTGGCTTTTTGGTCGGCATCGCGAAGTAGTTTTTTTTGAGCGTCGTTCAACTCGGCGTTTTGAGGGGTTGACTTCGGAACTTGAAATATGGCGTTGAGAATACTCGGTTCTAAAAACTCCTTGAAGTCATGTTTTGAGACGCGCTCTTTGTAGTCGGCATAGAACTTTCCGCCTATCCATCGTTCCTGTGTGAAGTGATAGAGTGCGAGGGCTTCGGGGCGACCATCGTTTTTGAAAATGGGGTAGTTCTGTGCCGCGACATCAAAGTCAAAAAGATAAACCGTATCCTTAATGTCGAAGTTTTTCGTCAAATCTACATCTCGGAACACGCGGTCGTTTTTCTCGATGAGGGTGAGCAGGTCTCTGTATTGTGCAATCGTTCTGAGAGATTTGTCGCCTTTTGCGGAAAACATATCGCCGATGCGAGCGGCTAAATTGCGCTCAATCACCTCGCGCTCGTTAGGCTTAATCTCTCTGCCGATGTCGACATAGACGGCTTTATTGACATCAGGGCTGGTGCGCAGAATAAATTTGCCAGAGGTAGTGTTTTTATTGATAATCTGCATTAAGTAGCCTTCTGAGGGGTTGCTCGGATTCAGGCGTTTGTAATAGATGCACACCACGCCTTTTTCCGATTGCGCGGGTTGCGCAACGGCTACGATCGGCACGATGAAGTGCGTCAGGCAATAAAGAACCATGAACTTAACGCGGAAACTTAGCATACTCTGTTGTGATGTCGATTAAAGTTTTGAACATTTTTTTCAGAGACGATGTGTAGCCTTTCTCGATGCCGAACCGCTTGGCGAAATCTTTAATCGCGTAGCTCAATCCAACATCGCGCTTCTGCTGTTCGCTCAAATAGTATTTGTTCTCCATAATCTCCAAATATACTTCTAATTCGGTTTTGTCGGGGAAATAGTCAGCGAAGTTGCTTTGTTGGAGCAGGTCTTGAATGGGTAAAAAGTAATTGGCATACCAGTCGAGTGTTGTGTCGCGCATAGAGACGGGGGTTTTCATGCGTTCGCTCAAATACCATTTATGCTCTTCTAAATGTTTGAGCAAGGTATCGGCATAGGAGGCTTTTCGGAATCTGCCGAAGTGGCGTTCAGAATTAAAGTTTGTGATAGCGTCGAAGCGTTTGTGTGCTTCCCAGATGGTCGTGAGCGCGTTGTATCGCTCGCGCAGGTAGGCAATGTCGGTGAGTGTAATGCTTTTGTCGCGGGGAATGCCGCGTTGATGAAATTCTTCATCGAGCCAAAGCATAGACTCGAAGAAAAATTCGATGTCGGCTTCTTTGAGGCGAGTGGAGAGCGAGGGCATAATTTCAGTGGTTTCGGCATCGGCAAGCAGGGCAACCAGTTTGCGGCGTTTTCCAAGCGTGTGTTCTTCGCGTATGAATTTGATGAGCAGGTTATCGAGCGAAGCGTCGCCCCAATACACATTTTTGGCATGGCATTTGGCGAACAGTTCAGCGATGGCATCGAAAATTTCTTTGCGTGCGTCTTGTTGAAAGCGCAAGCCAAACAAGACAGATTCAGGCAACACCGCGTCTTCGAGCAACGTAATGACAAACGCCGTGTGGTTTTCTTGATACATAATGCCCGCTGGGGTTTCAATCGCAATATCTTCTTCGTGCCGCACCACAATACCAACGGGAGTCAGGGTTTGAATATCAAGGTCTTGAAGCTTGTGATAGTTCTCGATTTCGCGTCGAGCAAATTCAAGCGTTGTTTCTTTGATAGCAAACTTGTAGGGGTGTGAGGGCAATTTAGACTTAACGAAAATGACTTGGTGGCGAGAGTTGCCGCGTCGCATGAGGTGAGGCGTAACGCCAGAGGCGTGCCAGTCTTCTAAATTTTTTTCAAACGGAAACGGCAGAAGGGCTGGCAGATAGTGTTTGTCGACTTCGTAGTCAATTTGTGGTTTCATTGACCAAAGTAGGAGAGAATCGCTTGTCGATAAAAGGCTTCTCGGGGCGCGCCGCCGAGTTCAGGAAAAGGCTTTTCTGCTTTCCAAGTTCCATCACTGTTGCGCGAAAAATACCCTTGCTTTTCAAAGGTAATGTAAAACCCTTCGGCGATGAGGTGTTCTTTTTCGCTTTTTTCCAAAGGATGTCCGTTGAAATGATGCTGGAGCCCGATAATAAAAAAGGCGGTTTCAACATTGGGCTTTTTTTGAAATTTTTTTTCAAACATCGTCTCAAATTGCGCCCATCGTGCGTCAATATCCGTCGCAATGTCAACCATGTTCATCGGTGAATGAAAGGGGTTTGCGTGCTTTATCGCTCGGCACAAAAATCACGCCTTCTTGCGGGTCGCCAATCGGCTGCGTGAGGTCGCGCTCATGAAGAAGGGCAGTATAAGCGGCAAGGATGGCATCAAGCTCATGGTCGGAGAGCAGAATTTTTGACGTGCGCGGTAAATTTTTGACGAACCGTGAAAGCCGCGTTTGAACAATCTCGCGAGAAATCTCTTTGATTTTCTTGTCCTTGTGCATCAATCCTAATCGAACTTTCGTGGCATATGGATAGACTTCAATCGTGGGGTAGCGCGGTTCAAGAGCTTTGGTGATGGTGATAGCGCGGAAGGTCAGTTGTGCAAGCATCGAGGTCGTGAAGGTCGGGATACCAAGCAGTGCCAAATCCCTATCACACTTTCGACTGGCATATGTGCCATAACGACCTGATGGAATCGAGAGCGGTGCGTCCATTCCAATCAGGCACGGACGGTGATAGTCAATATAATTTCGGATAGCTAAATCGGGTTTCACTTGATTGACAAAGATAAGTTCTGCTTTATCGGAAAGAGCGGCAACGCCCGTTACTTCATCAATGCGTCCTGCTAAATCCACCCCAAAAAAAACTTTACCTTTTGAAGGCATACTACTGTTTGTCAAGGAAGTAATGTTCGTAAATGAATGTCGGTCATAACTACTTGACCGTCTCTTGAATATACCTATCTTTGAGCATTAAACATATTTTTTCACGCTCCAAGTCAAAATGAAACCGATTGTCGCGATTGTTGGCAGACCGAATGTGGGCAAATCGACGCTCTTCAATCGCATGGTCAGCAAACGACACGCGATTGTGCATGATATGCCCGGCGTTACCCGCGACCGCAACTACCTCGATGCCGAGTGGAACGGCAAGGCGTTCAGCCTCATCGATACAGGCGGATACACCACTGCCGAAGACCGTATCAGCAAAGCCGTTCTCGAACAAGTCTTTCTCTCCATTGAAGAAGCCCATGCCATTGTCTTCGTGGTCGATGTGAAATCCGGAATCACCGATATTGACGCTGTCGTCGCCGAACATCTGCGCAAAGTCCTCAACCGCAAAAAAATTTTCTTCACCATCAACAAAGTTGAAACGGATAAAGACCGTCTCGATGCCGAAGCATTTAGAAAAATGGGACTTGGCGAGCCGTATCTGGTTTCCGCGCTCAGCGGCGATGGCGTAGCAGAACTGCTCGATGCCGTTGTCGCTGCACTACCCGAAGCCAAGCCCACCGATGAAACCGATGCAAACACGGTCAAACTCGCGGTTGTCGGAAGACCGAACGTCGGAAAGTCGAGTTTCGTCAATGCGGTTCTCGGACAAAATCGACAAATCGTTACCGAAATCGCCGGCACTACGCGCGATGCCATCGACACCGAATTTTATCGCAACCATCAACGCTTCCTGCTTATCGACACCGCAGGCTTGCGCCGCAAAGCGCGTGTTGAAGACAACATCGAGTTTTTTAGCACCGTGCGCACTGAAAAAGCCATTGAGCGTGCCGATGTGGTTATCGCAATGCTCGACGCTTCACAAGGATTAGAAAAGCAAGATTTGCGAATCATCAACGACGCCGTTGAAAAAAAACGTGGTGTCGTGATTGCCGTCAATAAGTGGGATTTGGTCGAGAAAGATTCAAAAACGGCTGATGACTTTACGAAAGCCATTCACACACGGCTCGGCAGTCTGAATTACATTCCGATTGTGTTTGTTTCCGCCTTAACGAAACAGCGCGTCTTCAAAGTCATTGATGTTGCACACGATGTTTGGAAAGTCAGGCGAACTCGGCTTTCTACCAGCGACCTCAACAAAGCCTTGCTTCCCGAAATCGAGCGCAACACGCCTTGGACGAAAAGTGGTAAGGAGGTCAAAATCAAATACATCTCGCAACTTGCAACCGAACCGCCGCTTATCGCCTTCTTCGGTAGCAATACCAAACAACTTGAAGAGCCTTACAAAAAATTTTTAGAGCGAAAAATCCGCGAACACTTCGGCTTTCAAGGCACACCGATTGAACTCCAATTCCGTTTGAAATAAACAACTTACACTATGACTTACTCTTTTCGCTCCGTTCTTTGTGCAGTGGCACTTGCCTTAATTGCAAGTTGCGCGACCACCGAAAAAGTCTCAAAACGCTTTTCAGGGGCTTTCGTCTCCTATACCGTTGATGCGACAAAACCTGAAACCGGAACACTTGGCGTTACGCTTCATCTTAACGGCGTTAAACTTGGCGATGAAGCCTTCTTCTGTATTCCTGCGTGGGCACCGGGCGCATATCAATTCATTGAGTATGGCAAGTTCATCAAAGCCATTTATCCGATTGCCGAAAATGGTGATACACTTCCTTACGCACAGCTAAGCTCTTGTGTATGGCAAATTCAAAAAGCCAAATCACTAAAAAAAGTGAGTTATCTTGTTGGAGAAACTACTGACCTCAAAGGCGGTGTCTTGTGGGTTGAAACAACCGAAATCAATCCAAATCGAGTTTACTTCAACGGAACAAATGTCTTCGGCTACATCAATGGCTTTAAGCAGTTGCCGTGTGAAGTGAATTACAAATTGCCAATGGGTTGGAAAGTTGCCTCTGCCATTGAAGTCGCGCCGAACTCCAACGAAGCCGTTGCAAGCGATTACGATGAACTCGTCGACGCGCCTGTGCTCATGGGCAAGTTCGAGCGTGTGGAGTCTATCATTCTCGGCAAGCCTCATAGTTTCGTGATTGATTCCGATGAGCCATTTCGCGCCGATAGCCTCATCAAAGTAACCGATGAAATTGTCAAAGCACATTATCGCCTTTTTAGTGAATTGCCTTACAAGAAATATGTGTTTCTCTTTCGCCTTGTGCGCCCGAAGTTTCTTTCCTCTTACGGCGCATTAGAGCATCGCAATTCTTCTGCCTACTTTATGCCTGTCGGCGATTGGCGCAAAGTGCGCTACGACCAACTGACCAACACCATCAGCCACGAGTTTTTTCACCTCTGGAATCCGAAACGTATTCACGGCACACTCTTGGGCAGTAAGGAAAACGGCGGATTTGATTATCAAAATCGGCTCTATACGCCCAACATCTGGTTCGTCGAAGGCATGACGGATTACTACGCCGACATGCTCCTTGTACGCAACCGCACGATTTCTCCGCAAGCCTTTTTGGACGGACTTCTGCAACGCCTTTCTTACGTGAAAATGTTTCCGACCGAAAATGTTGAAAGTTTGGAATCTCTCAGCCTTCGCCTTGCCAACACCGAAAGTTCCGAAGAGATGATTCCCTTCTACATTAAAGGCACGCTCGTAGCGATGATGCTTGATATTGAACTGCGCACGCTTTCCGACGACAGATTCAGTGCCGATTCGCTCCTAATCAAAATGAATGAAGCGTTTGGCAAAACAGGAAAGGCTTATCCCGAAGATTCGCTGATTTATGTGATTCAAACGCTTTCAGGCGTTGATGTGATGCCGTTCTACGCGAAGTACGTCATTGGAACAGACTCGCTCGACATACAGCGATACTTCGAGAAGGTCGGACTTGAACTGACATCGCGCGACGAGGAAACCGTCTTCATTGGCTATCTCGCACTTCCTGATACAGCCGATAATTTCATTGTGGGATTTGTGATGCCGAACTCCGAAGCGGCGAAAATGGGCGTGCAATCGGGCGATGAAATCCTTTCAGTTGATGGCATTGGCAAAGACAAAAAGGAGCAATTCGTTCAGCGCGTCATGTTTTATGAAGGGCAAAAGGTTGGCGATTCTACAACCGTTGTGGTATCGCGTGGGGGTGAGCCGATAACGCTTCGCGGAAAAGTTGGCAAGCGAAGCATCAAAAAGCAAGCGATTGAACCTTCAACCACTGCAAACGAATCGGCACGGCGAAGACGATTAGAAATGTTCGGATTTTAATGACAATAAAAAAGCCTGCTTCATCACGAAACAGGCTTGAAGTTCTGAAAACAAAATTGAAATTAACGCGTGCGCAGATTTGAAACCGTTGCGCCAAGCGAGACTATCAGTGCGCCAACAATCACGCCAACCACAATGAACACACGGGTTCGGCTCTTTTCTTCGGCTTCGCGTTTCGCGATTAAGTTTGCCGTTGAATCGCGCAGTGTAAGGGCTTCGCTTAATTTTTCTTCAAGAATCGTTGAGCGAACAACGTGGTGCAACGTGCCAGCTTCGTTTGCCTTTGTGCCAAACTCTTCCAAGAAGGCTTTTTCAGGCTTCATATAGTCGCCTTTCTTTTCGCGGGCTTCCACAAACTCAACGCCTTCTTTGTAGGTTTTTTCAAGGCTGGTGAGCCAGATGTTAGCTTTGCTTGCGCTTCCCAATGCTCTCAAATTGGCATAGTAGCGGCGCACGCCTTGTGCATAGTCGGTAATTTCCGCCATTGTGCTCAGCGTGTCTTCAAGCGTTTTGAGTTCCGCCAATTTTGAGGGCGACGCGTAGCCAAGAATTGCAGGCGCAATTTTCAAGGCATTGAGCGTATCCTGTTTGCTATCCAGTTTCAAATTATACTTGGCTTTGCGGAAGAAGAACGAAGCCAGTTTGAGCGAATCTTCTTTGGTTTCAATCGGTGCGGCTTTGTAGAGAATGCCTGCATAGAAGCCTTGTTGCGTGGCAAATCGAAGCGAATCATCTTCGGTTTTCAGGTCGCCGTAGGAAAGCGAGATGAGATTAAATTCGTTCAAGAGTTGCGAGACATTAACAAGGTAGGCAGGCTGTTCGGGAATGTTCGCATTGTGGCAGTTGGTGCATTGCGCGCCGTCGTGTGCACCAACCTTGTCATGTCCCCAGTCCGCAATCGCATGTCCATTTGGCGAGCCGTGACAACTGATACAGCCGGGCATATTGTTCGCCGCATACGCCGCTTCGTGCGGACCAGCATGGAACGCCGCCGCAACTGCGCCGTGACAAGTATTGCACGATTCTTTGATAGAACTGACTTCGGGCAGGTGGTCGCCGTGATTGCTATGACAGCCGTTGCACGTCGGTGCCCCAACTGCATTTTTGATGTAAATCGAGTTGGCGTGAACGCTTTGCATATAGGCGGCAGTGTGGTCTTCGTAAGACTTCCCTTTCTTTTCCAACGACGGTGTGATGTAGGCTTCGTTGCTGTGGCACGAGCCGCACATATTGGCGATGTTTTTTACATATGTCAATGAAGCAACTTGCGAGCCTTTCATCGCACCATGCGCACCGTGACAGTCGACGCAACTGGCAGATTTATCATTGCCTTCTTTGAACAAGGCGCGCCCGTGTCCGCTTCCCATGTATTCCGCGCTGATACCCACCACAGGCTCTTTGGCGAGCGTGTAGGTTTCCATCTTTTCAGGATTTTCGTGGCACGAACCGCACCATTGAACTTGGTCTTTGCGCGACGCCTTGCCAATAAACTTTACCACATTGCCTTTGGCATCTTTCATATCCACATGGGCAGTTTTCCAGTTCATCATCGTGATAGAAGGATCAGGATTGCCGCCGTGACAGCCCAC
>Ga0272446_1007744_pt1 | contig 10563 bp, 6 predicted proteins | sample YNPCB0061_FD_194587 | JGI IMG/M metagenome (GOLD analysis project Ga0272446, IMG submission 194587) | Hot spring microbial mat communities from Yellowstone National Park, WY, United States - YNP-CB-006-1 | ecosystem: Environmental > Aquatic > Thermal springs > Hot (42-90C) > Sediment | place... | reverse complement strand
CAAAATTCGCCGCTGCTGGGTGGTTGCTAGACTTAAGCGATCGCCTGTCAGAGCGAGAATTAGCAGCGTTTATGGCCGGCGATGTGGCTGGGGGGCAGTACAAGGGTGGGCTGTATCGCATTCCCTGGCGTACCGATGCTGGTATGTTGTACTACCGCAAGGACTGGCTGACCCAGGCTGGAGTCCAGCCACCAGAAACCTTTGCCGACTTGACCCAGATGGCTCAAACCCTGCAGGGCCAGCAGCAAGTTCCCTGGGGCTATGTCTGGCAAGGACGGCAGTATGAAGGCCTTTCCGCCATGTTTGTAGAAGTGCTGGCCGGATCCGGTGGATTTTGGGTAAACCCGCAAACCAAGGCCGTGGGTTTGGACCGCCCGGAAGCGATCGCTGCCCTGAAATTCCTGCTGAGTACCCTGCAGGACGGCATTTCACCCCCTGGAACCACGACCTACCGGGAAGAGGATACCCGCCGTCTGTTCCAAAGTGGGAAGGCTGCCTTCATGCGCAACTGGCCCTATGCCTGGTCCTTGATGAACGCAGATGATTCCCCAGTCAAAGGCAAATTTGGCATCCAACCGATGGTGCATGCGCCCCAGCAGCAGAGCGCAGCCTGTTTGGGCGGCTGGGGCTGGGGCATTGCCCGCAACAGTCAACATCCAGATGCGGCTTGGCGGTTGATCCAGTTTCTGACCAGCGAAACTGTACAGCGGCGCTATTCTCTGGATGCGGGTTATTTGCCTACTCGACGATCGCTTTACCGGGATCCCCAACTGCTGGCCAAATATCCCTACTTGCCCCAGATTGAAACGGTTTTGCAAAGGGCCGCCCTCCGTCCCCCGATCGCCCAATATGCCCAGGCGTCAGACATCCTGCAACGCTATCTGAGTGCAGCATTGAGCGGCCGTGTAGTTCCCGAAGCAGCCCTGCAAGCAGCCGCCAAAGAAACCCGCCAACTGCTAGGCGTCAATGGGTGAACTTGCAAATATGGTGTACTTGATATCGACGACTATCAGCAGCACAGGTTGCTGAGGATCGCCAAGCTGCAGGGGCAATATTGTTTCCTCTTCGCTTGATGCTGGTTCCACCTCAGTTTGTGTCGCTCAGGAAAGGGGGATAAGAATGAAGGAGAATTGGTTATGTCAAGGCGGCAGAATCCTATGGCAGAACGCAAACAAACTGCGCCCGGATACGGTCATGCCCTACATGGTAGGAACCACCGAGGAGGTGGAGAAGGGATGGTATTTACGCCGTTACGGAGTCCCGACTGACTAACGCCTGAAACCAGCCCAGGCCAATCTTGCCAAAAGGAACGCCGACCGTACAGCCGGGAAAGCAGATGCCTCATTGGCCGCCAGGCAATTTTTCAAGACAACGGTTTGATTCACCTCCACGAAGGCTTCCGGCCCCTTGGTCCAGACTGTTACTGTACCATTGCTGTACTTGGCCCCAGAAGCAACAGGAACAGCAGGCAAAGTGAGTTGTCCTTGGCCCGGCAGATTCGCGATCGCTTCGTCTCTAGCAGCACCCGGCTGGGGAAAGCGAACCGTAAATTGCTGGCCCCCTTCACAGCGATAGGTCGCCATCTGCCCCGTTTCACCTGAGGCGACAGAAGGGCTGCCAGTTGTAGACGGAACTGTGGGAGAACTGGCGGGAGGCGACTGGGAACTGCAGCCAACTAACAGACTACTGGTCACGCCAGTTGCAATAGCAAGGGCTGTCAGGTTCAGTCTCATAAGTCCCTCCTCACCAAAAAGCGAAATCTGGGCAATTGTAGATCGGGAACGTCCTCCAACTACTTGGTCGCAACTGGTTGAGGAAAGACGGGCGTTGGCGGAGTGCTGCCGAAGGACTGCTCTAATTGGCTGGCCGTTAGTGCTCGGGTCAAGTATAGGGCTAAATCAGTGCGCCGAATCGATGCCGCATAGGCCGCAGTGAGTAAGGGCTGATAGGCTGGCAAATTGGCCAGGTGTCGCTTGAAAAAGGCAGTGCTCATGGCTTGCAGATAGGTCCGTCCGGCAGCCAGTCCAGGACCCACTAATGCTGGCGGGAACGATCGCACATTGGCATCTTCACTGGTGGAAAAGTGGGTGCCGGGAACCATCAGCATCAGATACTTTTCCGGGGTTTTCAGCCAGAGAAAGGGGTGAATTTGATCCTGCACCACCGGAGCAATGAGATCGTTGCTGCCACCAAGCATCAGCGTCGGCACCGTAATCTGGCTCAGACTTTCAGGTCCAAAGATACTACTGGTTAAGGGATAGGCAGCTAACACCGCTTTGATCCGGCGATCGCCCAGATTGACCGATGGCTGCTTCGAGGCGGTTTTAGCAACACACTGCACCAGGAAAGACATACTTAGGGTAGGGCGGTTGTCGGTGCAATCGGCCCGGAGCCGCTGAAAATTGAGAGGCGCCCCAGCAACGGATAAGGCAGTGGTGGCTCCCAAGGAGTTACCCAACACCCCAACTTGATTGACATCGATCACGCCAGCCAGGTTGCCGTTGGCTGCAACCTGTTTCTCCAGTTCATCCAGCAAATAGATGATGTCCAGCGATCGGCTGATCAACTCCTGCGGCTCTAGTAAATCAGGCAACTTGCCAGCTAAGAACACCCGTCGATAATCCAGGTTGCTGCCCAAATGTTCCGGTGCTGCCACAGCAAAGCCATAGGAAGCCAGATGTCTTGCTAAATAGGCATAGGCATCCCGATGGGCCCCAAAGCCGTGGGAAAAGACAATCAGCGGCGCAGGTTGGGGCGCATTCTGTGGCAGATACAGATCAACTGGCAGGATATAGGAACTGGCTTCCCCAGTTTGGGTCGGGCGGGGTTTGGCGATAGAAAAACTGAGCGATCGCACCTCCACCCCATAGGGTCCGGCTTGCCGCACATCAGGCAACTGGGCCCACTCGGCTGCAGACACAGATGTCTGTTCGGTGTGAGCCGTTTGCTCGACCGCTTTCACCGCCGCTGTGCGATAGCGACTTAACACCGTGAGTTGGGCCGTAAGTTGTGTTAAATAGGGCAGATTCACCTTTGCAGTCTGGTCTGGATAGGCTCGCAGAATGTTGAGCAGGGTCAACCCTTGCGGTGCGGCCGCAGCTTGTTGGAGGGCCGTGCGGATTTGCGCAGAACTATCTTTACCGGACGTAGGCTGGATGGCTGTTCCCAGGTCTTTAATTAGAGGCTGGAATAGGGTTGTGCCACTGAGTCGCTCCACGTCTGATTGGCTTAAGGGCAGGATCGGCGTTTGCAGAAGTCCCCGCAATTGCTGCAGAGATTTGTCGTCCAGGGTTTGGGCGATCGGGGTAAACGCAGGAGAAACCTGCCCCGTTTTGGCAAACTGTTCGATTTCGTCAATGGTAACCGTAACGGTGCGATCGCCAATGCGGGTGGTGAGTTGTTCCGCACTGAAACCCGGTCGGGGATAACCAGCCTCCATAAGCCCCAGGCTGAGCCAGCACCCCAGGAGCAAGCGAACCATACCCATACCCATCAGGCGATGTCTGCGTTTGACCCCAGGCCCACCTTGACCGAGAAATGATTGGTTGTTCATCTTATAAATTCCCTGAATCATCTGCAGCACCCCATCTACCCAAACGATTACAGTGACATCCACACCAAAGACCACCCCCACCCCGTTCCATCAAGCAAGATTGAGCAGTCACTGAAAGCTTTTAAGATGGTTTCAAAATGCCGCTTGTCAGACATTTATCCAACATCCGGTGCATGCTATCATCCATTCCGATTTGACACAACTCGGACACCGAAAACCAGCGACCCGCCTCTGCATCAGACCCAGCCGCGATCGCTTGAACTTCCACCCGACATAAAAACCGAATATCGAAATGGAAGTGCATGGGGTGCACTGCAGTTGCAGGAATGGGATGGACATCTATATCAAATAACGTCATCTCTGACGGGTTGACCCTAATCCCCATTTCTTCCTCCACCTCGCGCAAGGTAACCGTCACCAGATCAGTTTCCCCCGCATCTACATGTCCCCCCGGTTGTAGCCAGCAAGCCAGTCGATGATGATAAATTAAGCCGACCTGATTCGTTGCCTCAGCCACAACCCAGGCGCTGCCTGTAATATGACCGGGTTCGTAATTGTGTCGATCTAAAGGACAAGGACAGGTCTTTAATAAGTCCAGGACACTTGCCTGATGAATTGCTTCTGTAGCGTCAAACGGCGTGTACTGCTGAATAAATGTAATCAGCCGCTGCCGATCAGAAGTCTCTAACACTGGCATCGGGACTTTCCTCCAGAGCATTACAAGGGGCAGGTACAAGGGGCGGAGGTTTCCAGCGCCATTGAGGGCGGATGACTCAGGCTGGCAAGTATCACCTCAAAGCAAAAACATGCGGAGCTTATCCCAAGCTTCTTGTACCGGAATAATACTCAACAACAACGGGAGAAACGGAAGCAGAGCTGCCAGCACCAAAACCTTAATCGTTTCAAAATCAAAGGGAACAATGTTCATCCCCTTGACCATGCGAAAACTGACATCCATTGCCGCCAGAGATTGAATGTCCTCAGATCCCAGTAGAGTAGTTTTCTGAGCAATGTCTTGAATCCATGTCTGGTCAAATAACCGACTGTAAGACATGCTGAGGCTGCCATACTCCAATTGTCCTTTTTCCTTTAAGGCGATCAGCTTAGGAGTAAATGTAAACAGTGGAAACAGCACCAAACAGATAACCAGAAAAATATACACAAAGATAGGAGTTTTAAACTCAAATGGAGACTGTCCACCATACAAAATCAGATTCGCTAAGGTTGAGGCAATCACCGCAGAACCGCAAAATATAATGACAGTAAATCTCAATTGGGCATCACCAAGAAACGCCAGTCCACCTGCGCGATCCGGGTGAGTGGGGATCAGTTGCAGCCGCAACCGAGAGACTTGCCAGAGAAAGCGAGCCCAGATGAAAAATCGCCAAAACCATCGAAAGAGCAGAAATCGATAGGCCGACAAACTGACAAAGGCCAACCACCACCCAGCTAAAGAACGGATAGGCCCCGTAGCAGAAGGAGAATAAAGCCAGGTTGAAGCAAATGCCATGTGGATAGCGTCTAGGTGGGCAATGTCAGCAACAATCACCAGGCCAATCAGCAGGATCTCTGCCAGAACCGATTCTTTCAAGCGCATGGCTTGATGAATAGCTGACTGAAAAACTGGGAACTCGTCCGCTGAGATCAAATTCTCCCGGGGAAATTGTTCTACTGCTTCCCTCAGCGTAGGGCCAATCAACGGTTCAGCCGCCAATAACAGCGGCACCACCAGCAGCAACCGAATCTGCTCCCCAATATCAAACAGAAACGGAATCTTAACGGCATTTCCGATCGCCACACCTTCAAAGGCTGACAGGATTAGTAGGGGCAGCCAACCCACCCCAAAGAAAAGGACAATTCGTTTGACCAGGGGCGTTATCAGTCCCATTCGAGAGAGTGCCCGATCCGCTGGACCACCGTGGGTCAGGGCAAACCGAGTTTTGTAAGGCAAGGAAGAAGGTGGTTCCGTCATCCAGTGTCATCCCAATTTATTGATGGCATTGTAGAGGATGAACCCAATGGGTGATCCGAATCGATCAACCAAATTCACTCATCGGACCTATAGCAATCCTATTTGATTGGTGAATGCCTGGATGGTGAAAGGGCTTTGTGAGAAGGATTTCCTGCGGAAACCTTTCACAATCCTGATCGGATCGCTACACTTACCAGGAGTTACCCATGAGAATGAACGGAGCCCAGTAGTAGGGATGGGCGAAGTCAGTGGCTAAATCGCTGGGTGCGCTGGGTGCTGAACCAGTGACCTCTACATCCGCTCGACGAGGGGCATCTTTAGCTGTAAGGTGCTTTTTTAACAGGCTGATTTGGGCCTGTCGCAGGGCTTCAGACTTACTGAATTTGCCTGTTGCCAGTTTTTTGTAAAACTGCTGCATCAGCAAACTGGTACTGGCATCGTTAACCGCCCATAAAGTTGCTAATACAGCCTTGGCCCCCCCGTTGAAAAAGTAGTAGCTGATGCCAGAAATTTCCGCGCCATTCTGTCCGGTTCCCCCCAATGCCGTTTCGCAGGCACTTAACACCACCAGGTGCACCCCACCCAGATTGCGTAATAATTCAATTTTGGGAATAGGCAACTTTTCACCGTTGCCCATGAGCAGGAATGACTCATCTGGACGACCAGCCACAAAACTGCCGTGGGTGGCAATGTGTAAAATCCGGTAGCCAGACAGATTATCCCGCAGGGCTGGCCAGTCAAATTCCTGATTGAGACGCTTCAACCCTGGATAAATTCCCCAACTGCCTGACGACTGGCGCACGATCGCATTCAGTTCCATCGGCACATTGGGCAACGGCCCAAAGCCAGCCACAGCATCGGATAGGCCCAAGGCAAGAACAGCGGTATTTTGCGTTCCTGGCGGCAAGCGATCGCGGGTGTCCGTATTTTCAGAAATAATTGTCGATACAGTGTACTGCTCAATCAGATACTGGTCCCCGGTAAACAAAGCTGCCATGGGGATATAACGGGTCACATGATCCAGGGAGAAGACCAGATTTTGAATTTGGTTGGCCTTTAATTCTGCTTGCAGAGAAGCCGGAATCAACCAGTCATAAAGCTGCTTGCCAGTAGCTTGTAGGTCCTTACTGCTGGAGCGAGGATCCTGCAGTAATTGGCGAAACTTCAGCACTGTGTCGCCCAGTTGTTGCTGTCCCACTCCTGGAACAATAATACTTTTAGTGATTCCACCCTGGGAAAACCAAAAAACTCCCAACCTGTCTGAAGCAACCACGGTGTAGATCAGCACCGTCTTCGGCTGGGCCGAAACAATCTCTTCGGCTTTAGAAACCAATTCCCTTGGCGTAACAAATGCTAGGTCATTTTTGCGATTAATTCGAATATCCCGTTCCAGCGTCCGAATTGCCTGGTTGAATTCCAAACTCACCCCATCCCGTTGATCATTTAGTTTCTGCAATTGGGTACACTTAGTTTGCTCGCAATCGAGAATTTGTTGTCCCAGGGCAATTAGACTGTCGTGAACACTGGCAACTTTAGTTTCTGCAGGATTAGTGGCCATGCTCCGGCGGGGTTCATCGCGACGGCCAGAACGGGTAAAGCTGCGAATTTCCTGCACTTTTAGTAGTTCCAGAACTTGTTGCGCCTCCAAAATTCGCCCCTGAGACAGCAGTAGCGTCGCCAGAGAACGATAGGGGTCTTCCACAGTTTTGGTGTAGGATTCCTGCTGTTCCCGAGTCAACTGGCGCAAATCCTGACGAATCGATTCGATGACATTGATCGCCTGCTTGTAAAAGACGATCGCCAATTCGGGGTGTTTCTGCGTTTCCAGCAGATCCGCCACCTCACTGAGTACCGTAGCCTCATTCACCCGATCGCCCAAGTTGCGATAAATCCCCAAAGCGTATCGGTACCAGTCCAGTGCTTTGGTGGTTTGCCCCTGTTTTGCTGTCAGTGTGCCGATCATTTCCAACGCCCAAGCTTCGCGGACCTGATCGCCGGTCGCACGGGAAATCTGGAGGGCCTGCTGAAAGGATTGGCTAGCTTCCTGATATCGCTTCTGCTCAATGAAGAGACTACCAAGAAACAGATAGATTGCAGCTTGTGAGGATTGATTGCCAATTTGGTGAAGCAGGTTCAACGATTGTTCATAGGATTGCTGGGCCTCACTGTATTGTTTCTGGCTGAAATAGACATTCCCGATGAAACCCCAACAGGCTGCCTCACCTGCTAGATCGCCAACCCGGTGGGAGAGTTTGAGAGCCGCCTGGAAAATTTTCAGGGCCTCATCGCGGCGGCCCACGGTTTGATAGAGTTGTCCGATTACGATCAGAATGTCCTTGGCCGCTTTAGGATTATTGGCATTGATATCAATCTTCACCCCGGTTGCCGTCTGTTTAGTCCGCTCCGCCCCAGCATATAGGGCATAGGCTTTCAGATAGGCATCTAAGGCTGGCCGATACTGTCCCAGAGTCCGATAGGTTAATCCGATCAGGGCAGCGCTGTTGGCCTGACCCGATAGGTCTTCAATCTGTTGGTAAATGGTCAAGGACTGCTCATAGGCCTGCAATGCTTGGGCATAACGGCCTTGAGTGCGGTGAATTGCTCCAATGTCTTGCAGCACCAACGCTTCACCAGCACGGTTCCCCAGTTGTTGATCAAGCCGATAGCTTTGCTGATACAAGTCCAGGGCTTTGGTGTATTCACCTTGATTTCGATACACAGTTCCCATTCGTCGAAGCAGCACAGACTGGCCGGTGCGATCGCCCATCTGTTGCCGCAGAACCGCAGCCTGATGATAGAAATCCAGGGCTCTGGCAAACTGAGTCTGACTATTCTGCACATCTGCCAATTTGACCAGAAGCGTGGCCTGACTGATCAGATCGCCGATTTCTTGATAAATCTCCAGGCTTTGTTGATAGAAACTGACCGCTGACTCATAAAGGCTACGTTCAGCATAAAGTTCACCAATAGAGGAAAGGACAGAAGCCTCCCCGGCCCGATCGCCCAGTTTTTTGCGCCCAGCCAGAACCTGTTGATGGAAGTCCAGGGCCCTGGCATAATCTCCCTGATTGGCATAAATCCGGCCCATCCTTCTGAGGGTGGTTCCTTCATTCCAGGGATCGCCCATCTCCCGGTAAATTTTGAACGCCTGCTGGTAAACCACCAGAGCCGCTTTGTAATTTCCCTGGTTACTGTAAACCAGCCCCAATCCCAGTTGTGTATTCGCTTCACCGGGCCGGTTTTTCAGCTCCCGGTAAATTTGCAACACCTGCTGATAAACGTCCAGCGCTTGCCGATACTGTCCCTGCTCATTGAACAGGCGGGCCAGACGGCCTAGAACCCCTGCTTCGGCATAGCGATTACCCATTTGGCGGGCAATCGCCAGACTTTGTTGATAATAGGTCTGGGCTTTGGGATAGTCAGATTGGTCCCGATAAACCGACCCGATCCCACTCAGAAAGGACCGTTCGCTGGAACGGTTACCCAACTCCCGCGCGATTTTCAACCCCTGCTGAAACTGTTGCAAAGCTTTGGCATACTGGCCCTGGTTGCTATAAACTCCGCCGATATGACCCAATATCACTGTTTCGCCCCAGCGATCGCCGACCGTGCGAAATAAGCGAAGGGCTTGCTGATAGTAAGTCAACGCCAGCTCATAGCGACCCTGGTTTTCATACACATCGCCAAAACTGGCCAAGGCATCCGCTTCTCCTCGCCGATTTTGCGCTGCTCGATGGAGTGGCAGCGCTTGCTCAAACAATTCCAGTGCCCTGGGATACTGATTGAGTCGATTGACAGTATCTCCCAGATGGGTCAGCGTTCTGGCTATAAATTTCTGGTTCTTCTCAGTTTGGTGAATCGCCAATGCCTGTTGCAAGACGGCCAATGATTGGGAATAGTCATCTAAACTCCAGTAAACCCGACCCATCAGGGTCAGGGTTTCTCCCTCCCCGCGCCGGTTACCTAATGCCTGATCTAGGGCTAAGGCCAATTGCAGTTGTTGCAGGGCTTCCAAGTCGCGGTCCTGACGTTCGTAAATATCAGCGATCGCCCGCAGGGTTTCGGCTTCCCCAGTCTGATCGCCGATCTGACGACGGATGCTCAATCCCCGCTGATAGAGATCTACCGCCGGAGCTAAATATCCCTGTTTCTCCTTTTGGTTGCCCTGCTGAAACAGACGATCCGCCTCTGCTTTTGAATGAGTTGACGATACAGGCTGGGCGGCAACTGGCAAGGGCTTCAGCCCAGGTAGGAACCGATCCGCCACCGGAACAACCAGTAACCAGAGAGCAATGGCCACTCTGACCGACTTGAATTGTGGATACATCCGAACAGCCTCCGATGTTGCAACATAACGCCCCGTCAGTAGACCTCACCGATCCGAGATGCAACCCTTCAAAACCACCGCACACATAACATTGATGATATTCAGTCGCCTTGCGAAGATGATTCCAGCCAAAAATCACAATTCAACCGTTGATCGATAGAAGCATCCTATGTCCATTCAGCCGGAAAAAGGTGGTTTCACCTACCAACCATAGGCTGCCCCTTCACCCCGTGGATCGGCGGCCCCTTCCAGCCAACCATCTGGGGTTTGAGCGATCGCCATGGCATTGCCCCAAGACTCGCCAACCACCACCCGATGACCTCGCCGTTGCAGGTCTTGCAGGGTTAACGTATCAAACCCCCAGGCTTCTACCCGTAACTGGTCTGGATACCATTGGTGATGCAGCCGGGGAGCCGCTACCGCCTGCCGAAGGTCCATGCCATACACCAGCCGGTTCAACACAATTTGCACGACTGTGGTAATAATCGTACTGCCACCGGGCGCCCCCACCACCAACCGCAGTTGTCCGTTCTCGGTGACAATGGTCGGGGTCATGCTGGACAGCGGTGTCTTGCCAGGAGCAATGGCATTCGCCTGACGGCCCACCAGTCCAAAAGCATTGGGTTGATTAGGTGCAACCGCGAAATCATCCATTTCATTGTTCAAAATGATGCCGGTTCCAGGCACCACCACTGCCGCCCCAAATCCCAA
>Ga0272446_1007743_pt1 | contig 10563 bp, 10 predicted proteins | sample YNPCB0061_FD_194587 | JGI IMG/M metagenome (GOLD analysis project Ga0272446, IMG submission 194587) | Hot spring microbial mat communities from Yellowstone National Park, WY, United States - YNP-CB-006-1 | ecosystem: Environmental > Aquatic > Thermal springs > Hot (42-90C) > Sediment | place... | reverse complement strand
CGACCACTGGCTGCTGGAAAGGCTCAGCTTCCAATCCCCGCGGCAGGCTCGTCAGAGGCTGCTTGCCCTTGAGGCTGCTGCATGATGATAATCAAAAAAACTGTCCAAGAAATCGGGTGCGGTACACATCGAGGTAATCCCGAAGGTTTCCATCAAAGCCGGCGCGAATGTTCCAGTACACGGCTTTGAGCTCAATGAAGACCAAAGGCAGGCCGTTGACAAAACAGACCAGGTCAGCGCGGCGGTTGTACCCCGGCGTGCGCAGGCCGGTGATCTTGAGCTCCCGCACCGCCAGGAAGCGGTTGTTGGACGGGTTCCCGAAATCGATCACCCGCGCCCGCGCGTCGCGAGGCTGTCCCTGCGGGTCGCGGTAACTGACGGGTACGCCGTTCCGGATGAACCCGTAGAACTCCTGGTTATGTTGCAGCAGCGAACGCGACAGATCGTGGCGGGTGAGCTTCGCGAGCGCATCCTCCACCGCCGAGGGTGGAAGCTGCGGGTTCAGCCGTTCGAGCGCTGCGCGCAGATCGCGCTTTAAGACGACCTCTTTCGGATTGGCCCTGCCGAGTGTGCCGTCTGGCCCGAACGTCTCCTGATTCCAGGCGTAGACGCTCTCCCAACCGAGCACCTTTTCCAGATGCTCGGCGAAGGTGGCCTGCACCAGCCGGTCTTCGCTGTTGATGTCGGTGTAGGCCACAAAAAATCCTCAGGCGATCGTCCAAGTGCGCTCAGCCAGCTTGAGCAGCCGTTCATGACGGGCCCTGATCGCCGCCACATTCCATTCCGGCAGATCACAGACCTCCTTGGTCAGGTCGAAAGAAACCTTCTGATTACGGTCGCTATAGATCTTCTTTTTGCGGTCGAAATCGTAATACTGGGCTTTATAATTCTTGTGGCCGCACAGCAACGCCAGGTTGCCCAAACGGTGCAGCCAAAGGCTGTGTTCCTCTTCCGTGAATCTCGACTTCCAGTAGTCATCCTTCAGTGCCTGAGGGAGAACGTGCTCGATCGTCAGGCGGCCGTTATAGCTCCGGGTCACTGATTCATCCTGCGACGCCTCATCCAGGCGAAGCAGGACGGCCGCGTCAAAAGGCTTGCCGTAGAGTTCGCCGCCCAATAAGTCCATGAACTCTTTATTCTCCGCGTTGTTCCGGAAAATCTGGCGGATCTCGCCGGCCGACTTGCCCGCTTTGATTGCGCTGATGAGCTGGTAGTACGCGGTCAGCCGCGCCGTACGGCCCAGCCGCCGAACCCAATTCTGCATCGTAATCTTTTCGAGCAACTGAACGAATTCCGATTCCGGCAGGCCCGCTACCGGCTGATTCAGGAACGCCAGCAAAGGCGGAATCCATTCGTCGTACTCCACCCGGCGCAAGGAGCGAAGTGCGCGCATGCCGACGGCATCTTGGAGGTCGTCTTCTATGATCCGCATGTAGTTCTTTGCCGACCGGATCACCGTGTCCAGAAACGCGAAGGGACCGCCGACGTGGGACCGGATCAGCGGCTCAACTTCTTCATGCAGCGAACCCCGTGCCTTCGCCGCCGCTACCGAGGTCCGGTGATGGCCGAAAAACGATTCCAGCCGTTCGATGCCTAACTCTTCTTCGAGTTCCAGCCATCGTTCTTCGAGCTCATCGCTCCGGCTTGCCTGTGCGCCCAAGATCTCGAAAAGCGTGTTCTTGATGAGGTCTGCATTGGAGAGGGGAATGCCACGCGCGTTCAGGACGTTGAACAGCCGGTAGGCGGACTGCCAGGACTGGGTGGTGACGAAAACGACGTACACCTTGCTCAATAGGAAGTTGGCGAACAGCTTGAGCTCCGGTTCGCTTTTGCCGCTGGCGAACGTATCCACAACCTCGCAGTTCTCGATCAAATGGCGGCGGGGGGCTTCCAGCTTGTCACGATCCGCCACCGGAACGGGCTGCGCCTCCAAGACATGCTTGCGGAAAAACCCCTGGTCTTTCGCGCGGAGTGAAAGACGAGGCGTCTCCGCCTCTCCCGTCAGGACGTTCCGCGGCAGGATGCGCTTTCCCAATTCTGCTTTGGCGGCTTCGTCGGTGATCCGGTCGCGGAACCGAGCCAGGATCAGATTCAGGGTGGTGAGCCGTTGCTGCCCGTCAACGACATCATAACGGCGGTCCTTTTCCCGCTCGATGGTGATCAGCGACCCAATGAAGTACTCCTTCTCCTTGTCGCCATCGGTGTACGCCTCCCAGATGTCGTCCAGGAGCTGCTGAACGTTCTCCCGGTCCCAGGAGTACGGCCGCTGGTATGGGGGGATCTGATAGCAGATCTGCTCAGTCAGGATGTTTGAAATCGTGCGTTCTTCGGCTTTCATTGATGCGGTGTCCTCCGGGTCATACGGTGATCTCGCCGCTCATCAGGCGCGGCAGCAGCAGGTCGCGGGCGGCCTTGAGTTTCTGGTTCATTTCGACCAGCTTGTCCATCTGATCATGGATCGGTGTCACGAGTTCAAGGAACTGCTGGAGGATCAACCGTGACGGTACAATCAGCGGGCGACTGGAGGCTAGGGTACGATTCAAACCCGGCACAGCCACATCGGTACTGATGAAATGCATGTCTTGTAGCGCGTAGTACAAGTAAAGATTGCTGGTTGCCGTATCGATGAAGAACACTGTGTCAATCGGGTAGAAGTCTTTACTCGACCAGAAGACGCTTCCAACGTTCCCCTTACGTCCAAGCACGATCCCGGGTCCTTGAACCAGAGGTTTGTCATGGGTGCCGACAATTCCGCTTGAACCGTATACCGGGAACGGCCCGTCTGCCCGCTCGTCGGCCTTCAAAGCTCTTCCGTAGTTCAGCACGGCGTGCTCACCCAGCGGCTTCCGCTCCCACCCCTCGGGGAGGCCGTTGACGATGGGGGTGTGTTCGTGGCCGGGGAAGCGGAGGCGGACGAACCACTCGCGGTAGAGCAGCCGCGCCGACTCCTGCAACAACGCCATCCGCCGCCGGTTGTTCTCGATCAGGTCGTCGTAGGCCGACAGGACGTCGGCGATCTTTCGCTGTACTTCTGGTTCAGGAACGCGCAGTTTGAAGGCGAGTAGCTTCTCCAGGCTCAGGTTGTCTTGAGCGGCCCCTTGAGACACTTGCTGGTATTGTCGCTTGATGGTGTCAAAGAGGTATTTTACGAAGCGCGCGTCACTCATCGAATCATCAGCGACGAAGCCGATCACGCTATCGGGGAAGCAAGCCTCCATCCCGAGGATTGCTGTTTCTGCGATGTTTGCGGCGATCGTAATGCACAACGTACCTGCAGGCCAGAGCTTGCTCTGGGCTAGGCCGGCCTCGCTGTAGGTTTGTGAGTATGAAGTGACGTAGAGATCGGCGTGCTTTACGTCGCCCGTCTGGATAAACGGATACGGGCCGCCATATAGGTGTTCGGCGTCCCGCGGCCGGTGCTTCGACTTACCGCGGCCGACGAACCCAAGCTCGTCAAGCCGCCTCTCCGTCCACCTCATATCCCCAGCCCCTCAAAGTTGGCCTGGATCTTCGCGGCCAGCGCGCACGCCTCGCGGTTGAGGTCCGCGAGTTCGACATGGATCTCCCGCAGCGCCTGCTCGAAGTCGAAGTCCTCATCCATTTCCGGAGGCGCGACGCCGACGTAGCGCCCGGGGGTGAGGCTCCAATCGGCCGCCTCGATGTCGGCGCGCGTCACGATGCGGCAGAGTCCGGGTACGGCGACGAATTTCGCCTCTGGGAACCGGGAGAGCAGCCAGTGCGCCTGGCGTTGAAAATACGCCGTGCGCTTCAACTGCTCCGCCAGTTCCTTCTGCCGGGCGTCGAGATCCTTCTCCAAACGCCCGATGGCGCGGCCATCCCATTCCGCATGGTTGCCTTCGCCATTTTGCTTGGACGCTCTGACCTGCTTCTCGCAGGAATCCGTCAGCCGCGTGGCCAGTTTCGTGACCAGATCCACATCCTTCACCAGATCCCGGCACGCCGTGGCCAGCGGCTCAAGTTCGTTCAGGCGCGCGTGCTGCGCGGAAAGCTCCGCCGCGCAGGGCTGGGCCCACTCCGTCGCAATCCGGCCCGTCCACTCAGCCAGCGACGCAAAGCACACTTCCGCGGCCTCGTCCCGTTCCCGGGCGGGTTCGGCGCCCGCTGCCCAGGTTTTCAGAAACGGCGCTGCTGCCTCAGCGAGCGCGGCGTAGGCCTTTCGGAACGCGGCGGCGGGCTCGGCGATGGCGGCGGCTTCCGCGATGGTCCGGTCGAGGTACTGCTGGACCAGCGAGACGAACCGTTCGGACTGCCCGCGATAAAGCCAGACGATAGCGGTGAGGTTGGCCAGTTGCTCTGGCGAGAAGTCGTAGATCTTGCGCGTCACCTTGCGGTAAACATTGCGCGCGTCAATCATGAGCACCTGATCGCGGCGCTCTTCGCGCTTGCCACGGTCGAAGTGCCAGAGTTCGCAGGGAACCGTGCGCGTATAGAAGAAGTTCGACCGGATGGCGATCATCACGTCCACGTCGCCGGTCTCAACGATCTTGCGGCGTACCTCGGCTTCGCCATGGCCGGCGCTGGAGGCCTGCGACGACATCACGAACCCGGCACGGCCCTTGGGCGACAGGTAGCTGTGGAAGTAGGAGATCCAGAGGTAGTTGCCGTTGGAAACCTTCTTGGCCTTGTTCACGCCGGGCAGGCCGAAGGGCAGGCGGCGGTCGTCCTTGATCTTCTCGGCGTCCACCATGTCGACGTTGAACGGCGGATTGGCCATGACGAAGTCGCACTTGCCGAAGAGTTCGTGGACGTCCTCGTAGAAGGTATTGGCCTCGCGGATGTCGCCTTCCAGGCCGTGCACCGCCAGGTTCATCTTGGCCAGACGAATGGTGGTGGCCGTCTTCTCCTGCCCGAAGAAGGTGACCCGGTGGGCGGTGTCCTTACCAAGCCGCTCGATGAAGTGGCTGGACTGTACGAACATGCCGCCAGAGCCGCAGGCGGGGTCGAAGACGATGCCGTGGTCGGGCTCAATGACGTTGACGATGGTTTGGACGAGCGAAGGAGGTGTGAAGAACTCGCCCGAGTCCTGCGCGCCCTGCATGGCGAACTTCATCAGGAAGTATTCGTAGATGCGGCCGAAAACGTCGCCGCTGGCGTTGCGGAGCGTTTCGCTGTCGAAGACGCGGAGCAGGTCTTCGAGCAGGTCGTTGCCGAACTTCTCGTATTCCTTGGGAAGCTGGCCTGCGAGCGGCTCGAAGTCGCGCTCGATGGCGTTCATGGCTTCGACGAGCGCCGCGCCGAGATTGGTCCCCTTGGGCAGCTTCAGGAGTTCGTCATAGCGGGCTTGCCTGGGCAGCATGAGCGCCCGGCGTTTGATGAAGTCTCCCTTGACCAAGGCGCGCTTGGGCATTCGGCCGGCGGCCTGGTCGGCGGCAATCTGCGCCATCGCGGCGTCGTAGCGGTTGGTGGCGTGCCGCAGGAAGATGACGCCGAGCACCGGCATGCAGTACTCCGACGAGGTCAGCTTGGAGTTGGCGCGCAGGTTGTCCGCGGCAGCCCAGAGGCTGTCTTCAAGCTTCTCGATGTCGTTCAGGGCGGTCTGGCTCATACGGGTGATGGGACAGCGGCGTGATTGTCCGTGCGCCGCCACAGGCGGCCGCTTCGGTCAGGGCTGAGAAGAAGATGCAAGTTTTTCCTTTGTATTGTTCCACTTTGCAAAGTCAGAAGGGTACATCATCGTCAGACTGATCTGCCGCCGGTGCTGCCGTGGTCTCCGGCTCATCGTCGGGTAGCACACCGAAATCCTCCGGGGGCTCGTCCTCAGGCATTTGGCTGTGATTCAGTTCGATCAACCCGAAGGTGTTAGGAGCAGGGCGCGTGAAGATCTCGTTGCGCTTCACATAGCCGCTCAGGGAGCCACTGAGCGAGACCCGGTTGTTCTTGTCCACGGGGCGGCCGATCGCCTTCAGGAGCTCTGTGATGTGGAGCGGCTTGCCCGCTTTCAAAATAGCTTCCCGCGCCTTAGCTACGCCGCTTCCCGGCCGCAGGACCTGAGATGGGGCAGTCTGAAGTCCTCTCGGTTCCTTCGGAAGCATCCGAACCGTTTCCTGGAGGGCCTGGAGATAGGCTTGCGCGGCTGCCAGTTGTTTTTCCAGGTCGCGAATCTCCAGTTCCTTCTTTTCTATACGTTTCTGTAGATCATCACGGAATTTCATTGGGTGGCCTTCATCAGTCACAGTATAGGCGCAGCATGGCGATGAAGTCAAGGAATGGAAAAGAATACTAGAAATGGAAAATGGCATTGCGCAGACGGTGCCCGTCTGTTAACCTTTGGGGTGGGAGGTTCTCTTGGATCAAGACAGACCACTTCTAATCAATCAGTTGGAGGCGTGCAAGCGGGTGTCTCCACAAGGTGTTGCGTATTGGATGGCACGTGATCTCCAGCCGTTGCTTGGGTACGCGACATGGGAGCACTTTGCGAACGTCATTGAAAAGGCAAAGATGGCGTGTGAGAGTGCTGGTGCAGACCCGGACTATCAGTTTCGTGAGGTCACGAAAGGGATAACGGCGGGAAAGGGAGCGGAGGTACAGAGAGCCGACATGTTCCTCTCGCGCTACGCCTGCTACCTGATCGCGATGAACGGCGATCCCCGGAAGCCGGAGATCGGATTGGCACAGACGTACTTCGCGGTCCAGACCCGCCGTCAAGAGGTCCGTGACCAGCAGCACCCCGAGCTACGGCGGGCAGAGATGCGGCTTCGGGTGAAGGAGGCCAACCGCAATCTGAATTCGGCGGCGAAGGACGCCGGTGTGCAGAACTATGGGCTCTTTCATGACGCTGGCTACCGCGGCTTGTACGGGTTGGGGCTTCAGGAAATCAAGGCCCGCAAAGGCATTCCGCCGAAGGACGACCTGCTGGATCGCGCGGGGCGCGTCGAACTGGCGGCAAACGAATTTCGGATCACGCAGGCGGAGGACAAGATCCGGCGCGAACAGGTGCGAGGCGAAGGATTCGCGATAGAGGCGCACCGAGCGGTAGGAAAGGCGGTGCGGCAAACGATCATGATGCTGGGCGGGACGATGCCCGAGGATCTGCCCCCGGAAGCGTCTATCAAGCGCTTGGCCTCGAAACGCAAGTCCTCAGCCGGGATCGTTGGCCCCCGGCGCCTACCGGCAACTCGCCCTTCGGCGGAATCAGAAGGTCCGATCGTGTAGCTTCCACCGTGCACGGCGATTAGGAGCAGCCATGGACTCAATCAAACTGCTCGGTCCATCCGACTACGGTGATGAAGAGAAGCAGGCGCTTGTCGATTTCATCCTGGCCCTCAGGAAGACGCACATTCAGAGCTTCCTCAAACAGGCTGATCTGCCCAAGTCCGGCACGAAGGACGACCTGCGCGAGAGACTCCAAGAAGCTCTCGATGGCGGTGCCCTCACATATGAACGGCTGGTGGATTTCCTCGACTCGTTGGCCCCGTGGGGAAAACAGCACGTGTTCCTTTATGACGGCCCCCGAAACGATGTGCAGGCATGGAAAGATCCCGATCATGTCGAGCGTCTTTTGAAGCAACACCGTCTTGGCAAGCTGTTCAACGCCAAGTTACCGCTGATCCTCCCGGAGAAGCTCACGCTGTCCTCCGTCACGCATGCGGATGGCAAGTTGCGCGTCACTGCCGTTCAGAAGCGAGAGTACACCGAGCGAGCTCCCGAGCACGACGAGGAGAAGGAAGCGGCAGACGGCGAAAGGATCACCCTCAAGGCCTATACGCACTCCCTGACGCGCACGCTCGCGGCCTTCGAGTGGGACTTGAACGCCAACGTCGCGATGCTGCAGATTACTCAGTTGAAGGAAGACGGAGACTACGAGAAACTCGCCGAGCAGTTCGCTGAGCTCGTCAAGCCGTGGCTCGACGTCAAGCAGTTCACGGGAGTCGATCTCCGTCCAGTGATCCGCAGGCTCCACGAAATCGAGAAGAATGGTACAGCCGAGGCGCGCTCGCACGGGATAGACTACCGCTCGCTGCAAGGTAGGCGAGTGTCAGCACGCAGCCCGAGCCCTGGTGCGTCCGTGCTCGGCGAGGCCTTCATCGATGACGCCATGGATAGCGTGCGGAAGAATAGCGTCGGCCACCTGGGCAACTTCTACTGGCTGGCGAGGTTTAGTCCCGGGCCTGCCATAAACCCCCTGACGGGCGATGTCCACGTCATCATCGTGGGCGCGAAATCGCGGGTCAACTTTCCGACGCCAAACCCCGAAGATGTGGTGAGGTATGTTCTTCACAGAATGCGCGCGCTTGGCTGAACGGCACCCGGACCTCGCGGCTGTCTTCGAGCGCCTCGATTCCCAGTTTGGGGCGATGGGAACAGCAGAGGTTCTTCGGCCGGACGACATGGCCAGCTTCCTGAACATTGATCCGAATCAAATCCGCTCGGCTCTTGAGCTGCTCGCGCGGAACAGGATGCTTGACCGCGACGACATGATCGAATGCCTTTACTGCCAGATGGCGGCGCCTTGGTCGGACTACCAGCAGGCGCTGGACGAAGACGGCGAATACCGATGCACGAGTTGTGACCGCGCGCTCACCGGAAACGCGGTCCAGCGAATCGCAACCTACCGGCGCGGGGAGAAATGGCAGGAAGTCTCCCATCACGGGAATCGCAAGGTCGGTGCCGCTGCCCGACAGGCCTCCGTCTCGGGTGTCCCTTCGGATGCCGCGCTCGATGAGAAGGCGTGGTACACGCACGATCGGCTTGCGGAAATCTATGGCGTGGGCAAAGACGCCCTGCGCAAGAGGCTAGACAGGTATCGGAAACACAACCTGAACGGCTGGAAGGTGAACGAGGATCGTCGTCCCAGGGAGCCGAGGTACCTGTACGAACTCCGGTCAGTCAGACCCATCATCGAAGAATTCCGAGCGTCCAGCCAACGTCCAGCGAAATAAATCTCTCGCCAGCAAATCTCCCTGTAGCCGCTGCAAATAAGCACTTCCCGCGTCCAGCGACCGTCCGCTGACAACCCGCCATTTCGATTCGCCCGTAATCTGCAATCGATGCAACAAGAATGGCGGGGCACGCAATGCAAGACGCACCGGCCCGTTTCGACTCGCGACCTGCTGCAGTCCGAGCGCGCACTCGTCGCAGCTATGTCCAAACTCGGTTTCGGGCGCTTCGAGTACCTGCGGATCGAACGCGGCGAACTGGTCCTTGATCCCTGGCCAACGGTGGTGCGGGACGTGAAGTTCGGCTCACAGGACCCGGGCGCTGCGCGAATCCTGCCGGACGAGTTCGAACTGAAGCCCCAAGTGGCGGAGCTGTTCGAGTACGTCCGGGCAGTGGACGCCGGCGAAATCCGCACGCTCGAGGTCAAGCACGGGCTGCCCTTCTCCATGGAAATCGAGATGGCCGGAGGGCGCCGCCATGCCTGATGCAGGATTCGACAAAGCCTTTCCCTTGGCCTTGCGGGCGGTTCAGGTTCGCAGTGCGGCGGCGGTGGCCACTGGTCGGGCGACAGCCGCGGATCGCGAAGACCTCGAGCAGGAAACCCTGTTGGGACTCTGGATGGCCCTGCGGCACTATGACGCATCTCGCGCCAGCCTCCGGACTTTCCTCGAGCGCGTGGCGGACAAGCGCTTCGCCTCTCTGTTGCGGCGCCGCCGCGGCCCGCTGACAGTTGAGCGTCTCGACGGCCAGCGGTTCGCCACGCCTGACGGGATCCCGGCGGTTCTGCTCCACGTCGACTTCGAGCGGGTCTTGGCACAGCTCACTGAAGCGGATCGGACTCTCGCGCGGCTGCTCATCGACCACGGGCCCACAGAGATCAGCCGAATGCTCGGCATCGCCAGGTCTACCGTGTATGCCCGCATTGCGCGGCTCCGGCGCGCCTTCCGCGAGGCGGGCTACGGTCCGGTGGCCAAGGGGGGCGCGCGATGAACCACGCTCAGGAAATCATTGAGATCCCCTGCGAGCAGATCCGCATTGGCCTGCGTCACCGAAAGGACATGGGTGATCTGGAGGCGCTGGCAGTCAGCATTTCCACCGTTGGCCTGCTCCATCCGCCCGTGGTCACCAAGGAGGGGGTGCTCGTCTGCGGGGAACGCCGGTTCCGGGCCATGCGGGAAATCCTCGGCTGGAAGACGGTCCCGGTGATCGTGCTTGAAGTGTCGAGCATCGTCGAGGGCGAGTACGCCGAGAACGAGATCCGCAAGAACTTCACACCCTCCGAAAGGGTCGCCATTGGCAGGGCGATTGAAGCGGAGATCGGTAAGCGGCAGGGGCAGCGCACGGACAAGGGACTTCCGGTCAATTGCGCGGAAGTTGAACCGGGGGTTGAGACCCGCGAAGTCGCTGCCGCCAAGGCGGGCTTCGACAGCGCCAGTACTTACGAGCGCGCCAAGAGGGTCGTTGAGAAGGCAGTAGACGAGGTCGTCGCCCAGATGGACGCGGGGGATCTCTCCATCAGCGCCGCCGCAGTGATCGCGGAGCAGCCTCCGGAACGGCAGGTCGAGATCGCCCGGCTTCCCGAACAGGAAAGGAAGGCCGAGGTCCGGAAACTGCGCCGCCAGGATCTGCCCACGCCGAAGGAAGCCCGGCGCCAGGCGTTGGAGA
>Ga0272446_1007742_pt1 | contig 10567 bp, 5 predicted proteins | sample YNPCB0061_FD_194587 | JGI IMG/M metagenome (GOLD analysis project Ga0272446, IMG submission 194587) | Hot spring microbial mat communities from Yellowstone National Park, WY, United States - YNP-CB-006-1 | ecosystem: Environmental > Aquatic > Thermal springs > Hot (42-90C) > Sediment | place... | reverse complement strand
ACCGCCTTCAGTTGGGCGAGGTCATCATGGGGAGGCCGGAGTTCGGCAACCCGGGCCGCCAGTTCGTCTATCTTGACCTTGAGGTCCTCCACCAGGCCCGCCAGGGCCGGGAGGTCCGGTTTGGGATCGTGCTCGCTGTTTTTGTCAGTCTCCGGCGGTTGAGCGGTCTGTTTCTCATGGCCCAGGTCCGCCTCTTTGTCGACGGTGGTGAAGTGCTCCACTTCCTGGGGGCTCACCACCCCTTTCTGCACCGCCATCACCAGGGCATTGGGGTTGGCCGGGACCGGGACCGCGGAGAGCTCGTAGAGTTCCTGTTTCTTGTAGCGGAACCCCGTTTGCCGGCCCTCCTTGTCGGTGATGGGTTCCCGCTCCAGGTCCCGGAACCCCACCGAGGTGGCCCTGAGATACCCGCCCAGGTAAAGCTTGTAAATGGTGTCGGCGAAGGCGTACTCCTCGGGTGTGGGGAACTTGACCTGGAAAAGCAAACCTTTCTCGGTCTTCCCCACCTTTACGGCCTTGCCGACGGGCGGCTGCTTGTAGTCGTGGGTCCAGAGGAAGACCGGGTTCTTCTTGTAGTTCTTCAGGTCCCAGCCCTCCACCTCGATGACGTCGCCGTAGCGGTCCACGTCCGCGGTGGATCCCACGAACTCCAGAGTCCGGTCTTTGGGGTCCCCTACCTGTTTCACTTCAAAGTCCAGGGTCTTATGAATCAGCTCCATTTCGCTCTCCTCACACCACCGGCGCGGCCACGCAACGGCAGTTGATGATCTCCCCCGCCTGCCCGCCGGGGTCGCAGGGGAAGCGGCAACCGTTAGGGAAAGCCTGGCCCCGCTCCACCACCAGTCCGCTTAGCATTTGGTGTGATTGTCTGACTTGCCGGCGGTCACCCAACGGTGCTTCACTACCTGCATCTGGCCCATGGCCGCGTCCCGGGCCGCACCTGCCGCCTGGCCGGTTTCCGTCCTGGCAATGGTCAGTGCCCGGGACTGGGCGAAGTTGTAGACCTTCCTCACCCGGTCCATAAGCTCTGCTGTGGTTTCCATTTTTCCCAGGCCCTCGATCAGGGTGTCCCGCAGTTGCTCCCGCACCGTGTCGTTGATCCCCACCACCTTGATGAGTTTGTTTTCCAGGGCGGCCATGGCCGGGGAGTCCACCAGAGTGAACAGTTCAGGGTCGGCCCCCAGCTCGGCCAGGAGGGCTTGCCCGGCGGCGGTGCCGATGTCCAGGTAGAGGGGCCAGACCAGCTTCCTGAGCACACCGTTTTCCACCTCCGGGTCCAGCAACATAGATTCCACCGCCAGCTCCCGGACCAGGCCCCGCTCCAAGTTTTCCTCCAACCGCTGCAACTGGCGCTTTCTCTGCCCGAAGAAAAAGCGTCTGACCTTGCCCTCGAACTTCTTCTCCAGGGGAGTGTGCAGGCTCAGATAAGTCTTCCAGTAGGCCTCCCCGTCAAACCCCTGGACGAGGTGGACAGGGGCGGCCGGCGGGAGGATGGGACCGGCCGCCCCGGCCCGGTTGGAAGGGAGGGGGTAGAGGGACTTCTCGGGAGGATTATCTGCCTGGCCCACCGGTGTCAGGTTGAAGGGGAGATAGCCTGTCTCTCCCCCCTCCACCGCCGGAAGGCCCAGACCCAGGTATTCGTTGGCGGTGTTCAAAGGCACTCCCATAGACCAGAGCTTGTGGGCGCACTCCACCAGGTCTTTGCGGTCCTCCTGCAAGGCGCCGATGCCGGCATAGTCAAACTCAGCCCAGATGCGACCGCCCTCCAGGGTGCGCAGGAGCTGACTCCAGAGGACGAATTCGAAGAGGGCCATCTTGGGAAGCAGGGTGTTTTCCCAGAAGAGCTTCCGCTGGGTCTTGGCCGTGGCGTAGTTGATGTCCTCATAGAGGCCCAGTTCCCCCTTGGGCACCTTGAAGGCCGCCATGATCTCTTCCCGGTTCCACTTGCGCTGCTCCAGGAAGTCCATGTCCTTCTGGGAGAGGCCCGTCTGCTTGTAACTGAGGCCCCCCTCCAAGAGGGCGATGGCGTGGGCCTTGGAGGCCCCACCGTGCCGGTCCTGCCACTGGGCCAGCACCCGTTGGTATTCCTCGTCGGTGAGGTTGCCGGAGGTTTCCAGCACCCCGCCCGGCTGGGCCGAGTTCTTGAAGAACGCAGTGTTATACCGGCCAGCCCAGTAGTCCTGTTCGATCCCGGCCCGGGCCGCTTGCAAGGGGGCCAGACCTCGGTAATCGTGGTAAGGGTTGAAGTAGCGGAAAAAGATCACTTCATGCCGCTCCAGGGGCACCTTCTTCTCCCCCTTGCTATAGAGCCATCCGGTGATCAGGCCGGTTTTGGTGTCCACCACTTCCTGGAACCGGCTGGGATGAAAGACCCAAATCTCCTGGGGGACTTCCTTTTCACTTTTCCTCTCAGCGATGTAAAAAGCTTCACCGGTCAATCCCAGATAAATGAAAGTTGCCTCAATCAGCTGGCTCCCGGACATCATGGGATTGGGGGTCTCAAGGAGGTCCACCAGCCGGTGCGACTCCACCACCTTCGGGTCCTTGCGGCTGCCGGTCTTGAAAAGCAAGGGCACGCCGCTGAGGCTTTGGGCAATAGCATTGATGCAGGTGTAGACCCAGACGTGCTCTCTATAGGGCTGGTTCAGCCTGCCTTCCGAGAGTTCGGTCAGCAGGTGGGGCGAAAGGAAAAACAGGCGGGTCGCTTCCGGGAAATAGGGAACCTCACGTCTCACCGCTTGACTGACGGTGCCACCCCACAACGCCGTCAATCCCCTCCTGATCAGCCCCAGCAAACCCCTTCCCTTGTACCAAATTTATTGCCATCATTATCTTGAGCCTAAGGGGGATTACGCAATTCCGCTATTTGACCTTCTTTAGGGAGTGTTTCAGGAATGTATTGAAGTCTGGAGTGCAGAAAGAAAATGCACAGGCCTTGAAAGCAAGCGAGCCCCCGGATATAATTCCCTTTTCCGATTAGACTTCTGCAGTGAAACCTGGTTTATATTGCCGTAACCAGAGACAGAAACTAATGGGCTCGGTGGGTATTAGGAGGGAATTGGTTATGTGGATTAAAATGATAAGACAAAAAAGCGCTAACCGTTCCTGCGAAAGGGGTGATGATTTTGTGAGTGAGAACCCTATTGAATTGAATCCCTCCTCTATTCATATTGAAACGAATGAGCGGTAAGCAGTCATTTGCACATCATAAATTGAATATGAACTCTTCATGAGGAATCGTCTCTCTTCCCCATACCTTTTGGAAAATTCAACTAAGGAATGCATATGGGAAAGACCTTTAACAGCCTTCTCGTTTTGGAGGACATCAAAATGGGGTTCCAACAGAGGACGGGGCAGGAAAACTATGCATTTTGCCCGGGCGCGGCTTACTGAAACGTTCAACCGGTTCAAGCTATAAATAAATTCGGCCTCGGATAGGGCCGTTTCCACATCACTCACTCCGTAACTCACTATGACACACTGGCTCTGTTGGCCCTGCATTTTATCCACAGTGTCAACAAATGGGGGGCTTTGCCATTTCCATAACTTTGACAGCTCATATTTGATTGCCCTAATCTGGGCATGATGGGGGCTCACAATAAAAAGTCCTCTTCTCCAGAAGTCCCTGTCCCCCTTCTCGGTTGATGGATAATTGGATTTCCCGTCTTTCATAAGGAGGTTTTCCCGCAAGTGCAGAGAGAGCCGAGCTACAAGTTCAGCTTCAAAGAGGTTTTCAACAGTAGCCCGTATATCTTCCAGAATAGCCACGGTAATCGGATACGCCGGGTCTATCAACCAGTCACAGAGGTCAGCTTCTGGTGACTTTTTACCGGAACTCTTTGTTGGCCGAAGTGCTAATTTTTGACCCCCAATTTCTTTGGTTGCAGGCTTGTAGTCCAATCCGTAAAGGGTTTCGGCTGGAAAAAGGGAAAGGGTCTCATTCATCCGCCAGTTTTCTGTTAGCTGGTAGGTGTATGGTTTTTTTTCATCATCACGGGCGCGGAGATATGCAAATATGGAGTCATGAAATCCCGGAAGCCCATTTTCCGGCTCAGGATATGAACCCCTAAGGATAGGCGGCAGCTGCAGGTCGTCGCCGGCGAGGACTAGGTGTCCATTATGTGAAAGTGGCATTGACCCGAGAGCAAATTCTCCGATCTTCATTTGAGATGCTTCGTCAATGATAAGTAATGGGAATAGCCCTTCAACATCAGCCTTATAGAAGCTATAAACTGTTCCTCCGATAACGATGAGCTGGGTGTCGAGGACTTCCTCTACTTCTTTTTCTCCCAGAACTTCGAGGCCGCGCCCTCTCGGGGTAGAAACATGCTTAAGCTTGTAAAGTTCCAGGGAGTTCTCCAGCCCAAAATCCGCGATATGTTCCAGAATCTCGGCAAGCAGGTTCTCAACAGCCGCATGGGTAAAAGCGGTTAGGGCGACACGGAGACCCTTTCCAATCTCTTTCCGGGTTTTAGCTAGCGAAAGGATGGACTTCGCCAGAAAGTATGTCTTGCCGGTTCCCGGGGGCCCCCATACTAGGGTCAAGCGTTCAGTCAGGAGTTGCCTGAAAGCTTTAAGCTGGCTTTTGGTAAATCCGCCCTTTTGCTCTGCCAATAAAAGCGCCTTTGAGGCAACATCCCCAAAAATAGAGCGGGATTTTGCAAACCTGGAAGGATTTCTTATCAGTTGCAGGAAATCATTATCTGGCCTGATGTCCAATCCCTCTAACCGCTTGATGACCCGGTCAGAGGTGAAGTCGGTGAACCTTGGGTGCAAAACAGCCTTATCACCAGCCTTGAAGGGCTCTTGCTCCCTGTTTTCTCTGATCTCCAGGAAGATATGTTTAATGATCCCTGTCCTCGGGTCGATTTCCGGAGCACTGGAGAGCCTCGCCAAGCGCACGATGCTCTTTGGCGCCCACATGGCCTTTCTATATGCATAATCGTTGTAACCCATCTGAGCACGCTCCCCATCCTCACCATGGGGAACCAAGATAAAGGTGAAAAAATCGCCAGCCTCTTCAAGGGTGCTGGAGTCAAGTTCTGAAAGAACCTTCCATCTGTTTCCTCCCTGGCTTCTGAGCGGTATGCTTATCCCCTCCAACTCCCGCTCTGACCACGGCAAACTGCGGCTTTCCCTGACTTCCAGGGCGCCCATCAGGGACTCGTAACGGGAGATGAAGGCAAGGCGGGAGAGCTCCGGGTTTCTGAAATCTAAGGCACCTGGGAAGAGAAACTTGGGCGGCCAAGCGAAGAGATTGTCTTTTACCCTCTCTCGAAGTCCATCCAAGACGGCAGATGCCGCACGCAAACGCCGGAGGAGCTCATCACGAACCCACTGCACTGCCTCCGCCCTCCCTTTGGTCCAGGCCAGAAAGATGGCGTCGCTTTTCAAAGTGTTGCTCAGCTCGAACCAGAAAAGATCATTCGGTTCGATGGTGAAGCTGAAGGTAGGAGAAGGTAAGGCTTTGGTTACCTCTGGCAGGCGTAAGGATACAGGGATTGGCAGAGCCAGTAGCTGGCTGATGATGCCGGTGATCACTATGACCGGGAATGGGACTTCAGCCTCCGGGTGCTCATCCGCCTCGGCAAGGGATGTGTCCTGGAAGTAGAAGAGCATTTGGAGGGCGATCTCAGCCAGAGCGGAGTCAGTAAGGGCCTCCTGGAGCATCCGGTTGAACAGAGTCAGCTCATACCCGTCAAAGACATAAGCTTGCATGGACTTCTGATCCCCCCACTCTCTCTGTTCGTTGAAGACGTGAAGGGCATGGAGCTCCTGGTAAAGGGAGGAGAGGAATTGTCTGCGGACCTCTGGGCACTCATCGGGCCTTCCGGCGATAAAAATCTCCTCCCGAATGCCATTCCCGTAAATATTCTTCCCTTTGAGCCTCCTAAACCCTGCGGCATAGATCTGGCCGGTGACCGGGTCTTCCTGAAGGGTCATAATGATCGAAACATGCTCGTACACCGGCAGTGCAAGGGATGATCCGCCATGGGGGACCACCTCTCCTTTTCTTAAGGCCTTTATGGCGTTTCGGAGTCTATTTCCTCTTGCCCGAAGCGAACCGCATCCTTCCAGGGCCTTATCAGCCTCCACAGTTGATAAAAAGACCTCCAGTTCAGACAGGCTATTGATGTGCTTGCCTCCATTAAAAGGATCATCCCGGAGATATTGTCTGGCCCCAACGGAAAGATAGGGGATGAGGGAGACCGATTCCTTTTCCTCGGCCTCCTTACGGCAAAACTCATAGAACTCGCACCATTCGCAACGAAAGAAAAGGTGCCAGGACAGCTCTTCTATTGGTAAGGTTAAAATCCTGGGGAGATGGTCTTGAAGAAACCTATCAACCATGGCGATGCTGGGGCGAAGATCGAACCATTCCGGCTCTTTTTTGTCAAAGAGCCATATGCCGGCGCTGTCCAGATCCAAAGGGAGTTTTATGCCCTCCGCTTCCAGGACTTCCCTCAGCATCAGCGTGTACAGGGTTGCCTGGATGCGGTGACTTGCCTTCAATGTGGTGCTTGCCTTGAGGTCTATGATCTTGAGCGAGGGCCTGCCGTCCTGTTCTGCCAGTTGAATAAGGTCGGGACGGCAGGGAGGAAACTCGCAAAGGGTTGAAGGGAGTTCGTATCTTTTTAAAAAAGTGTCGGGAATTTTTAGGGTTGGCTGATAAATGGCTTCCCCTGCCTTCAGGCTGGGGAGAATATCTAGGGTGCCCTTGATGTCATGGGCCCGTTCGTGCAAGGGGCCGGACCCGTCGGAGACCCTCACCTTTCCTTTCAGTTTAGCCTTGATTACCCTCTCTTCCCAGACATATCCTCCTTCGAGAATGGCGGCAGCAACCGGACTGGTATCCCAGGGAATGGCAGGGATACCGGCTTCCTTTCTCATCTTGCGGGGAGTAGCGTGATATCGGAGATACCGCTCACATTCATGGTAGAAAAATCGAGCAATACGGGAAGGACTTACAGAGAACAGTGGCATATTAAATGTTACCTTGTTCGGCTTTCGCCCGTATAAAAATCCTTGCGCAGGCTTCTGCGTCCGAGGGGGCATAATGGTGGACTAAAGGAATCTGTAGAACATCGCACACATTCTTCAAGTTTGTTGGCCTGATATTCCACATTTGTCGGGCTATTCTCATTGTACATTCGAATGATACTTGGGGGATGTCTATATTATTTGATTCACAACAAGCTGTTAATACTGATTGGTCGAAACCAGCATTGTGTGCCACTAAAAATTGTACATCTTTGAACAATGGCTTAATACTCGGCCATAGTTCTTCAAATGATGGTTCGTTGCGAACATGTTCCCATCTAATACCGTGTATATGTGTAAAATAGAATCTTTTGCGCGGAGGCCGGATAAGGTAATAATGTCGCTGAACTATTCTATGACCTTTTACCTTAACTAAAGCGATAGCACACGCACTATCACTTCTGTAATCTGCTGTCTCAAAATCGATAGCCATAAATGAAGGAGATCTTTTTCGATCAAATATGAGAAGCATTTCTATTAATTGCCGGCGGCGGCCATCACTTGAAATACCATACAATCTACAAAGCTCTTTAATCTGTTTTTCATTCAGATAATCCAATAGTTGTGTTCCTGTGATGATTCTACTTTCCATAATTGCTTGTTCAAATAATTTTCTAACTCGATGATCTGAAATATCAATATTCCAGTCATCGCATATCTCTTTAAGCATAGCCAATCCCATTATTCCAACAGCGATACTCTTTAGAGCCATCATTCCCTCCTTGAATATCGGCAAAGGCTCACAAAGCCAGAGCAAACATTTTCGTGGCAAGTCACTATGAGAGGATAGATCTCATCCTGACAATGAATTCGGTTTCCTGGACATATGGTATCACTAAACGGTGCTTTGCTCGTGTAAGTGCCACATAGAGCAACCTCGAAAGATAGCTGCGGGTCTCTTCCGAGGGTATAATGTTGTCGGCCCCAATTAGATAAACCAAATCAAAGTCAAGACCCTTGGAGCTATGGATGCTCAATAATGAGACACGGTCGGTGGTAATGTCAAACATCTCCTTGGATCGGACATCCTGGGACACCCAGTTGGTAATGATGCTGGCCGCCTCCATCCTCGCCAAGATCATTCGGGGCAAGTCTCGGGCGTCATAGCGGAACCCTTCAGCTGTATATTGTTTATCGTCATAGATTATTGCAACTTCCGACTTCTTATATTCTCCTTGGAGTAGTTTTTTCCCTATATCATCGATCATAAAATTGATCAGGTCTTCCAAATTCCGACAGCAGTGCAATTCAGGGAGAGTTCCGGAGACAGCTGTCCCCTCAGGGAAAAGTGTCTGTTTTACCCCCTGCTTGTTTGGGATCCCGATAAACTGTTGGGAGAATTTGAATATCTCGGCAGTACCCCGGTACACCCTTTCAAGGTGCAAGCTGCGACCCCTGATCTCAATTCCTAATGAACGCCAGGAATCCCTCCGGCGGTAGAGGTCCTGGTAGTTATCCAAGGCGATGACCAGATCTCCTCCTGGATGCAAGATCTCAACAATGATTCTGAGCATATCGCTGCTAAAGTCTTGGCCCTCATCTACAAAGACGGCGTCATATTTGGGGAAGCGAGTGCTTTTTTTTGCCTCCTCCAGGGCGCATTGGACTACCAATTCGTAGTAGGCAGAATCGCTCTCGTCATATTTCACCGGTTCCTTTAGAATCCAGGAACAAAGTTCATAGAAATGGAAAACTTCAACGCCTTCGGGGCCAACCCCCAGACCCTTTTCCTGTAACAAGCGCTTCAGATAGCTGACCAGGGCGATATTGTAGCAAACGAACAACACCCTTTTTACTTTGGGGTCGAATTTTCTCAGGAGGCAACACCGATAAACCAGCACCAGGGTTTTGCCGCTTCCCGGCGGCCCTTTGATGAGTCGGTGACCTCTCTTCAAATGTCGGGCAACCCTACACTGCTGCTCATCCAACACCATTACCTCCCTCTGGAACTGGGCTATCCCGGTTCCTTCCCGCTTCGGGAGGCAAATTTTAATCTCGGGCCAGATAATTGCAGCAAGTTTCGCAACTGCTCCATATGGAAGGCCTGTAAAGGGAAAGGGCATGGCCGCTAAGACTCGGTCACGGAATTTTTGGCCCGCCCCATTGCAAGCGATCTCACCAGAAAAATCAAGGTCTTCCCGGAACAAAACTCTTTCTACCGGTATAGTTTCTTGCAGACCACTATCGAGATATTCCTGTCGGCCGATGTGGGGAAATACTACCATGCGTCCAATGGGAACCTTGACTTCGCCGCGGGCTGAGGATAATCCAGGGACTGATCTTAATTTTTCGAGCAGGATATTGACGTAGCTTTTTGCCTGTCGGTCCGGGTTTTGTTCCAGCGACTCCTCTCCCCGCTTTCTCAGGAGAAATCGGGTAGGACCGGCTTCAATTATCTGGTGCAAAACCCAGTCTTTCACTTCAAAAATAAGAAGCCCTAAGGATTGTCCGAATAAGATGAAGTCCGGCTCCCGCCCCTCGGTTCCCAAAAGAGGCCGGTACCAGCACAGATAATCTTGGTGAGGTCTGGCTACTTCCCTGAGGAATTGAAAGACCCTAACCTCCCCTGTGGTTGGCTTCTCTATCTCATCGAGATTCGCCGGTTGCATAATGGCCACGGCTTTGGCTCCTTGTCTTCGATCAGCGCATAAAATCATCCACCTGATTAAGGAGACGTCCGATGGTTAGAGAATATTCGCTGCTATAATGATGAAATAAAGTCTTCATTCTGGCCTTTGCATATTTTCCCCCCACGTAGAAAATTTTGTCCAGGAAAAGGGGTTCCATACCGGCTTCTGCGGCGAGGAGCCAACTCAGGATGAACTGCCTCTTTTCGCTCAACTTCTGGAGAGTCATGCTTCCCAAAAAATCCTTAACATGCACATCGACCTTGACGTAATAAGGGAGGCCCAACTCCTTGAAAAAGTTGCACACCAGCCCGGTCCCCATCATTTCAATATTCCTGGAAAACTCTGCCACATAGTCGAAGGCCTTCCCCGGATGACGGGTTGAGACCGCATCACACCTTTTGTAAAATTCCGAAATGTTGTTCAAAATCTCTCTTTTTACCACCGGCAAGGCCGTGGCCATGGCCAGCACGATCCTCGGTCGAGGCTTAAGAGGGTTGAGGTCTTCGAGGTCATTGGTTTTTTCCGCCTTCAGATTGGAGACAAGGCTTTTAAGGTCACCTTGTCGTGCAATGCCGAGTTCATTTAAAAGCTGGTTTCCCCAGGAGAGGACTATGTCGGTCCAGCCCTCATGATCGTATTTCGGCTTTATGCGGGGGGAAAAAAATCTCGATGAGAAATGGAGATCGAACCGATAGATATCTTCGGGATAAAAAACCTGAAAGTATTTGCGGACCACGCTATAACTGGCTGCTTGAACTATAAGGTTGTTGAGAATATCGGTCTCCTGTGTAAGTCTGGGGAAATTCCTTGTCCTAATAATTTCCCACTGCCGGTTTAGATCTTCATTACGGTTGTGCCGGCATTCTTCCTCAATAATTCTCGAAGCTCTTTGGAAC
>Ga0272446_1007741_pt1 | contig 10567 bp, 8 predicted proteins | sample YNPCB0061_FD_194587 | JGI IMG/M metagenome (GOLD analysis project Ga0272446, IMG submission 194587) | Hot spring microbial mat communities from Yellowstone National Park, WY, United States - YNP-CB-006-1 | ecosystem: Environmental > Aquatic > Thermal springs > Hot (42-90C) > Sediment | place... | reverse complement strand
AGAACTTCAAAAAATCCCGCCGGGAAACCATACCGAATTGACTGGGGAGATGATCAAACTCCTGGTCTTTCATAACTCCTCCCGTTGCCTGCAGACAACTTTTCCTGGGGTTTATGACATGGAGATATCCTCCGACATGTTGATTCTTCCTCCGTTGCTTATTTTAGCGAGGTTCTAACGCATCTGGCAAAAAGAAAATCTGCTTGTGAAAATTATTATTAATAGTTATGAGATGGATATGTAAATATCTCTTTTCTTGTAAAAGAAAAAATTATTTATTTTGTAGATAATTTTTGTTAAATTTTTTATTAGATTTTTATATTCCTGATATCTCCTGACGTACAGCGGCTTTTTGCTGTCGTTCCCGCCATTCTGGCGCAACCCGGCCTCGATCTGAAAAATCCCTTGTTTTTTGCGTTCTTTTTGATACATAGTAGGTATCCCTTCGCAACTTCCTGCAGCTTTCTGAACATACGATAATGGCAAATGGCGCCAGTCCGACATGGCAGGAGCGGCGGCGACTGGCGCCACCAGGCTCCGGAGGCTCTGGTTCGGCCAGACCCGGCTCCCTTTCTTTTTTCTGCGGTTGGGCAAGAGGTTTGACAGTGGCTCTCGGAAAACCTGCGCAGCAGCAAGCCAGGGCGATTCTGTTGGTGGACGATGATCGGCAGTTCTTGGCGCTCAGTCAAGAGCTTCTGGAACATCTCGGCTTTCAGGTGGTGACGGCCGCGACCGGCGATCAGGCTTTGGCCCTTTTTCAACAGCGGCACCAGGAGATCGATCTGGTCATCATGGACCTGAATCTGCCCTTTCTGGACGGTTATCAGGTCCTGAACCGCTTCAAAAACCTGGCGCCATCTGTAAAGATCATTGTTATTTCAGGATTTTTCGGACAAGAAGAGGAGGCCCGGCTGAAAGCCGCCGGCGCCGCCGGGATGATTGCCAAACCCTTTCGGGCCCAGCAGTTGCAGGAGGCCATCACTCAGGTACTGAGGATCTAAGGTCCCCGGTCCGGGCGTCCGGAGCGGCCCAGGGCGGTCGATAGCGCCGCAGCAGGGCCCCGGGCTGGGCCAGGGACAACTCCTGGATCCAGCCCTCGCCCAGCAGGTTGGCAATGAACCGGTCCACGTCAGCCTCCGTCTCAAAATGGGAGAAGATCAGCCAGAGACGTTGGATCTGGGCCAGCCTGGCTGCCGGCAGGGGCAGCCCGCAGTCGTGGCAGGATTGCCCCCAGATAATATCGCTGAGCGGCCCTTGATAGTAGAACATGAAGGGATCAATGGCAAAGTAATAGAGATAAACAGCGTCACCGGGACGGCGGTGGGCTTCCAGATACCGGACCAGAGGGACAATCTCCTCCCGATTCATCTCGGGCCGAAGATTCTCCTGCCAGAGGAAGACCGGCCGCAGCCACAGGAATACCGCCAGCAGATAAAGGCTTAGCAATACGGTTGCCCCCGAACGCCCCGCCAACCATTTTTTCGGGCGGTTGTCCTCCTGCCCGCCAGCCGCCGGACCTGCCTCCTCCCTGGTGGTGCTCTGCCACAGCCAGCCTCCCACTGCGCCGATGCCGGCCCCGGTTGCCAGATAAAGCATGGGCGCCGCAAACATCATCAGCCGCACACCGCCGGCATGCCCCATGAAGGGATAGCGCTGCGCCCCAGCCGCCGCCAAGGCCAGCAGCAGGGGGCCAAAAAAATACCAGATTATCCGTGCCCTGCCCTGCCGCGCCGTAGCGATCAGGCCGAGACATACCAATACCGCCCCCGGCAGCACCCGCCAATCGGCAAAAAAATACCGGCCGAAGCGCCACCAGGCCGAGCCCAGCCAGGTAAAAAACGGCCCCACCCCCGAGAAATCGGGGAAGTCGGCCTGCCAGTAGATCAACAGTTCCCGATCCACCTGCCCCCGAAACAGGGTGACATAATAGATCAGAAAAACCAGGGCCAGGGTGCCGAACGACCCGGCCACCGCCCGTCTGGCCAGAGGCAGTTGCCACCACAACACCCCGGCCGCCACCGGCAGGAGAAAGACCAGCGGATAGGAAAACCCCAGTCCGATGGCCAGCGACACGGTGAATAAAACCCAGCCCCCCTGCCCGCCCCGTCGGAGCTGCCGCTCCACCAGCAAAAAAGCCAGCACCGCAAAGAAAACATCGGCGCTGTATTGCTTCAACTCCTTGCTGAAGTAAACCAACCGGTGGGAAACGCTCACCAAAGCCAGGGCCGCCAGGGCCGGCCAGGGAGGCAGCAGGCCCCGGGCCAGAGGCCAGAACAGCACTAAAGAGCCGATCCCCAGGAGCACCGAGGTCAGACGCAGGACCGTCTCGCTGGCCCCAAAGAGCCGCACCAGCCCCCAGACCGCGAGCAGATAGAATGGAGGCGTGGACTTGCCCCCGGCCAGGGCCGCGGCCGGCGTCGGCTGCGTCGCCGCCAGGGCTACCCAGGCCTCATCCGTCCACAGATTCCGGGCGCCGACGCCATAAACCCGGAAAAATATCCCCAAAATAAAAAAGAGGATTACAAGGGTCAGAAAAAACCCTTTAAGCCCTGACTGTTCCGGCGTACCGAGGTCGGCGCGGCCAGTCCCGCGTTTTGGCTCCCTGGCCTCTGATGCCATTGTGTCGCCTTGTCTGGTCATTGCCCCAATTTCTTTCTTCCCTTCCGGCCGGCTTGGTCTATAATACGGGAAAATCGCCGCTCGCTCAAGGCCGCCCCTCCCACCGGCGGCGGCCCCAGTTGGAGCAGGCAAACTGCGACGGGAAACTATGTCCTTCCCACCCCTGAATATGGCACTCCCCCGCTGGCCGGCGCCGCTGCAGCCGGGAGACCTGCTGGCCGTCGTCGCCCCGGCCAGCCCCATTTCCCGGGAGGCTTTTGACGCCGGCGCGGCCGTTTTGGCAACCTGGGGCCTCCATCTGGTCCATGGACCGGAAATCTTTGCCACCCGCCCTTACACAGCCGCCGCTGATCGGGCCGCAGCCCGGCGACTGGTCCAGGTTATCGTCGATCCGGCGATCAAGGGCATCATCTGTGCCCGGGGCGGCTATGGTACTATTCGCCTGCTGGAGCATCTGGACCTGACCCTGCTAACAGAGCACCCCAAATATTTCCTGGGTTTCAGTGATATCACCACCCTTCTCTGCCTTTTTGGCCAACGGGCCGGCGTGGTCACCTACCACGGTCCGACCGTGGCCCATCTGGCGGAAATCTGGCCGGAGGCCCAGGAACACTGCCGGCGCCTCCTGATGAAACCTTCTCCAGAGCCACTTTGCTTCACAGACCTCCAGGTCCTGGCCCCGGGCACGGCCCAGGGGCCTCTTCTCGGCGGCAACCTGGCCATCCTCTGCTCCCTTTTAGGCACCCCCTTTGCCCCCACCCTGGCCGGCCACATCCTGCTCCTGGAAGACTATAACGAGCCGCTCTACCGGATTGACCGTCTCCTGCAGCAACTACGGCTCTCCGGCCGCCTGCAGGGAGTACAAGCCCTCGTCCTGGGCGGCTTCACCGGCTGCGGCCCCCTGCCCCAAATCTGGGAACTCTTTGCGGCTCTCGGGGCAGATCTGGGCCTGCCGGTCCTGGCCGGCCTGCCCGTCGGCCATCAGCCGGATAATTACACCATTCCCCTGGGTGCTCCGGTCCGGGTCGATGCCCGGCACCGGACCCTGCAGTGGCTGCTGCCCAGCAGCCCTTGAGCCCCGCAGCCCATACCATTCCTAAAATTTTCAAAAATTTGACCATTAACAATGAACATCGGTGCGAATTCCCGGCATTTTCTCCAGACCGGAAACCCTGGATAATAAAAATTTGTTGCGCAATGCCTTAACAATAGATACAGTATAATCAGGTAAAAATCTTCTGAACCGGAGGTACATGACCATGGAGAGGCAAAACGTGCCGCGCCTCGCTGCCCTGCTCCTGGCCGGGCTCGGGCTGCTCCTCCTCGTCTCGGTGGCCATGGCCCGGGAGCGGGCCTGTATTCCCTTCCATCTGAAGACCGAGGACGGCAAGATTATCAACCCTCTCACCGGCGAAAATGCCGACCAACCCTACAGTCCCCGTCAGACCTGCGGCGCCTGCCACAATTACGACGAGATCACCAAAGGTTATCATTTTCAGCAGGGCTGGGATCGCATCAGCGATGACTTCGGCAAAAAAATGAACAAACCGTGGGTGCTCTCCGACGGCATGCTGGGCAAGTTCTGACCGCCCTCCTTTCGCCAGTTGGCGAAAAAAAAGAACAACAGCCCCGACGAAATTGACATCGCCATGTTTGAGTGGGTCGGCGGCGGCCCCACCGATCCCAAACAGATCGGCGTGCCGTTTTGCGGCGGCTGCCACCCCGGCGGCGGCGGCCTGGAGTATGACCGGGACGGCAAGCGCTATGACCAGCGCCTGAAGGCCGACCCGGCCTTGGCCCAGTCCTTGGACGGCGATTACTTCAAGAGCAAATGGGACAAAACGGGCGTGGTGGAGGCCGACTGCCTCCTGTGCCATCTGCCCGGCTACGACTTCAAAGAGCGCAATAAACAGCTCAAAATGTTTAATTTCAAGTGGGCTTCCACCGCAGCCTCCGGTATCGGCCAGGTAACCGGATTTGTGAGGGAAGACCAACATCCCACCGTTCAATACAACCGTCGCCTTTTCAATGAAGACGGCAAGATCGTCCTGGATCTGGCCTACCCGCCGCCCTCGGAAAACTGCAACTTCTGCCACGGCATCTCTGACGCCAAGAAGCGGGGTTTCTCCTGGAATGATCGCCGCAACCATGACGTCCACAATGCCCGGGGGATGTCCTGCGCCGACTGCCACCCGGCCATTGACAACCCTGCCTTAAAAATCACCAAAATCCAGCATCAGTTTGCCAAAGGGGATGAGAACGTCTCCAGTGTGCGGGATGACTTGGACAACACCATCATGACCTGCCGGGATTGCCATTCTCAGGGGTACATGGGTGCACCCCGGCCGGCCCATCTCGGCGTCCGGCCCAATCATCTGCAGAAGCTGGCCTGCGAGACCTGCCATATCCCCACCCTGCACATTGCCGGCGGCGAAGGCTTTGACGTCACCACCGGCGCCATGGTCAATTACCCCGTTTTTAATTTACAGGATCTCAAAAATTCCCCGAAGCAGATCGGCGCTTATTTTGACTGGCACCCCCGCTACCAACGCATCAAACGGGGACAGTTGGCGCCGGTGAACGCCCTTTTGGCAGTATTCTTTACCAACCTGGATAAGGACGGCATTCACTATCCCCTCTTTGGCCGGGAAAATAAGAAGGCCTATGAGAAGATCAAGGACAAATTGCAGCCCAAGAACCCCATGAAACCGGAGCTGCACACTAATGAGCAGATCAAGCTGATGCTCACCGCCCTCACCGAAACCCTGCAAGGCAACAAGCGTTTTCAGCAGATCAAGCCGTATTACCATAAAGGCGGCAAGCATTATCATCTCAATGAGAAGGGCGAGGTGGTGGCCGAAGATGACCATACCTATGCCGGCCACGTGGAAGGGTTTAACATCAACCACAATGTGGCCCCCGCGGCCTTAGCCCTAGGTGCCAATGGCTGCGGCGACTGCCACTCCTCCGAGGCCCACATGTTCAAGGGCCAGATCGTCACCGATATGTTCGGGCCCCCGGATGGCAAACCCCTGACCATCTCCTCAGGCCGCCTTTTCGGCTGCCAACCCTGGGTTTTTTACCTCAACCAGTTCCATCAGCTCTATCTGTCGCCCTATGCCAACATCATTATGCTGCTGGTGGTCTTTGGCCTGGTGCTGCACTACACCGGCCAGGGTCCCAAGGTGGCGGATTATTACAAATCGCCGCCAGAAATTGTCTGGTTCCCCCTCTCCGAGCGCTGGACCCATCTCTTCCGGATGGTCAGCTTCCTGGTTTTGGCCTTTACCGGCTACATCTTCTTCTTTAACAATATTACCCTGTTGCGCCTGTCCTTCGGCACACCCCAGACTGCGGTGGTCGTCCATTGGGTGGCAGGCCTCATTTTCATCGCCGCTTCCATCGCCAGCGTGGCCCTCTGGGGCAAATACGCCCGCTTTGTCCCGTATGATAAAGAATGGCTGGCCAAGAAGGGCGGCTATCTCGGCGGGAAAGAAGTGGCCGTGCCGGCCGGCCGGCTGAACGCCGGGCAGAAGATCTTCTTCTGGCTCACCAGCATCCTGACCCTCATCACCGGCGTCACCGGGGTGCTGCTGATCTTTAAGGAAAGCCTGCCCTTAACCCTGAGCTGCCTCACTTCCACCATCCATGGCTTCTTTGCGGTCATCTTCGTGGCCTCGATCATCGCCCATGCCTATCTGGGCACCATCGCCAACCCCGGCACCTGGCAGGTCCTGGTGCACGGCAAGGTGAGCCGCAATTGGGCCAAAAAACACCACTCCGAATGGTATAAGGAGTATGCGACACAAGAAGAGCAAGAAAAGCAGTAAACCCAAGCCATCATAGATCCCTCCTCGTTCCCAAGTTTAACCTGGGAACGAAGAGGGAAAGACCGATAGGGCGGGCCGTGCCCGCCGTTCAAGACCCATGCGCCCCCTGCTGTGTTCGGACCGGAGACATGGCTTGCAGGATGATAGGTTCTATCCGAGCCACGAGCGTCAGCGAGTGGTCCCTTTCTCCCCAGCTCGCACGGCAAAGTCTGTGGTGACGAGAGTAAGGTATTTTCCTCCTTCGCAGGTGACTTTAAAAACTCTGTCGGGAGGGCACTGCCATCCTCACCCAGCGAGCCGGGAGGTCCGCTCTACGAGGACTTATCCTTATCCAGACATATCTGAGGCTGTTACTCTGGCGAAAGAGGTGGGAAAGACCACTAAGGGGTCCCAGAGCAGGAATGTTGGATTGGTACCCAGTTTTTCCCAGGAGAGATCCGCTTCGGAGTAGGATTCCGGCAGCAGGGCGATAGTGATATGCAAGTGGGGCGGCACCGAAGTCCGGCGGGATGCCGGCCCGGCCAGGGTGGCGAGAGCGTCACCTTCGCTGACCGCACTCCCGACCGCGACTCCGGCGAGCGGCCTTGTGTGCCCCAAGGCCGTCAGCACATCCCGGCCGCCCGCCCCTAAACCCGGATGAATCAGAAAAATCGATTGCCCCAAAAAATCGGCGCTGAGCTTGACGACCCGGCCGGGAAACGGCGCGGGGATCACCGCCGCGGCCGGGAGGCTGCGCTGAATACCCTCGAAATCCCGATACCAGCAGACATCCAGACCCTCATGGGGCGTAGGCCGGGGTTTCTGTCTGCCCCACCATTGCTGCGATGCCCGAAAAAGCATACCAGGATGGAACAACCAATGGCCGAAGCCGGCTAAGCGGGATCGGTTGGCAGCCAATAAATGCACAAAAAAATTGCCGATCGGCAAAGTTGCTGGAGACATCAGACCATCGCTAACCTGACAAGGCGTTGGCAGATCCCCCGGATCTATCATCTCAGACCATCATCCCTATCTTAAACGATTTTCCCCCCTGTTGGCAACCAGAATCGACCCATGGTTGACCCCTCAGCCCTTTTGGATCAACAGGCCCAAAGGGGCATGCAATCCCACCTCGGAAAGGATCGTGGCGGTGTGGGCTCCAGATTGGGTCGTACTCGAATCAACTACCTTCGGACAACGACCTCGCCCTCTGGCCAAGGGGGCCGGCCAGTGCCGGTGGAGGGTCGTCCTGCCCTCACCGGTGAAAAATATTTTGCTTACCATTTCCTGAAGATTTTTCCCCATCTGCCATTTTTTCCTGACCTATTTTTCTCCTTCCTGCAAATTTTGCCGAAAATGAGAGATTGGAGGAGATCGCTGCCCTCGGCCCTGCTTTAGCCGCCGTCTGCTAACTGACCAAGATACGATAGTTTCTCGACCATCGTATTTTCAAGGAGTTGCTTATCTTCTTTTCAGGATTAGCAATTCGGTCATGGTTGGACCGTTTTTCAGACCCCGGCCAATAACCCTGCCTAAAATAAAATTCAGCCCCAGCGTCTTTGACATGAAGCTGGATTCTTAATATATATGTTGCCATCTCAATCGGCACACTTTCCCTGCCCACGGTTCATCGCTCCTCATGATGTTGCTGAGATACTGCCAGGAAGGCAGCTCCACGCAGGTCGTGGCCTGAACCGCGATAATTTATTTAAAGTTTGTTGTATTTGCCAAGAAAATAAAGTTTCGAGTTCCGAGTTTCGAGAGAAAAAACCCCATAGGGCGGGCCGTGCCCGCCGTTGAATATCTGTTAGTGAGGCAGGCCTCCGCGCCCGCCCAAGCAAGCCAAAAGCAGTAACCTTTCTTTTCATGATTCGCGGGTGACTCTTTTAACTAATTGACATTATTAATATGATTATTTTTGAACCACTCAGACTAACCCAGACCAAAAGACGCTTTGTGTCTATCTGGAAATGACAGGAGGGAAAGAGCTTAACCCTAAAGCGGTATGCTCAATGTTGTCCGCATTGATCCTGTATGGCTGGAATGACTGATCTTTCTCTTCCCGGGTGATGCTGCGCGTGCCGATGTTCACAGAGTGCGAGCCTGCAGACATGCCGTCAGACTTGTGGCTTAGGGAAGAGCCAATGTTGAGAAGGGACAACTTTTCCGGACAGGAGAGACTATGGAGAGTCACTGGGAACAGGTCAAACAAATCTTTAAAGAGAAACTGTCTGCTTCAGCCTATCAGCTCTGGATCGAGCCTTTACAGGTTTCCCTGGCCACCGAGGGCGAAATACGCCTCGGCTGCCCGAACCAATTTTTCCTCAAATGGGTGGAACAACATTATCTCCAGGCTATTCGCCGGGAATTTCAGGCCTTGGGTGGCAGCCAATATGAGGTTAACCTCCACCTCATGAAGGCAGAGGCGCGCCTGGAGCCCGTTATCGCCTACCGGCAGGCCTCTTTGCCCAATTTCGCCAAACCCGATGGCTTCTCTCGTCTCCTCAACCAGAGTTTTACCTTTGAACGCTTCGTGGTGGGTGCCTCCAATCGACTGGCCTTCCAGGCCTCCCGGGCGTTGGCCAGCGATGACACCTTGTATAGCCGCACCCTCTTTCTGTCAGCCCCTTCGGGCTTGGGCAAAAGCCATCTCTCCCAGGCGGTGGGCAATTATATCCAGACCCACTTTCGGCGCCAGGGGATCTTCTATCTGACGGCCGAGGATTTTGCCAACGAGATGGTGGCAGCCCTGCGTCAGGGTACCATGCCCCAGTTCAAGGAGAAGTTTCGCCGGCAATGCGATACGCTCCTCCTGGAGGGCGTGCATTTCCTCAGCGGCAAGGACAAGATCCAGACAGAACTCTGTTATACCCTGGATTTTCTGGCAGACCAGAACAAAAAACTCGTCTTTACCAGTTCTTATCTCCCGGGGGAGATTCCCCAGCTGCGGCAGGAGTTGGTCTCCCGCTTCAGTGCCGGGGTGATTACGCCTATTGAGCCGCCGGATTTTGCCACCCGGGTCAAAATCCTCAGCCGCAAAGCCGCAGACCGTCAGGTGCGGGTGCCCCAGGAAGTCCTGGAACATCTGGCCACCTATCTGACCCAGGACGTCCGGCAGATGGTCAGTGCCTTGGACAACCTCCTCCTCAAGGCGTCGGCCCTTAAGGTGCCCATCGATCTGGAGCTGGCCGACCAGGTCCTGCAAGACTTTCAGGTGGCCCGGCAGAGACTGCGGGTGGAGGATATGCAACAGTTGACGGGAAGGATCTATCAGGTCAGCATCGCAGAAATGTTAGGAAAATCACGGCGCAAAAAAGTGGTCAAGGCCAGGAATCTGGCCATCTACCTCTGCCGGATCTATTTGCAGAAGAACATCCGGGACCTGGCCAGGGCCTTCCGGCGGACCCATTCCACCATTTTACATTCCTTGGAATGCGTCGACCGGGATCGCAAAACCTCCCCGGCCTTTGCTGCCGAACTGGCCTTCCTGGAAGAGAAGCTGCAGACCTCACCGCAATGGCAACAGTGCGTCCAATCCGCCTTGTTGCCGCCGCTTTCAGAGTGAGACGCCCCCCTCGGAGGCATGCCGGATCACCTTGCCTTCGACGATAAAGACAATATCTTCACAGATATTGGTGGCAAGATCGGCAATCCGCTCCAAGTTGCGGATAATAATGATATAATGTACAGCCCGCATCACCGCCGGGGTGTCTTCCAGCATAAATTTCAACAGCCTCTGGATGTAGGCGTCATCCAGGGTATCCACCTCCACATCCCGCTGCCAGACCTGCAGGGCTAACTGCGGATCCTGCTTGACAAAGGCATCGATGCCGTTGCGGACCATTTCCAACGCCAGATCGGCCATGTAACGCAGATCAATGGGCAGCGGCAATGGTTCCCGCAGGTTCAGTTCCAAAGCCCGTTCGGCGATATTCACCGCCTGATCGGCAATCCGTTCCAGGTCGGTGACGATGCCCATGGCGGCCGTGATCAGCCGCAGGTCCCGAGCCAAGGGTTGCCTTAAGGCTAGGAGCCGCAGACACTGTTCATTGATGGCGTTTTCCATGGCGTTGATGGCCGCATCGCCCATGATCACCGCCTCAGCAGTCTGGGAATCACGGTTGAGGACCGAATCGATG
>Ga0272446_1007740_pt1 | contig 10567 bp, 10 predicted proteins | sample YNPCB0061_FD_194587 | JGI IMG/M metagenome (GOLD analysis project Ga0272446, IMG submission 194587) | Hot spring microbial mat communities from Yellowstone National Park, WY, United States - YNP-CB-006-1 | ecosystem: Environmental > Aquatic > Thermal springs > Hot (42-90C) > Sediment | place... | reverse complement strand
AGTGTTTCAACGTCAGGAACCCTTTGATCCGGTCAAAGCATCACCGAAAGCGGCACTGGCCACTTGACACGAATGAGAGAATCTCTCCCAACCTGGGAGCGGGGGGGAGGGGGGTGAGGGCACGCAGCGCATCAGGACGCCATCCGCCAAAAACCCTCCACCTGAGAGCCCCCCTCCCCTCTCTCCCAGGCTGGGAGAGAGGGGAGGGGGGTGAGGGCACGCAGCGCATCAGGACGCCATCCGCCAGAAACTCTACCCCTGAGAGGGAGGGCGCCCCCCGTGGGGCGTTTGGCATACCAGCACACGCGCAGCGCATTCTTTGTGTAAAAATAGACTAATTTGGCATTGCTTCAAGATCCTGGCGTTCTGGAGGCAGTTTGCCGCATCGAAACGCCCTGTGTCTTGCGTCACAATTTCGCGCAGCTTTTGCACAGGTTAGACAAGCCGATCGCGTTCGGATATAATTCCCTCTGCAAGCAAGGAGCGTCTAACGCATCTGCCTCGAACCCAACACCCGCCGTGACAGGGTGGAACACCGTTCGCGACCCGTCGCGTCGGCGTGGGATGGTACTGTTCCAGTTGGGCCAGCATTGCAAGGGAAGGAAGCGACGATGACAGGGGTCCTCACGCTCTACCGGACGTCGGTCGGAAAAAAGGTGATTATGGCAGTCACCGGATTTGTCCTTGTCGGCTTCGTAGTCTTCCACATGTATGGCAACCTGAAGATGTACCAGGGGCCGGTGGTCTTCAACGAGTATGCGGCCGGTCTGCGTGAACTTGGCCATCCGGTCTTCGGCCACGAGCACCTGCTGTGGGTGGCACGGATCGTCTTGCTTGCCTCGGTGGTGCTGCACATCTGGTCGGCCGCCAGTCTTACGATGCAGAGCCAGAAGACCACGGGCGCCAACAGCGTCGGTGGTATGCGGCGCTATGGCGAAAAGAAACGGCAAACGGGCTATGCCGCCTATACGATGCGCTACGGCGGCCTCTTGATCTTCCTCTTCATCATCTATCACCTGTTGCATCTGACCTTCGGCGCGGTGGGCTATGCCCCGGGCGAGTATCAGCATCCACACAACGGCGAGTATCAGGTCTACAACAATGTGGTCATCGGCTTCCAGAACCCCTTGATCTCCGGCTTCTACATCATCACCATGGTCTTCCTTGGGCTCCACCTCTTCCATGGGGTGTGGAGCATGTTCCAGACCCTCGGGCTCAACAATGCGAAGTACACCGGCCTGCTACGCGGGCTGGCGATCCTGATCGCCCTGGCGGTCGCGATCGGCAATATCTCGTTCCCGATCGCGATTATGGCGGGCATCGTCGGCCCTGCTGTGTAGCGGTACACCTGTGCCCCACCCGGAACGTTGAGGAGTAGTGTAACGATGAGTGACACGAAGAATGAAACGACGACCCGTACCGGCGTGCGCGCGGTCGAGTTCGTCAAGAGCCTGGACGCAAAGGCGCCCGGCGGCCCGATCGAACAGCGCTGGGATAAGCATCGCTTCGAGATGAAGCTGGTCAACCCGGCCAACCGTCGCCGCTACACCGTGATCGTGGTCGGCTCGGGCCTGGCCGGCGGGGCCGCTGCCGCCACGCTCGGCGAGCAGGGCTACAATGTCAAGTGTTTCTGCTACCAGGACAGCCCACGGCGCGCCCACTCGATCGCCGCCCAGGGCGGGATCAATGCCGCCAAGAACTACCGCAACGACGGCGACAGCATCTTCCGCCTGTTCTATGATACGGTCAAGGGCGGCGACTTCCGCGCCCGTGAGAGCAATGTCTACCGCCTGGCCCAGGTCTCGGTGAATATCATCGACCAGTGCGTCGCCCAGGGGGTGCCCTTCGCCCGTGAGTACGGCGGCTACCTCGACAACCGCTCCTTCGGCGGCGCCCAGGTGAGCCGCACCTTCTATGCTCGCGGCCAGACCGGGCAGCAGCTGCTGCTCGGCGCCTACCAGGCACTCTCGCGCCAGATCGCCGCGGGCACGGTCAAGATGTTCCCGCGCACCGAGATGCTCGACCTGGTGCTGGTCGATGGCCGCGCCCGCGGGATCATCACCCGCGATATGGTCACCGGCAAGATCGAGCGCCACGTGGCCGATGCGGTGGTGCTGGCGACCGGCGGCTATGGCAATGTCTTCTACCTGAGCACCAATGCCAAAGGCTGCAATACGACTGCGATCTGGCGCGCCCACCGCAGGGGCGCCTTCTTTGGCAATCCCTGCTTCACCCAGATCCACCCCACCTGCATCCCCGTCACCGGCGACCACCAGTCCAAGCTCACATTGATGAGTGAGTCGCTGCGCAATGACGGCCGCATCTGGGTGCCCAGGAAGAAGGGTGATACCCGCGACCCGCGCCAGATCCCCGAGAACGAGCGCGATTACTACCTCGAGGAGCGCTACCCCGCCTTCGGCAACCTGGTGCCGCGCGACGTGGCCTCGCGCAATGCCAAGCAAGTCTGCGACGAGGGCCGCGGGGTCGGACCAGGCGGCCTGGGGGTCTACCTCGATTTCGCCGATGCGATCAAGCGGCTGGGCAAGCAGAAGATCGCCGAGCGCTACGGCAACCTCTTCGATATGTACCAGCAGATCACCGGCGAGAATCCCTACGAGGTGCCGATGCGGATCTACCCGGCCATCCACTACACGATGGGTGGTCTCTGGGTCGACTACAACCTGATGAGCACCATTCCCGGCCTGTTCGTGGCCGGCGAAGCGAACTTCTCCGACCACGGCGCCAACCGCCTCGGCGCTTCGGCGCTCATGCAGGGCCTCGCCGATGGCTACTTCGTGCTACCCTACACGGTGGCCAACTTCCTGGCCCAGGTCAAGCCGGGTGGCCTTAGCACCGACCATGCCGCCTTTGGCGAGGCCGAGGCCGAGATCAACGACCGGGTTAAGCGCTTGCTCAGCATCAATGGCAAGCGCACGGTCGACTCGTTCCACCGCGAGCTGGGCCGGATCTTGTGGGACGAGTGCGGCATGGCCCGCAACGATGCCGGCCTGCGCCGGGCGCTCCAGCGCATCCCCGAGCTGCGCGAGGAGTTCTGGCAGAATGTGCGGGTGCCCGGTGAGGGCGGCGAGCTGAACCAGGAGTTGGAGAAGGCCGGCCGCGTGGCCGACTTCCTCGAACTGGGCGAACTGTTGTGCATCGATGCCCTGCACCGCACCGAGTCCTGCGGCGGCCACTTCCGCGAGGAGAGCCAGACGGAGGATGGCGAGGCCAAACGTGACGACGAGAATTTCTCCTATGTCGCGGCCTGGGAATACACCGGCAATCTGGCCAGACCCGAACTGCACAAGGAGCCGCTGGTCTTCGAGTATGTCAAGCCGTCACAGCGCAGCTATAAGTAATTGTAGATTTTAGATTGTAGATTTTAGATTGTAGATTGAGCTCAGCTCTGGCAATCTACAATCTACAATCTAAAATCTAAAATTTGCAATTGGGAGCGATAGCGACCATGAAGCTCACCCTCAAGGTCTGGCGCCAGAAGAACGGGAAGACGCCAGGCGAGTTCAAGACCTACCAGGCCGACCATGTCAGCCCCGATATGTCGTTCCTGGAGATGCTCGATGTGGTCAACCAGGACCTGATCCTCAAGGGCGAGGAGCCGATCGCCTTCGATCACGACTGCCGCGAGGGTATCTGCGGTATGTGTTCGCTGATGATCAATGGCGTCGCCCACGGCCCCAAGCAGGCAACCACCACCTGCCAGCTGCATATGCGCAGCTTCAACGATGGCGATACGGTCACGATCGAGCCGTGGCGGGCCATGCCCTTCCCGATCATCAAGGACCTGGTGGTCGACCGCTCGAGCTTCGACCGGATCATCCAGGCCGGCGGCTTTATCAGCGCCTCGACCGGCTCGGCGCCCGATGCCAATACCATCCAGGTGCCCAAGCCGGACGCCGACAAGGCCATGGATGCCGCCGCCTGCATCGGCTGCGGGGCCTGCGTCGCGGCCTGCCCCAACGGCTCGGCCATGCTCTTCACCGCCGCCAAGGCCGCCCACCTGAGCTTCTTGCCCCAGGGCCAGGCTGAGCGCCATCAGCGGGCGGTCAATATGGTGATGCAGCAGGATCTGGAGGGCTTCGGCAACTGCACCAACATCGGCGAGTGCTCCGCCGTCTGTCCGAAAGAGATCAGCATGGATACGATCGCGCGGCTCAACCGCGACCTGATCGTCGCCACCCTCAAGGGTCTTGAGCCAACGGTAGAGCCGGCCGCTGCCAAAGCCAGCTAGCCGTTGGCCAGTCCGCCCACCAATGGAGCAGCCGCGTCCTCCGGGGCGCGGCTGCTCCATTGGTGGTACATCAGGCCAGCGATGTGTTGTACCCTGAGGCCAGCCACCGCGCAGTGTCGCGTTGGTCTGCATGAAGGAGGCCTCGCGTATGGAAAGCCACCGACCGACCCTGGATCGCAAGGGCATTCTGAGCTTCATCCTGCTCGCCTACGGGCTGGCCTGGCTGGTAGTCAGCCCGCTCTGGCTAAGCGGCCAGGGCCTGCGCCATCCGCTCGTGGGCCTGCTGCTGCCCCTGATGATGTGGACCCCGGCGCTTGCGGTGCTGATCGTGACGCGCCTGATCAGCCCCCCGCCCGAGGGCCTGCAGCGGGCCACTGGCCTGGTGCTCGGGCGCGGACGGGGCTGGGGCTGGTACTGGCTGTTTGCCTGGCTCGGCATCCCCCTGCTCGTTCTGGCAACGCCCTTCGTGGGCGCGCTCGTTGGCCTCTACACGCTCGACCTGGTCGCATTCTCGGGCTTTCGCGCGACGCTCGAAGCGGCGGGCGCCGGCCCGTTACTGGCACAGACCCCGATCCAGGTACTGGTGCTGGCCCAGCTGGCGCTGCTCCCGCTGGCGCCAGCGATAAACGCCGTCTTCGCCTTTGGCGAAGAGTGGGGCTGGCGCGGCTATCTGCTCCCGCGCCTGCTCCCGCTCGGCCAGTGGCCGGCGCTGATCCTCAGCGGGATCGTCTGGGGCCTCTGGCACATGCCCGTGATCCTGCTGGGCTACAACTATCCGGACCACCCGGCCAGCGGCTGGCTGCTGATGACTGCGATGTGCGTGGTCTGGGGGCTGCTCTTCGGCTGGACCCGGCTGGCAACGGGCAGTGTCTGGCCGGCGGTGATCGCCCACGGCGCCCTCAATGGGAGCGCGGGCATCGTGCTGCTGCTGGGCCAGGCTGGTACGCCGGCCGACCCGGCGCTGGTCGGGGTCACCGGTGTGACCGGCTGGATCCTGCCGCTGCTCGTCGTCGGGGTGCTGGCGCTCAGCAGGCGCCTGCCGGTGCCGGACGCACCGGACCTTGCCGGTCCGCAGCCTGGCACTCCAGCCCGGACCACACCCGAGGGCGCGCCGTGATTTCGGCCTCGTCATCTGTGCGAATTGTCCGTCCAGCCAGGTGCAAAACCTTGCACAGAGGCGAGCTACTCGGCCGCGGTAAGGCGGCGGCGCTCCAGGCGCTCGGCGCCGGTGCGCATGCGCTCGGCGGTGCGCTGCAGATCATCCAGGTAGCGGCCACCGTCGCGGATGAAGAGCAGCGAGCGGCGCAGACCGTTGCTGGCGATCACCTCCGGCAGGCCGGTGGGCAGGGCAGCGATCTGCTCGGAGACACGGTTCAGCAGGCGGGTGCCGAGGCCGAGCAGGTTGCTGACCGGGTCGGTGCCACGGGGCGGTCTGATCACCTCCAGGGCCATGCGGCGCATCGTTTCGGCGAAGCTCTCGACGCGGATCTCGCCCGCACTGCGGATCACCGTCTGACAGGCCAGGCGCGTGCCGTCATCGAGCTGGGCCGGGCTGAGCCAGGCCCGCTCGATCTCGCTGGGCGGACTGAGATGCTCGGCGCCGGCGAGCACCTGGCAGCGGCAGGTCTGGCAGAGGCCGGTGTTGTCACAGACAAAGCCGATATGCGCAGCATTGCGCCGGGCGACATTCAGGACCCGCTCGCCGACCTTGGCCTCCATCGGGACATCGTTGATGATCACTGTGACCATGAGGCGCTCACCCTTTCACATCTCTGTAGTTGTCTGCATCTTACGCCCGCCGGCAGCGTGCGTCAAGCGGGGGCGAGGCCACGTGAACGCATTGCCTCACGCTCTTTCGGGAGGCAACGAGGCCGGCAACGTACAGATTCGCTCGTATTGCCCGGCGCCGGGCCATGCCGATGTTCGGTCGTGCGTCAGACGGCGAGCAACACCTGCTGGAGCATCTCCTCAAGATGGCACTCCACGCTCCACACCCCGCGCGATTGCTGGCGCCCGGCGCTGCGTTGCGCCGCGCAGCACCCGCAGCAGCATGGCCGGGCTCATCAGGCTCAGCGGCGGCGCCAGCAGGTTCATCACCCGGATGAAGGCCGCGCCGACCACCGGGTCCACCAGCGTGGCCCGGTGCACCGCGGCCACGTAGCGGTTGAGCAGGTCCACACCGGCCGGCTTCGGACCAGTGGTATCGGGGAAGCGGAAGTCCTCGCCCACGGCCAGTTGCCAGGGCGTATCGATCACCTGCGCGGCTCGCTTGAAGAAGGCGCGCGCCAGGCCGTCCAGCCGGCCCATCCGCAGCGTCAGCAACTCGTCGAGCGCGGCGGCCTGCATCGCCGCCGAGGTCATGCCCTGGCCATAGGTGGGGTTGAAGCTACACACGGCGTCGCCGAGCACCAGATAGCCCTCAGGGAAGCGCGTGAGGCGCTCGTAGTGGCGGCGCAGGCTGGCCGGAAACTTGTGGGGTATGATGTCGCTCAACGGCTCGGCCTGGCTGATCAGCGCGGCGATCTCCGGCATCGGCAGGCTGCGAGCATACTCCAGAAAGCCCTGCTCGTCGGTCGGGGCGTGGTCGCCGGTCCACCCGCCCAGCGAGACGATCCAGCGCTCGCCCTCAATCGGGAACATACCGCCGAAACGGCGTTCCCTGGGCGCCTCGGGGGTGTAGAGCAGCCAGTCCTGGCCACGTGGGTCGGCGGGATCGCGCCGGTAGATGCGAGTGGCGTAGCCAACGTTGACCTTCACCTCGCTCTGGGGCGGCGCCGGGTAGCCGAGGGCGAGCAACCACTGCGGGGTCTGCGAGCCGCGGCCGGTACAGTCCACCACCAGGTCGGCAGTCAGCGTCGCCTCCAGGGGCTGGGCGGCGCGATGCTCGACGCGCACGCCGGTGACACGGCGGCGGTCATCGCCGGTCACCAGCCCCCGGATCGCGCAGCTTTCCAGCAGCGTCACATTGCTGCGCGCCAGGGTGCGCTGGCGGATGAGATGCTCCAGGAAGGGCCGGCTCATCAGCGCGGCCTTGCGGCCCATGGTGAAGCGCTGGCGATAGCCGCCATAGGTGTACCAGCACATGTTGGCGGTCATATCGCTGACCAGGGCGCCGCCAGCGGCCAGCGCCTCCGGCAGATCGGGATAGTAGCGGGTCATGATCTCGAGGCCACTGGCCAGCAGGCCGTGGAGATGGCGCGTTTGCGGCTGGCCCTTGCGCGCCTCAGGCTGGTCAGGCACCTGGTCGCGCTCAACGATCGTCACCTGAGCGAAGTGCTTGCTGAGCACGCGTGCGGTCAACAGGCCGGCCATGCTGGCGCCGATCACCAGGGCGTGGCTCGTGGCGGATGGGGTAGCCATACGGTTGTTCTCCTCGAATGTCATGCTCACAATGAATCACCCGTGGGTGATGCACGGCGCGAAGCGCCCGCATCCACGGCGCAACCATGATCTGAATCACACCTCACGCTGCGGCTGTGGCCTGATCCTGGGCGCCGGGTGCGGTGGCCAGCAGGCGAATCAGACCCTCGTGGCCCCAGGCCATCACCACATCGTGGTTCCAGACGAAGAATGGTCGTGCCAGCGGCGCCAGCAGGTTCATCCAGGCTTTCGTCGTGCTGACGTGCCAGTCGTAGCGAACGGTGGTTCCATGAGCGGTCTCGGTGAACGTCCAGCGGCCCGTGCCCTGCAGTTCGCCCTGGGCATGGCCCTCGATGCGCCGGAACGGTTCGACGCGCGTCGTTTCCAGCATGAAGCTGAGGCGATACGGAAGTTTGCTCTTCCAGGTATAGCGGTGGATCGCGCCCACCCCCTGGCCGTCGCCCTCGCGCAGCCGGACCACGGCCTCGACCCCGCGCCACCACTGTGGCCAGCGTTCTACCTCGGTGATCGCCGTCCAGATGGGTGCGACCGGCGCGGCGATCTGCCAGACCGTGGTAAAGGCGTAATCTGCCATCGGTGAACCTCCTCTTACGCGGTGCCTTGCGTCGCCAGCAACGACTGACAGACGCAGTATGCCGCGCGCCAGTGGTCACCTTCCAGCCTGAAAGATGCTCACGTTGCGCTCACTGCTGGTTCAGGCCTGTCACCTGAATGCGCGCGTGATGCCTAATGCGATTGCAGATTGCAGATTTGCGATGGTAGATTGGGCGCGGCGCAGCTGGACACGGTCGAGGGCGCGCTGATGCCCGAACAGGTCGCCTGGAACTGCACGAAGGGAAGCGGAACCGCTTGAACATCCCAGGGTCATGTCATGCTGAGCGCCGTGAGCCAGAGCCCTGAGCCCTTCGGCTGCGCGGCTCCCCAGCTTGTCGAGGGGCAGGGGAACCGCTGCGAAGGGGCAGCATCTCGATCGAGACCCTTCGCGGAGTGGACCCTGCGCGTCGCCGACGGGCGGACCCTGCGCGCAGCCGACGGGCTCAGGGTGACAGCGTGGCAGTGACGGGATCATCAACAAAATCCGCTTCCCTAAGGGAAGTAGATCGCGCTCATTGTGCCGTCGCTGGCCCCTGTCACCCTGAGCGCACGAGAGGTAGACAAGGATGCGCGCCTGGTAGCTCAGCACGACTGCAACGTCTTCTGGCTCTGGTAGTACAATAGCGGCGAGCTCCATTGTCTGGTACCACGCCAGGCGCATAGTACGACAACGAGACTTGTCAGTCCGAGCCCTTCGGCTGCGCGGCTCCCGAGCTTGTCGAGGGGCAGGGTACACCCTTCGGCTGCGCGGCTCCCGAGCTTGTCGAGGGGCAGGGTAAACTCCGCGAAGGGTCCCGAGCGATGCGCGAGTATCGCAAACCCATCAAGCGCCTGATCCGCGAGTATGCGGCGTGGGCCTCCGAGGCCGAGCCTGGCCAGGCGCTCGGCGAGCTTGAGGCACCATTCACTGCCAGGCGCAACGGCCAGATCAGCGCCAGCGAGCTCAGCGACCGCATCCATACCGTTCACCAGGGCCCGGCCCGCGAGCTCTGGGGAATGCATCGCTATGCTGCGCTCGCGGAGAGGAAACACCATGAGTGAGTATCAGTACTATGAATTCCAGACGATCGATCGCCCGCTCACAGCCGAACAACAGGCCGCCGTGCGCAAGCTCTCCAGTCGGGTCGAGCTGAGCGCAACCCGTGCTGCCTTCAACTACTCGTACGGCGGTTTTCGTGGCGAACCCCTGAAGGTGCTGGAGCAGCACTTCGATGCCCTGCTGTACATCGCCAATTGGGGCTCAAAGCAACTGGCCTTCCGCCTCCCCAGGGGAACCATCGCAGCCGAGCAGCTTGAGCCCTACCTGCTCGGCGACGAAGAGAGCTATGTCGGCGACCTCCACACCACGCCGCAGCATCTCATCCTGAATCTGGAAATCCGTGAACATGAGGGCTACGGCTGGATTGAGGGCGAGGGGTTGCTCGACCCGCTCATCCCGCTGCGCGAGGCCATCCTGCGCGGCGACCTGCGGGCGCTCTACCTTTTCTGGCTGCGCTGCGCGGAGGAGCGCGCGGGCTGGATTGATGAGGAGGAAGAAGACGAGCAACGCGAACCACTGATCGAGCCGCCGGTACCGCCGGGGCTGGGCCAGCTCGATCCGGCACTGCTGGCGTTTGCCGAGTTCTTCGCCATCAACCAGGATCTGATCGCCGCGGCGGCCGAGGCGAGTCCAGATCTGCGTGAGACCGACGAACCATTGGAGCGCTGGGTGACGCTACTGCCCGAGGCGGAGCGCAGCGCCTATCTCCTGCGCGTGGCGCGGGGCGAGTCCCATGTTGGGATCGAACTGCTGCGGCGCCTGCGCGAGGTTGGCGGAGCAGGCAAACCCATCACCTCCACAGCGCCGCGCCGCACGTTCGCCGAACTCCAGGCCGCTGCCCAGCGCCAGGAGCAGCGACGCATCCAGCGCGAGCGGGAGGAAGCTGAGCGCGCCAGGCTGGCAAAGCTGGCGAATCTCGCACAGCGCGAGGCAGAGATCTGGGCGAGTATTCCAACCCTGCTGGGGAAGCGCACGGCGAGCGGCTACGATGAGGGTGTGGCCCTGCTGGCCGAATTGCGTGAGCTCGCGGTGCATCAGGGGCAACTGGCAGCCTTCGATGCACGGCTGCGGGAACTGACAGCGCCATACGCAGGGTCGTCCGCGCTGCAGCGGCGGCTCAGGGAAAAGCAGCTGGGGTAGTCATGGGCGATCGCTGCACCGGGATGTTCCGGCTTGACAGAATCAACGCCGCGCTTGCTGCACGGCCCGCCCCCTCAACGATGGCCGGGGCAGCGCCGGGGATGTTCAGCGCGACCAGTTGCCGTTCCAGGTAGGCGTCAAGCTGCGCGTATGCAGCGCCGGGC
>Ga0272446_1007739_pt1 | contig 10571 bp, 13 predicted proteins | sample YNPCB0061_FD_194587 | JGI IMG/M metagenome (GOLD analysis project Ga0272446, IMG submission 194587) | Hot spring microbial mat communities from Yellowstone National Park, WY, United States - YNP-CB-006-1 | ecosystem: Environmental > Aquatic > Thermal springs > Hot (42-90C) > Sediment | place... | reverse complement strand
CTCGGCGGCGGCGGCGCCGTGCTCGGCCCGTTCCTCGGCGCGGTGGTGTTCGAGCTCGTGCGCGTCTACGCCTCCGCTGCCTTCCCCGATGCCTGGCAGATGATCCTCGGCGCGGTGCTGCTCGGCATCATCCTGTTCGCCTCGCGCGGCCTCTGGGGCATCTACGAGGACCTGACGGCGAAGCGGGGCGCGCGGCCGTGAGCGGGCCGCTGCTCTCAGCCCGTGGGCTGCGCATCGCCTTCGGCGGCGTGAAGGCGGCCGACGGCATCGACCTCGACATCGCGGCGGGCGAGTTCGTCGCCATCATCGGCCCGAACGGGGCGGGCAAGACCACCTTCATCAACATGACGACCGGCTATCTTCGCCCACAGGCCGGAACGATCAGCTTCGACGGCGCGCCGATCACCGGGCTTCCGCCGCGGCAGATCGTCCGCCGCGGCATCGCCCGCAGCTTCCAGATCCCGCAGCTCTTCACCGAGCACACGGTGATCGAGAACGTCGCGCTCAAGGTCGCGGCGCACAGGGGGTTCTGGCACGGCCTCCGCCCGCTGCTCGACGGGCCGACCACGGAAGCGACCATGGCCATCCTCGACCAGTTCGGGCTGAGGGACGTCGCCGCCGCGCGCGCGACCGAGCTGAACGAGGGCACGCGCAAGCTCACCGACATCGCGATGGCGATGGCGCTCGAGCCGCGCGTGCTGCTGATGGACGAGCCGACCTCGGGGGTGGCGAGCGCGGAGAAGTTCGCGATCATGGACACGCTCGTCGCCGCGCTGCGCGCCCGCGGCGTCACCGCCGTGTTCGTCGAGCACGACATGGAGGTGGTCGAGCGCTACGCCGACCGGGTGGCGGTGTGGAGCCAGGGGAAGATCCTCGCCTCCGGGCCGCCGGCTGAGGTGCTGAACGATCCGGCGGTGCTGCGCGAGGTGATCGGCGTCGAGGGCAAGCACGCCGCGGGCCACGGGGGCGGCGATGCTCGGGCTTGACGGCATCGACGTCTCGATCGCCGGCACGCGGGTGCTGCGAGGCGTGTCGCTTCGCATCGACGCCGGCGCGCGCGTCGCGCTCGTCGGCCGCAACGGCGCGGGCAAGACCACGACGTTCCGCGCCATCATGGGCCTCGTGCCGATCACCGCCGGCCGGATCGGCTTCGAGAACACCGACCTCGCCAAGGTGCCGGCCCACAGGCGCACCGGCCTCGGCATCGGCTACGCGCCGGAGGAGCGTAAGCTCTTCCCCACCTTCACGGTGGAGGAGAACCTGCGCCTGCCGGCCGAGGTGCTGAAGCTCCCCGCCGCCGAGATCGGGCGCCGGCTCGAGAAGGCCTATGCGATCCTTCCCGAGGTGAAGGACTTCGCCGGGCGCCGCGCCGGCGGCCTCTCCGGGGGCCAGGGGAAGATGGTCGCGCTCGGCCGCGCGCTGATGGTGGGAACGAAGCTCGTGCTGCTCGACGAGCCGTTCCAGGGCCTCGCGCCTGCCCTCGCGAAGCGCTACGGCGAGGCGCTCGTCCGCCTGCGGGAGGCCGAGCCCGGGCTCGCGGTGCTGATCAGCGAGAGCAACCCCGACCTCCTCAAGCCGATGGTCGACAGCGCCTTCCAGATCGAGCGCGGCGAGGTGCGGCCGACCGCGCTCTGAGACCCGCATCATTGCACGCCCTGGTTACCCCTTGCGCCGCGTGGCCCTGCCCGCGACCCTCCCCTCCCCGGCCGAGGATGCCCCATGAAAGAGACCGACCGACGCGTTCTCGTGCGCGACAAGCGCCCCGTGCTGTTCCGCCCCATCGCGTTCAGGGGCGTGACGGCTCGGAACCGCATCGCGCTCTCGCCCATGTGCCAGTACTCGGCCGAGGACGGCATGCCGAATGACTGGCACGTGCAGCACCTCGGCGCGCGCGCCGCAGGCGGGGCGGGCATCGTCATCACGGAGGCCACGCACGTGGCGCGGCATGCGCGCATCACGCCGGGCTGCCTCGGCATCTGGTCGGACGCGCACACGCCTGCGCTCGCCCGCCTCGCCGCCGTGATCGCCCGGATGGGCGCGGTGCCGGGGGTGCAGCTCGCGCATGCGGGGCGCAAGGCCTCCGTGACGGTGCCGTGGGAGGGAACCAAGCCCATCCCGCCCTCGGAGCCCGAGGGCTGGGTGCCCGTCGGCCCGACCGACGAGCCGTTCGGCCCCGGCCACACGCCGCCCGTGCCGCTCGATGCCGGGGGGATCGCGGCGGCGGTGGATGCCTTCCGCGAGGCGGCGCGGCGCGCGCGCGAGGCGGGGTTCCGGCTCGTCGAGGTCCACGGCGCGCACGGCTACCTGATCCATTCCTTCCTCTCGCCGCTCGCCAACACGCGGACGGACGGCTATGGCGGCGACCTTGCCGCGCGCGCGCGCCTGCTCATGGAGGTGGTCGACGCGGTGCGCGCCGAGTGGCCGGCGGAGCTTCCCCTGTTCGTCCGCCTCTCCTGCGCCGACCATCTTCCGGGAGGGTTGACCATCGAGGACACGGTGACGGTCGCGCGCTGGCTTGCGGCGCGCGGCGACGTCGACCTGATCGACTGCTCCTCGGGCGGCATCACCCCAGAGGCACGCCCGCCCTCCGCCCACCCGGGCTACCAGGTTCCCTATGCCGAGGCGGTTCGGGCCGCAGGCATCGCCTCTGGCGCGGTGGGGCTGATCGGCTCCGCCGACCAGGCCGCCGAGATCGTCGCGAACGGGCGTGCCGACATCGTGCTGATCGGCCGCGCGATGCTGGCCGACCCCGCCTGGCCGCTGCGCGCCGCGAAGGCGCTCGGCGCCGAGGTGGAGTGGCCGGTGCAGTACGAGCGGGCGAACCTCGTCTGATCCGCGGGGTTGGTGCCGGCGGGGTGGAGCGGGTCGGGCGACCGGGCGGCGCAGGTCATCGCCAGCGGCCGGCCGCTTGCGGCTCGGTCGAGCCCCGCCATCGGCCAGCGGCCGCGCCCACCTTGCCGCCCCGCCCCCGTTCCGCTACACCGCGCACTCCGTGCGCGCCGGTCGGCATCGGCGCGCCCATCCGCCTGGAAGGTCGCCATGAAGCAGGGCATCCACCCCGACTACCACGAGATCACCGTCATCATGACGGACGGGACCACCTTCACCACCCGCTCCTGCTACGGCAAGCCGGGCGACACCATCCGGCTGGACATCGACCCGAAGTCCCACCCGGCCTGGACCGGCCAGCAGCGCGCGGTGCTCGACACCGCCGGCCAGGTGGCGAAGTTCTCCAAGCGCTTCGCCGTCGACATGTCGAAGATGAACATCAAGGCGGCTGCCTCGATCAACAAGGGTGCGGCCCCGAAGGCCGCCGCGGCCGCGCCGGCCAAGGGCGGCGCGCCGGCGAAGAAGAAGAAGTAGAGACCGCCCGATACCTCCACTGCCGCGGCCGCCTGGCTTCGGTCCCTGCGCTTCCGGTGGTCACGGCCCTCAAGGCCGCTCCGCTCCGGTGCACGGGACCATTGCCATCCGTCCCACGGCAGCGAGGTCTCGAACGGTCTCTTGCCCCGAGCGTCACAGGGCCGCCCCCTTGAACCAGGGGGGCGGCCTCTCTACGTCTTTGGCGTCGCGGGTGCCTTCGGGGCCCGCGACACTCCGCGGTCGGGCTTCGGCCGACCTTGCGGCGCTGCGCCGGCCGACGGACCTTGCTGTAACCAGGAGGACCGACAGATGACGACCTTCGACTTCTCTCCCCTGTTCCGCTCGACGATCGGCTTCGACCGGCTGTCGCGCCTGATGGACGCGACCATGGCCTCCGCCGAGGCATCGTCCTACCCCCCCTACAACATCGAGAAGCTCTCCGATGATGACTACCGCCTGACCATGGCGGTGGCCGGCTTCTCGGCGGCCGACCTCGAGATCACCCAGAAGCAGTCCGCCCTCGTCGTCTCCGGCCGCGCGCCGAAGGAGGAGGCGCCGCGGCAGTTCCTGCACCGCGGCATCGCCCGGCGGGCGTTCGAGCGGCGGTTCGAGCTCGCCGACCACATCGTGGTGGACGGCGCGAGCCTCGAGAACGGGCTTCTCCACATCGCGCTCAAGCGCGTTGTGCCTGAGAGCCTGAAGCCGCGGCAGATCCCGATCGGCGGCCCCGCCCCCAAGGCGATCGAAACCACGGCCGCGCAGGCCGCCTGAGGCGTCCTCGCCTGAACTGACGGAGGCCGGGTCAGGACGCTGGCCCGGCCTTCCTCGTCTCCCCCGTCCTCACTTCCCAGGCCCCGATCGCCCGGCGCGACAGCCAGAACACGGCCGGGTTGAGGGCGATCGAGCCCACCACCGTGGCGAGGATCGGGTCACGCGCCGCGGCCGGCAGGAGGCCGAGGCCGATGCCCTGCTCGGCCAGCACCAGGCTGAACTCGCCGATCTGCGCGAGAGCGGCCGTCACCGTCGCGGTGGCGGTGAAACTCTGCCGCAGCATCAGCATGATGGCGGCAGCGGCGAGGGCCTTGCCGATGATCACCACCCCGAGCGTCGCGGCCACCGCGCCCGGCCGGTCGACCAGCACGGCGGGGTCGAACAGCATGCCGACCGAGACGAAGAACAGCACCGCGAAGGCGTCGCGGAACGGCAGGCTCTGCTCGGCGGCGCGGGCGGCCATGCCGGAGCCGTGCATCACCATGCCGGCGAAGAAGGCGCCGAGCGCGAAGGACACGCCGAACACCTTGGCGGCGGCGAACGCGATTCCGATCGAGAAGGCGAGGGTCGCGAGCGTGAACAGCTCGCGCGAGCGCAGGTGCGCGATCATCACCAGCGCCCAGGGGATCGCCCGACGCCCCAGCGGCACCGCAAGCGCGATGAAGAGCGCCACCTTGCCGAGCGCGATGCCGACGGTCGCGAACGGGTCCTCCCCCGGCACCCGCGCCGCGAGCCCCGCAGCCGCGCCGCCGAACAGCCCGGCCAGCGCCGGCAGCATGACGAGCACGAGCAGCACCGCGAGGTCCTCGACCACCAGCCAGCCGACGGCGATGCGCCCCGCGGGCGAGCCGGTCGCGTCGCGCTCGGCCAGCGCGCGCAGGAGCACCACCGTCGAGGCGACCGAGAGCGAGACGCCGAACAGCACGGCCTGGTGCCAGGCGTAGTCCCACTGCCGCGCGAGCAGCGCCCCGAGCGCCGTCGCCACAGCCATCTGCGTCACCGCGCCCGGAAGCGCCACGCGGCGGACGGAGAGCAGCTCCGCCGGCGAGAAATGCAGGCCGACGCCGAACATCAGCAGGATGACGCCGAGTTCTGCGAGCTCGAGCGCCGTCTTGGCATCGCCGACGATGCCAGGGGTGTGCGGCCCGAGCAGGATCCCGGCGACGAGGTAGCCGACGATGGGTGGAAGCCGCGCCAGCGCCGCGAGCGTGCCGCAGATCAGCGCGTAGAGCAGGCCGAGGCCGATCGTCGAGATCAGCGGATGTGGCGCGTCCATGCCTGCCCCCTGGGCCTGCCCCCTGGCTCTCCGGCGAACCGCCAGGCGCCAACCGATCCGAAGAACTAGCCTTGTTTATCAAGATGGTAGCCGGCGCCGCTCATTCAACCTCTCACGCCTTCCGGAACAGCGCCTCGGCCGCGCCGCGGTGGCTGTCGCGCGAGGCGATGGTTGCCCGCACGCGGGCGATCTCGGCCTCGAGCGCGGCGATGTAGGCCTCCATGTCCTCGCGGCTCACCCCGTCGAGCGGCAGGGGATCGAATCGCGGCTTCCTCCGTGGCGTTTCGTCGTCCTCGCGCAGCATCGTCCTCCTCCTCGCCGGGGCCTCGCGCCGCATGGCCTGGATGCCCATATCGGTGCATGAAATTCCGTTGACCGGAAGTCCGCGCGGCCTATGGTGCCGGCGACATCGCGCCGGAGCCACGTGGAGAGCACCCGCGCCGGCCGCGCGGATCCGAGCGAAGGCCCGAGAGGTCGAGACCATGACACTTCCCCTGATGCCCAAGGCCACCGCCGTGTGGCTGATCGACAAGACCGCGCTCTCCTTCGAGCAGATCGCGGCGTTCGTCGGCATGCACCCGCTCGAGATCCAGGCGATCGCCGATGGCGAGGTCGCGATCGGCATTGTCGGGCACGACCCGATCGCGTCGGGGCAGCTCACGCGCGAGGAGATCGCCCGCTGCGAGGCCGACCCCACGGCGCGGCTGAGGCTCGCCGAGAGCACGGTGGTGCTGCCCAAGCCCAAGGGCAAGGGCGCGCGCTACACGCCCGTCTCGAAGCGGAACGACCGGCCGGACGCGATCGCCTGGCTTCTGCGCAACTTCCCGATGCTGTCGGACCAGCAGATCGGCAAGCTGCTCGGCACCACCAAGGACACGATCGCCAAGGTGCGGGACAAGACCCACTGGAACAGCGCCAACATCAAGCCGCGCGACCCCGTGATCCTCGGCCTCTGCAGCCAGACCGACCTCAACCGCGAGGTTCAGGCGGCGGTCGAGAAGGCGGAGCGGGAAGGCCGCCCGGTGCCGCAGGCGCCTGCCGATACCGGCGCATCGGCGCTCTGACAGGCTGAACCCGGCGAGATCTTCCGCCCCCGCCCGAGGCGGGCCATGGCCCGCGGGGCGGGGACGGACGGGCGTGCGTCAGGAGACGGTGCGGCCGTCCTTCAGCCGTTCCATCTCCTCCTTCAGACGCAGCTTCTCGCGCTTCAGGGTGGCCAGCGCCGTCTCGTTCGGGCGCGGGCGCCCTCCCTCCTCGGCGATGCGCATCTCGAGCGCGGCGTGGCGCTCGCTGAGCGTGACAAGTCGGCTCTGAAGGCTCATGCAGACCTCCGTGTGGTGGACGATGGCCACTCCCCGGCGGGGACCCGCGAACGGCGCCCCGCGCCGGAACACGCATGGTAGCCATCGCCTGGGGGTGGCTGCCATCACAATCTTGCCGGGTAATCGCTCAGGCTGTGGACAACCGCGCTGGGCTGTTTCGGCCCGTTCAGCGGTCGCCGAGGCAGATGCCAAGGCCACGCGCCACCCGCACCATGTCGCCCTCCGGGTCGACCGGCCGTGCCTCGCCGGCCGCCTCCTCAACCGGCGCGTCGCCGACCCGCCCCTCGTCCCACACCACGATCCGGCCGAACTTCCCCGCGACCGCGAGATCGACCGCGTGCACCCCCATCGACGAGGCCACGATGCGGTCGAGCGCCCCGGGCGAGCCGCCGCGCTGGACGTGGCCGAGCACGGTCACGCGCGCCTCCGCTCCCGTCGCCTCCTCGAGAGCGTGGGCGATGCGGGCGCCGACGCCGCCGAGCCGCGGCATCGCCCCAGGCGCGGAGGGGCCGGCGAGCACCGTCTCGCCCTCGGCCGACCGCACCGCCTCCGCCACCACCATCAGCGCGAAGTTGCGCCCCCGCTCGCGCAGCGACCTGATCGCCGCGGCCACGGGGGCCATCCGCCACGGGATCTCGGGGATCAGGATCACGTCGGCGCCGCCGGCGATCCCGGCCGCGAGCGCGATGTGCCCGGCATCCCGCCCCATCACCTCGAGCACCATGATGCGGTTGTGGCTCGCCGCCGTGGGCTGCAGCCGGTCGAGCGCCTCCATCGCCACCTCCACCGCCGTGTGGTGGCCGATCGCGTACTCCGTGGCGCCGAGGTCGTTGTCGATCGTCTTGGGAATGCCGACGAAGGGGAAATGGCCGGTCTGCATCAGCCGGTGCATGATCCGCATCGAGCCGTCGCCGCCGATGCCGATGATCGCGTCGAGGCCGAGGCGCGCCACCCCGGCATGGATTCGCGCCGAGAGGTCGGTCACCCCGCCGTCGGGCAGCGGGAAGGAGAACGGGTTGCCGCGGTTGACGCTGCCGAGGATCGTTCCACCGGCGCGAAGCAGGCCCGCATCGGCCATCGCGAGCGTCAGCGGCTCGGCCCTCGGCGGATCGTCGAGCAGGCCCATGGTTCCCTGGTGCACGCCGATCACCTCGAGGCCGTGGTGCCCCGCCGCCCGCCGCACCACCGCGCGGATGGCCGCGTTCAGGCCCGCGCAGTCGCCCCCCGTGGTCATCACCCCGATCCGCCTGATGCCTGCCTGCCGCATGCCTTCCATCCGAGTCGTGCCCTCTTTTCCGGGAGCGTGAGCATAGGTAGAGCGTCACGCGTTACGCCATGGGAACGCCGTGCTATGGACGCGACGATGCAGAGGACCGAGCCGACCCGGCCATGATGGACGAGGACCGTGACGCGCTGCTCGCGCGGCTGAACACGCTCCGGTCGGAGCACCGCGACCTCGACACGGTGATCGCGCGCCTCTCCGGCGACACGATGGCCGATCAGATCCACCTCGCAAGGCTGAAGAAGCGGAAGCTGAAGCTGAAGGACGAGATCGCCTGGATCGAGGATCGCCTGATCCCGAACATCATCGCATAAGCCTCTCGCAATGAACGAAAACCCTGCGGTCGGCATCATCATGGGCAGCCGCTCTGACTGGCCGACGATGCGCGAGGCCGCAGACACGCTCACCCGGCTCGGGGTGCCGCACGAGACGCGTGTCGTCTCCGCCCACCGCACGCCCGAACGCCTCTACGCCTATGCCTCCGGTGCCGCGGCGCGCGGGCTGAAGGTGATCATCGCCGGCGCCGGCGGGGCGGCGCACCTGCCCGGAATGGCCGCCTCGATGACTGCCCTGCCCGTGCTCGGCGTGCCTGTCGAATCCCACAGTCTCAAGGGATTGGACAGCCTTCTGTCGATCGTGCAGATGCCTCGCGGCATCCCCGTCGGCACCCTCGCGATCGGCCGCCCGGGGGCGGTCAACGCCGCCCTCCTCGCCGCCGCCATCCTCGCGCTCTCCGATCCGGCTCTGGCCGGCCGCCTCGCCGCGTTCCGCGCCGCGCAGACAGAATCGGTCCCCGAGACGGTCGAGGACGCCTGAGCGCGATGCCCGAGCTTTCCGGCCCCCATCGTGCCGGCTCACTGGCGCCGGGGGCGACCATCGGCATGATGGGCGGCGGCCAGCTCGGCCGCATGGCCGCCGTCGCCGCCGCCAGGCTCGGCTTCCGCGTGCATGTCTTCACCCCCGAGCGCGAGAGCCCCGCCGCCCAGGTCTCGGCAGCCGCCACGGTCGCCGGCTGGCACGACGCCGAGGCCCTCGCCCGCTTCGCCGCCGCGGTCGATGTCGTGACCTTCGAGTTCGAGAACGTGCCGGGCGACGCGCTCGACCTGGTCGCCGCGCGGGTTCCCGTCGCCCCCTCTCCCGCCGTGCTGCGCACCTGCCAGGACCGGATCGCCGAGAAGACCTTCCTCGAGCGCGCCGCCGTCGCCGTCGGTCCCTGGGCGCCCATCCGGTCGCCCGAGGACGCCGAGGCGGCGGTCGCCGCGGTCGGCGTCCCCTGCGTGCTGAAGACGACCCGCCTCGGCTACGACGGCAAGGGCCAGGCGACGCTGCGCGCGCCGGGCGACCTGCCGGCAGCGCTCGCCCGCCTCGCCGGGGCGGACGGCGGCTTCCGCCCGCTGGTCGCCGAGGCCTTCATCGACTTCGCTTGCGAGGTCAGCGTCGTGGTCGCGCGCGACCGGGCAGGCCGCATCGTCGCCTACGACACGGTGGAGAACCGCCACCGCCGCCACATCCTGGACCTGACCATCGCCCCCGCCCGCGTCGCGCCCGCGGTGGCCGATGCGGCGCAGGCGGCGGCACGGCGTGTCGCCGAGGCGATCGGGCTCGTCGGCCTCATCTGCGTCGAGTTCTTCGTCACCCGGGATGGCCGCGTGCTCGCCAACGAGATCGCGCCGCGGCCGCACAACTCCGGCCACTGGACCATCGAGGCCTGCGCGGTCAGCCAGTTCGAGCAGCAGGTCCGCGCCGTCGCCGGCCTGCCGCTGGGCGCCCCCGCGCGGCATTCGGACGCGCTGATGAAGAACCTGATCGGCGAGGAGATCGGCGCGTTTCCGGCGCTGCTCGCCACGCCCGGCCTGATCCCGCACCACTATGGCAAGCTCGAGGTGCGGCCAGGCCGCAAGATGGGGCACGTGACGCGCCTCTTCCCGCGCGGCGGGCTGCCCGGCGAGGACGCGATCGCCTCCGCCTTCCCGCCCCTGCCCTGACGCCGCGCCCTGACGCAAGCGCAGGCCATGCGGTCTCGCCCGCGCCTCCCGGCAGCCCCGCGCGGAGCCTCGGCCCGGCGTCAGGGTGCCGGGAGCCAGGGTGCCGGGGGCATCAGGCCTGCCGGGTCGCCGGCGACCTCTCCGGTAGCCGGCGTCCTCTCCAGCGCGGGCGCCGGCGCCGCGGCCTGGGCGACCGACACCGTCACCCCGACCGACAGGCCGATGAAGTCGCCAGGCCTGCCGACGAAGGAGCCGCTGATCGGGACCGCCTGGGACGGGTCACGCGCCACCGCGACCCTGATCAGGTTGCGCCCGCCGACGAGGCCGTTCGTGGGGTCGAACTCGACCCAGCCGGCGCCCGGGAGATAGACATCGCACCACGCATGGGTCGCGCCGCCGCCGGTCACCGCCGTGCCGCCCCCGCCGGGCCCCGCGTCGTAGAGGTAGCCGGACACGAAGCGCGCAGCGAGGCCGAGCGACCGGCACGCCTCCATCATCAGGAGTGCGAGGTCGCGGCACGCCCCGGCGCCGCGCGCGAGCGTCTCTGTGGGTGGCCGGGTGCCTTCCTCGTA